>Ga0180432_10011192_pt1 | contig 10609 bp, 14 predicted proteins | sample SS_ome_10_FD_132414 | JGI IMG/M metagenome (GOLD analysis project Ga0180432, IMG submission 132414) | Hypersaline lake sediment archaeal communities from the Salton Sea, California, USA - SS_1_MS_2 metaG | ecosystem: Environmental > Aquatic > Non-marine Saline and Alkaline > Hypersaline >...
CGGCCTACGAACGCCAAAAGCGGGGTGACGCCCTGGAAGTACTGAAGATATCCGACGACACCCGCCTGGAATTAGACCGCGGCGACCTGGAGATCATGAAAGCCCAGGCCGACCTGGTGCTGGCTGCCACCTTCCAAAAGGCTGAGAGTATCCGGGAAGCCATCCCCGACACGATTTCAAGGTTGACCGGCCAGGCCGAAGTCCTCGACCCCGATCAGGTGAAGGATCAGTTTACAGAACTAAGGGCCTCCGATTTATTCGCTAATTTACCAGCCAATGGCAACGGACACAAAGCCCCAAAAGTAAGCGCCGGGTGATCCGTGTTTGCATCATCTGTGGGAGCGAGTTCGAAACCACCCGCCTGCACGCCCGTTACTGCGGCGATATCTGCAAGCGAAAGGCCAAGCGCGGCCGAAAAGCCGCCCCCCCTTATGATCGTAACGTAACACCCAGAGGATGGCTGATCATTTGCGCCCACTGCGGAGAACCAAAGGAAACTACCAACCCTAAAACCCGGTACTGCTCACCAGCCTGCAAACAAGCGGCCTACCGCAAACGAAAGAAGGTCACACCATGACAAAGATCATCATCATGCCAAGCATAGGTTTAGAGAACTTCTACAGGTACACACTGCAATATCTCCACGATAAATATCATTCCTATCCGTCCAGCCTGCTGGGAATCCCCGTCTCCAAATCTGAAGCCGCCGAGATTTCATATAACGATGCAATGGCCCGTCATACGGCTCGCGGCGCCCAAGTTCCATCCGACATCCCGATAGGAAAACGGGTCGCCTGAGTTATGAACGTCAATTCAGAAGCGTCTATCAACCCGCCAAGGGCTGGCCTTTGCCGGGACATTCTAAAGGAGTACCAATCTCATGACACAGCAAACCAAGACAAAAACACGGTTCCAGTTCCCATCCTTGAAAACCATCCGGGAAAACCTGGCTGAACCTAACCAGCGCGGCGACGAGATTATGGAGGAGGGTTTCAAGCTGGCCTGGAATGTGGCCGTTTACATCACCATCATGACCAGTTCCATCCTGATGGGTATCTTTGCCTATCTGGTCCTGGCATCTCCCGATGGACTGGTCGGCACAATCGCCGCCACCTTCGCCAACGCCTGCACAACCTACGGGTACTGCAACCTGGATCAACTCATGGGCGGCCTGGGGATGATGACCATCGTCATCATTGGAATGTTTTTCCTGGGCAACCTGGCATTCAAATCACTCGGCGGGTTCTTCTCGACTGACGAAACCGACCGGGAGTACATGGAGGATCAATTCGCCATCCTCAACGCCACCATCGACGACATCCAATCCCAACTACAGCGCCAACTCGACTACGAAGACGCCATCACCGAAGCCCTCCGCCCACCGACCGACGCAGAAATCGAGGAGGGGGTCTGATGGATATCGGGATGCTGTGGTTCGATAACGACAAAGGCGCAGCCTTCAACACCAAGGTCCGCCGGGCCGTTAGCTATTACAAAAATAAGTATGGCGAGGTTCCGAACCTGTGTTTTGTCAACCCCTGTATGGTTCCGCCCGGTAGTGGGAATGGCGACAATCCCAATGACAAAAAGGGCACGCCGCTGATCTTCGATGGGGTTGAAATCCGGGAGTCGAATTCCATGCTGCCCAACCATTTTTGGGTCGGAATCAACCGCAGGGCGGGAACCACAACGCCTTCAAAACAATAACATCGAATCTGACGCAAATCTGACGCCCGTAGAGCGATTTTGATCGCAAATAGGTATCACGAATAGGGTAAGTGCAAAATGAACGCAGAGAAAGCCGCAGAAGTCCAGGCCGCCCGGCAATCCCTGATTGCCATTTGCGACCACTTCAAACCAACCCTGTACGGCCAGGGGTCGCAGATATTCCACCAGACGATAGCCGACAAACTTTCGGCCCTCGCTGAGAAAGACCCGCCCTGGTCTCACCGCTACATCGTGAGCGTAAAGACCGGGAAGGTAAACCCCAGCCAGTCGATGATCTGGGCCATCAAAGCATTGGGCTACATGCTGGATGATGGACATCCCTTCATCGCCAAAGCTATCCCGACCAATGTCATGGCCTACGGCGATGTCAAACCCGGATCGCTGATCCTGGCCGATAGCCGGTCGTGTGCTTACCCGGCCTGCGCTGCTCACTTCGTCCCTCGGGTCCCCTGGCAGCGCTTTTGTTCGCCCGATTGCCGGGTCAAGAATTACGCACTTATGCGGGGGTCGAGATGAGCATCAAGCTGATGGCAACTATCTGGGATCACTCGCCCTATAAAGGTTCTGATCTTCTGATCCTGTTGGCACTGGCTGACATGGCAAATGATGCCGGTCGATGTTGGCCAAGCATCCCAACGATTGCTCAAAGAGCCAGGTTATCAGAACGCCAGACAATGATCATCCTGAAGCGACTCAAAGAAAACCAGGCAATTCAGTGGACTAATCGGGCAGGATCATCGAACATCTACACGGTAGTTTCACCGGCACCCCTGAATCCCGATTCACCCCTGAACTCCGATTCAGGGGTGAGGCCTGATTCACCCCTACCCCTGAATCCTGATTCACCTACCCCTGAATCGGGATTCACCCCACCCCTGAATCCCGATTCACCCAAACCACTACTTAACCATCATATTAACCATCAAGATGAACCATCACTACTACTACAGCCAGATGGGTCCGATACCGCCGAACCTGACGGTGCTGGCCACTGCCCGGAACCGGTAGTAGTAGTTGTTGTGGGAACCGACGGGGTTGAATGGCCATTGGATGAGATCAAAAACACCGCAGGCCTGACCTTCTCATTCCGGGACACCAGTCAGGCTAAGACATACATCAGTAAATGGCTATACGCACTTTCGCCGGAGGGCAGCGGAATCAACACCCCCGCACGTTGGGCCAAAGCCCACATGGACGATGACCCCGATCCCAGATACCTGGAGATCGTGGAGGCTGGCCCCACCCGGATCACCACATCCTATTGGGGAGCCGGGGCGCATGTCGAAGCCCTGCGTAAGGCCGGGGTCGCTACCCTACTCACCAAGATGATCCCCAGCCTGGCACAACCTGAACCAGAGACCCAGGACCGCCCCCAGGATGATGAGCCGGTCGAAGATGTGCCAAACCCCAACCCCCGCATATTCACACTAAACGGGCTACCCCTTGCCCCAAGCAAGGCATGGGAATCGGCTATTGGCCAAATTCGCCGGGACACGCCGCAGCGCTCGTTTTACGAGTGGGTTTCCAAAGCGGTCTTACTTGACTACGACCAGAACGTTTTTCTTGTTGGATTTCCAACAGAATTAGAAAGGGATGGATTTATGTCACGGTTTGGGTCAACTACGACTCGTTTGCTCACCGGGATCACGAACAAATCAGTAGAACTCCAGGTCACAACCTGGGACAAATGGGAGACGTCAGAATGAAGTCAGACGGCAAGCCGCCAAGCGCAATGAAACGGATCGAGGCTCACATCAAGAGCAACGGCCCAGTCACCAGCATTTCAAAGATGGCCAATGATTTGGGCATCTCGTATAGCTGGGTTTGGACCTGTTTACTCAGGTTGGAATTTGATAATCGAATTCGTGTCCACAGGAATGGGGCAGGATCACCGGCCACGATGACCCACGCATCACACACCCCGACCGATAAATCCGACGCCCAACGCCCGACAGTTTGAAATGGACTCTAACCCCCTCGTCTACGTGATCTGCTGCGGACTGCCCGGTATCGGGTTCGGGTTGGGCTGGTGGATGTGCCGCCGGTTCGCCCGTCACGGTTTCCCTGGGATGTTCTTACCTAAGTTTTTACGGAGGTTTTGGTACACATGACACACTATTTCGACGCCTGGCTCGAATCACTGGCCGCCCGTGACGCCACCATCGAGAAGATGTTCTGGATGGGAGTCTCGCTGGTGCTGACCTGGCTGCTGTTCCACTGGCTGGAAAGAAAAGGACTGCTGTTCTCCAAGAAAGTCAACGGCTGGATTATGTCCGCCATGCTGTGGGGCGGCCAGGCCCTTTATTGGGGCACGATCATCTATACCTGGATTGAATCATGACTAGAAAAAACGTCCTTATCACAACCTTCATCGCTTTGGGGCTGCGAATGTTCTTGTTGATCAATGCGCCCCTGTGGTACGACGAATCGTTCACCGCCTGGGTTTCGGCCCAACCGTTCGGGGCCATGATCGACGCCCTGATGGGAGACACTCACCCACCGCTCTACTACCTGATCACCTGGGCCATGGTCCACATCTCAGGGACCAACCCGGTACGAATGGCTTTCTGGCTGCGGCTGCCTTCGGCCATCTTCAGCGCCGCCGCCGTTTATCAGACCTGGATGATCTCGCAATCGGTACGCTGGCCCAAACGGGCCGAGATCGCCGCCCTGGTCATGATGACGATCTCCCCCTTCCAGGTCTTCTACGCCCAGGAGGCCCGGATGTATGCCTTCATGCAGTTCTTTGTCCTGCTGGCATTTTGGGCCATCCTGGATCGCCGCTGGAAACTGGCAACCGTGTCGATGATCGCCCTGGTCTACACCCAGAATTATGGGTTGTTCTACATGGTCGCTTTGGGGTTGGCTGCGCTCTACCGGGAACGGGCCGCCCTTCGCAATACGGGAACCTGGCTCCGTTTGGGGCTGGTATTCGGTCTCCCCATCTTGACCTGGCTGCCCTGGGCCTGGGTGATGTTCTACCAGATGTCGATCATCGAAGGCGGCTACTGGATCACCCCACCGACGGCGGGGGCCGTGATCTCTGCGGTCTACATGGTCCTGTTCGGCCTGGCACAGGCGGAACCGATCCACATCCTGACCGTGGTCGGAGCCGTTGCCCTGCTGATCCTGGCCTTTCTCCGGTTGATCCAGAAACGCCCCCAGGGGTTCGTACCCCTGGCCATCCTGGGGGCCGTACCGGTGATCCTGCCGGTGATCGTCTCCTGGGTCTGGTCGCCGATCTTTTTGTACCGGGGGTTGATCGCCGCTGCCCCGGCCCTGTATCTGATCATCGGCTGGTGGTGGGGGCGGATATCCAAACCGGTCTTACGATGGTACGCCGTGACCCTGGTCGCCCCGGTGATGCTGGTCGGCCTGGTCAACTACTACGCCCACAATCCAAAGGGCGGCACCGACCGCCTGCTGGGGGTGGTCAACGCAATCCGGGCCGAATACCAGGAGGGCGACATCATCTACCACGTTGACGCCGGGTCGATGGTCGGCTGGTGGACCTACGGGGACAAGGAAATCCCCCAATTCAAAGCCCCCTTGCCGCCCACCTGCCAGCCCGGAGAAGAAACCCTGGGCGGACTCAGCGCCCACACCCGCCGGGCCTTGGGTATCCGTGAAGTCCCTCTCGATGAAATCCGGCATAACCGGGTCTTTGTCGTCTGGGGCCAGGGGCCGACCTCCCGCTCCTGTTGGGCCGATTACTACGCCTACCTGATCGACGGGGAGCCGTTCCATTTATCGGAAGATAGCAGGTATGTTCTTTCAGGAGTTTGGCTGTATGACAACTAACACGAAACCCTACCCCCGCCCAGAGTTGACCGATAACGAAATGCGTGAACTTTCAAAGTTCGCCCGTCGATTATTGGCCATGCCCAAGATGAAACAGGTCGGCGTGTTGGCCGGGCTGTTGGGCGAGAACGCCACCCTGACCAAAGAAGTCAACGAACACCGCTTTTACCGGGGGTTCGAACTGCTCAAAACCTACGACCCCAAGATCAAGAAATAATGTCTAACAAACTCTCCCGCTGGATTCGTCGTCAAGGTCTCCCCAAAGATCACACCTTCACCGTCCCCACTCGCGGCGATGCGGCATCCGAGGGCGGAGAGATGGTGATCGACGTGTCCGGAGATTCGTTCGCAGCCACCCAGGGCCAGGCCGATGCCATGACCCGCAAGGATGCCGGGCCTATCGACGTAAACCCGGACCCGCTCCGCAAGCGTTTTTTCGATCTCCGCCGCAAGGCCCTCATCGTCCGGCTGGTTCGTTGGTTCTGGAACCGTCGGCCTGGCCGCCCGTTGACCGCTGAGGAGATCGCCGAGAAAGCCCGGATCGCAGAACTCAAGGAACTCCACGCCACCCTGACCGAGGAGGCCAAAACGGTCGAAAGGCTGATGGTGCAAACCCTGACCCGGCTGGGCCTGTGCTACATCTACCGGAAAGCAGAGCGGGGGTTCATGTCGCCCCGGATGAAACAAATCCGGTTCAACCATATCAGCCTGGAAAAGGACGCTATCCATCTGCGGGTCGATACCCGCCCTCGCTACCTGCCCCCTGATGTGAACCTGATGCACCTGGCCGATGAAGCGACCATCTTCAACCTGGCCATGTCGCTGGGGAAAGAAGTCGAAGCCCGGTACAGCGAGGAGTTCGGGTTCTGGTACATCGTCTCCCGGTCTTCTGGGGTGCGCGGCATTCCGAACCATGTCATGCTCTCGGAGATGCTGAAAGGTTTCCCGGCATCAGCCGACGGGCTGGCTCTCCCCCTCGGGATGGCTATCAACGGAAAACCGATCTACAGAAGCCTTACCACGATGTACTCCCTACTGGTCGGCGGGACCATCGGGGCCGGGAAATCCAATATCCTGAACGTCTTCATCTGCTCCCTGATCCGCCGCAATACGGCTGAAAGGCTCTGGCTCTCCCTGGTCGATCTCAAGGGCGGGTTGGAGTTCGCCGCCTATGAGGGCATCCCCCACTTGAAAACCGACCGGGATGTCACCAAGACCGGGATCATCGAACACCGTGAAGATGTGCCCTACCTGTTCGACTGGATCATCGACGAGGGCGAGCGGCGAATGAAACGGGTCAAAAAGGCCGGGGTATCTGATATCGGTCGTTACAACCATCTCAACCGTAAAAAGCCAATGCCCCGCTGGGTGCTGATCATTGATGAGTATGCCGACACCCGTATGAGCGGCGACAAGGCCGAGATCGAAAAGAAGCTGACCAATATCGCCCAGCGTTTCCGGGCCGTGGGTATCCATGTGATCGCCTGTACCCAATACCCCAGCGCCAAGGTCATCAGCCAGGACATCAAGATTGCCATGCCTGCACAACTGGCCTTCAACTGTGCCAACACCTACGGATCGCAGGCCATCATCGGGGATGGCCGGGCCAAAGGACTACAGCCGGTTGGCCGCTTCATCTTCAACTGGCAGGAGGGCGGCATCCCAATTCAGGCCCCTTACATCACATCCCAGTTCGTCAAGGAAACCGTCAAGGGAGCCATTGCCGGGGAGTTCGATGACATCGTAGAAGGGCACGACATCACCCCGCTGGAGATCATGACCTGGGCACTCGAACACGACCTGGGCTGGCTGACACGAGACAAGATTTACCCGGTTTTCCGGTCCCGAGGATTGACCCAGAAAGAACTGGGGGACTGGCTCCGAGAATGGGAAAACCAGGAATTTGTGATTGGCACTACTGTTTACCAGGTAAATCCATCATCAGGAACAAGAGCCAGACGATTGGTTCCAGTAGTAGAAGACGACGAAAACATCGACGATTAAATTTACGTTGTCGGCATATTGTGTACACGCCCCTATGGGCCTACCTAAAACGGCGTGAAGCCAAACGACAAACGGCAAACGACAACGATTACAGGAGAAAGATGAGCGACCGACAATTCCTATCCATCTGGCATTTCTTTGGCGGGATGATGGCTATTTTGATCATCCAGGCGCTATTAGACCGCTTTTTCAGCACCCAGCCGATTTGGGCCTTTGTCATTGGCGGTTTGATCCTGTGGCAAATCTGGGCACAGGTTTACAAGTTCTTTTTCAGGAGGTACTAAATGAAAAAGTTCGATATAAAGACCATCCTTACTACCCTATTCATCGCATTCTGGGCCATCTGCGATGATGCCATCCTGACCCGCTGGGCCGGGTTTGCGACCGTCATCATGGCGACCGCTGCCGGTCTGATCATCCTGGCATTGCTCACACGGGTGCGCCCGGCGCTGGCTCTCCCGGTCTGGCTGATGGCCGGAGCGATGGCCATCTCCTGGGTCGCCAATCCCGACCTTGACCCCGCCCTGGTACAGTTCATCTACCTGGGGGCCGGGATCGGGGGGATGTACGCCGCGGCCTGGTTGGGCGGAGACGTGATCCGCCGCGCCCTGTTTTGGGCCGGGTGGCTCTGGCTGATCGGGGTCGCCGTGGCCTGGATCGCCGGTATCCACATCAATCGAAACATCATCGGGTTTTGGCCCGTCATCTTCATGATCGCCACGCTGGAAGCCCCCTACAAAATCGACAAACGGGCACGGTCTACAATGTTGGCCGTTTTTCTCATCACGATCATACTGGCCCAAAGCCGGGGCGGGTTGCTGGCCAACGCCGTCGCCCTGTTGGTCTACTACCCGCCCAAGATCGAAGCCCGGCGTAAGATCGCTGTAGGGGTGAGTTTTGGCGGGTTTGCCTTGCTCCTGGTGGCAATGAATATCACAAAATCAGTCTATCGGCTGTACTACTGGAAACTGGCACTCAGCGCCATGTGGGAACTGAATCCCTGGTTTGGGGTCGGGCCGGGCGGAATCCTGGCCCGAGGGATCATCCCAGAGCCTGGCCAGTTGTGGAATGCGCCCCACGCCCATAATATCCTGATCCATCATTTCGCCGAACTGGGCATCATTGGCGGCCTGGTGCTGGTCGCTGGGTTGATCTGGGGATTTTCCAAACGGGGCCAGGCCGACCGCTGGCAACTGGCAGCCCTGGCCGGGGTGCTGGCCCATTCGATGGTCGATCACCCCCTTTTCTACTTCTCCCCGCTGCTGGTGGTTTTGATGATTGCGGGGTCGATTCAGAAACACGACCAGCCTGATCCGGCTGGTCGTGTCTCAGTTTAGGATCGCAAACCATGCCAATGGACCGTAAAGACTACCCCGATAACTGGGAAGAAATCAGCAACCATATACGCTTTGTGCGGGCCGGTGGCCAGTGCGAATGTGGCGGTCGCTGCGGACGGGGGCACGAGGGCCGCTGCCAGGCCGTCCACGGAGCTATCCACCCGGAGACAGGTTCACATGTAGTATTGACCACCGCTCACCTGGGCGTTGACCAGCCCGATGGCACCCCAGGCGACAAATCCGACAAGATGGACTGTCGCCCCGAAAATCTTATGGCCATGTGCCAAGCCTGCCATCTGGCATTCGACATGGATGAACACGTCGCCAACCGCAAAGCCAACAAACGCCAGGCATTGGTCGATGCCGGGCAATTGGAGATGTTTTGAAATCTATAATCATCATCTTCTACCTGCTCACCACCCCAGCGGACAAGATCATATGCTCCCTGTGGGTCGATCAACCGCCCAGCGCCAATGACGTCCGCGAAGCCTGCGGACCGGTCGATCTGGATACGCTGATGATGAGGGCTGCCCTGATCGACGGGGGCAGCCTGGTTCGGGATGATCTCCCAGCATCCGAGATATACAATATCCTGGAACATCTCCCCGCCATCCATGATGACACCGAATACGGGCTGGGCGACTACCGGATCGAAATCTACGAGCCGGATCACTCCGAAATCTACTGTGTGGTAAAAACCAGGGAATACCAGCCCACCCCTTACGAATTCACCGCCCAATGCGGCCTAGATGCCATCGACAAATGGAACAACGGCGAAATCTATTTCCAACAAGGCGAAATCATCGAAGTCGAAACCGACCCTGATCCCCAATGTATGACGCCGGAATTGACTCCAGGGGCCGGGATGTACCAGTTCCCCTACGGGTCCGCATCCCTGGCAACCCAGGAACCTTATACCTGGCTGGCCGGTCAGTTGATCTGGTGGGGGTACACCCAGGGCGATTGTGGCGAGGGCTGGTCGGGGATCGACGTCGCCACCCTGACGGCCACACCCTGCGGTGTGACCGGTGCCCTCGATGCCGTGGTCGATTGGCAGAACCAGTTCGACCGGGAAATCTGGGGGACGGCCAAAGAATACCAGGTTCCCCCCAAGCTGCTCAAAGGCGTCATCGGGATCGAGAGCCAGTTCTGGCCCCTGTGGAACTCCAGGGAGGAGACCAGTGTGGCCCAGATCACCATAGACGGGCTGGATATCGCCCTGCGGTACGATCCCAACCTGGCAGCCAAATACTGCACCAAAACCCTGTGGGATTGCACGGTCGGATACCCCCGCCTGAACCTGGAACAACAGGAGCAGGTCCGCCAGGCCCTTTACGCCGACCTGACCTGCTACCACTGCGGACCCGAGGAAGCCCGCCGCCAGACCCAGGAGATCATCCCCCTGTTTGCCCGGATCATCCGGGCCTATCGCTGTTTCGCCGTAGAACTGACCGGCGAAACCGAACCGAACCGGGCCTGGGAGGTGGCCGCGGCGGCCTATCACGCCGGGGGAGGCTGCCTCCAAAACGGCGAGATTTGCGACCGTGGGATCGGATACCTGGCCAAGATCAAGGTCATGATGACTGAGGTCAGATCGGAGGATATGTGATTTCTAGATTCGCAATTTTGCGCCGTTTTTCAAAGCGATTTTTGGCAATAGTTTGGCAATAGGATCAAAAAACAAGGTTTTCTGTCTTAAGCTAATGGAAGTTAACAAAAACATAAGAACACCATGACAA
>Ga0180432_10011194_pt1 | contig 10609 bp, 7 predicted proteins | sample SS_ome_10_FD_132414 | JGI IMG/M metagenome (GOLD analysis project Ga0180432, IMG submission 132414) | Hypersaline lake sediment archaeal communities from the Salton Sea, California, USA - SS_1_MS_2 metaG | ecosystem: Environmental > Aquatic > Non-marine Saline and Alkaline > Hypersaline >...
GCTCGGCGGCCGCTTCCAATGGAACGATCAGGGCGAAACGCCCAATACCATGTTCGGTATTGCAGAGTACCCCAACGGGCAATTTGTTTTCTTCAACGTTCGCAACGTCAACTATGATGGATATGAACGCCAAGTCGAAAACGAGTACTATTTCGAGGATGGTGGTAAGATCATCAGAAGAAAATACTATCCCAAAGGCAGCGACACAGGAGAAAGTATCGACATTCCCCAGGGCCATGTGACGCCCGGAGGAAATTGGAGTAGTTTCATTGCTGCCTGTCGCGCCGGTGATCCAATGATGGCCAACGGCAACGTGCATGACGCCCACCGGGGATGCGTTCTGGGCCACCTGATGAACAATTCGTATCGTCTTGGCCAAAGCGTGCCGTTCAATGCCAAAGCAGGCCGTTTCGGTGACAACGCAGATGCGTACGAGCATTTCATGAAACTCCACACGATTATGAGTGAAGGCGTCGGTCTTCCTGAAGACGGAACGAACTACATTGTCGGGCCATGGCTGACGTTCGATCCTGAAACCGAACGTCACACAGGAGCATACTCCGTCGAAGCCAATGAATTGTTGAAAGACGCCAATCGCCCCGGATTCCAAGTGCCTGATCCCGATAAGGTATAAATCCATACAGCGTACCGCTTGCTGATCGTCGATTAACATTGAGGAAATTGGGGCCGCATTAACAGGTGCGGCCCTTTTTGATAGACAGTCCATAGGACACTTGTTAGAAGATCGTAAGGATTGCTTATGTTCAGACGACAATTTCTACGTATTGCCTCAGTTCTCCCTTGGGCCGGGCCGGCGGCGGCCGGCTCACAGGAAGATACTCCAACAGAGGACCCCAAAAGGATGCCAATCAGTCTTTGTCTCAATGCTTATTCGTTCAATAATTTGCTAAGGAACGGAAAGATGGGTCTGGGGCAGTTGTTCCGTTTTGCAGCAGACACGGGCTTTCAGGGCGTGGATTTGACCGCCTATTACATTCCGGGGTATCCGGATGTCCCTTGCGATGAGGTCTTGTATAAAATCAAGCGAATGGCTTTTCGCTTGGGACTGGCTCTGAGCGGGACGGGAGTCAGGAACAACTTCACCTTGGCGAGTTCGGAGCAAAGGGGACAGGAAAAGCAGTTGGTCAAGAACTGGATCGTTGCCGCTTCCAAACTGGGAATTCCACATGTAAGGATATTTGACGGAACCGCCAGGCCCGAGGGATACTCCCGGGAAGAGATTACCGCCTGGTTGATTGACGACATGAAAGAATGCGCTGTCTTTGGCGGCCGGCATGGGGTGATGATCTGCTATCAAAACCATAATGACTTCACCACCAACGCGGCTCAGGCCCTTTCGATTGTCGAACGAGTGGATTCAGAATGGTTTGGTTTGATGCTGGATATTGGAAGTCTGCCGGAGGGGGATGCCTATCAGGAGATCGAGCGATTAATTCCCTACGCCGTGACCTGGCAAGTCAAGGAATTCATCCATACGGGGGGAAAGAAGGTTAAGACGGATTTCCCGAGATTAATGCAGATCGTACAACGGTCGGGATACCGCGGTTATTTTCCGCTGGAAACCCTTGGAGAGGGGAATCCGTTTCAAAAAGTGAAGGCGCTTTACCGTGAAGTCAAAATGGCGTTGACTTGATGGATCTCTTCAGCTTCATTATATGAAGTCGACAATAGAAACAGCATATTGCTCAAAGGAAATGCAGACTCATGATCACGGATACCAAATATATAGGCCTCGGCGTCGCCTTAACAATAGCGCTATTGCATGTAGAAATCTCATCGGCAAAAGATAGAGTCGTTGCCATCGATGATGTCCGCCACGTCAAGGTGTTCCATGAGGTTGGACGTTTCGCGGGATGGCCGGCCAACAACGGCATCTGGCAATGGGGTGACGAAATCCTGGTGGGTTTCAGCCTCGGTTATCTCGCGCCGCCGGAAAAGCAAGGTTTGCATCAAATCGATCCGGAACGCCCGCGAGGTTTAATGCTAGCGCGAAGCAGGGACGGTGGTGAGACCTGGTCGGTTTCGGAAGCGGGCTATCCTGAGGGAGAACTGAGGCGATTCCCCACGGATGTTGAGTTCGATATATCAGGTTTTGCTCTAAATGCACGGGCTGATAAGGCCTTTATGTCGTTCAATCGGGGGAGAACCTGGACTGGACCGTTCCGCCTGCCTTTTGCCGATCTGCATCTGCGGGCGCGCACCGACTATCAAGTGCTCGGATCGAAAGACCTGATACTCTTTCTCACCGCACAAAAAACAAATGATCGGGAGGGCCGCCCATTTTGCGCACGCACGCGAACCGGCGGTAAATATTGGAACCAATTTGCTTGGATCGGGCCGGAACCTCTCAGCGGCTACTCGATCATGCCGTCTTCGGTACGTCTGCCGGATGGTGATTTCCTTGTGGCCCTGCGCCGCCGAGACAACCATCCCGCACAGCACAATTCCATTGAACTGTACCGCTCACGGGACCGCGGTTTAAGCTGGCAATGGCTGACCAACCCCGTTCAAGAAAATGGCCTTTACAGCGGCAATCCCCCTTCCCTGGTCCGCCTTGTCGATGGGCACTTATGTATGACGTATGCGAATCGCAACAAACCACACTCTATTCGGGCTGTATTCAGCAAAGACGACGGTGCAACATGGGGACCTGAATATGTGCTACGCCCCGGCGCGGGTGAACCGGACATAGGTTATACAAGGACGGTTCAACGACCGGATGGTAAACTTGTTACAGTCTATTACTGGCTGGACAAACCTCGCGCCGAGAGATATATTGCCGCGACGATCTGGTCAATGCCTAAGGTCGATTAATATAATAGAGAATACAGATCAGATCGTTTCGGAGGTAATACGCAGACTATACTTCGCTTGATTGGCAATGGCATGACTGATATAATAACGGCTAAATGGATTCAGCTATCCATCGACCTTTTGCGAGGAGATAGTGGATGCGTAAAGAAATAGCTTTTACGCTCATCGAGTTGTTGGTGGTCATCGCCGTTATGGCCATACTGATGGCGATCCTGTTGCCGGCGCTAAATAGGGCCAGGGAGCAGGGTAAACGGGCCGTGTGCATGAGTAACCTCAAGCAGCTTATGCTTGCCTGGGTGCTGTATGCAGATGACCACGACCAGAGGATTGTCAACTCCTGTACGGTGAGTGGAACGGGCGGGCATCCTCCGTCGGAGCCCTGCTGGCTCTACTTCTATAACGAGCCGTCAGAACAGACCCGCATCGATGGAGTCAGGAAGGGATCCCTTTATCCCTACGTCAACGATTTGAAGCTGTATAAGTGCCCCACGGGTATCCGCGGCGAAGTAAACACGTATGGCATTGTGGACGCGATGAACGGCGAGATGGCGTACCAGAGCGTGCCCAAGAGTGTGTACCTTTTCCGGAAGACCGAGATAAAGCGTCCGGGTGAGCGGTTTGTGTTCGTGGATGAGGGTCAGACCACCACCCAAAGCTGGACGGTGCCTTATGCCCAAGAGCGATGGTGGGACCCGCCCCCCGTCCGGCACGGCAACGGCAGCAATTGGGGATTTGCAGACAGCCACGTGGAATACTGGAAATGGAGGGACAGTCGAACCACGCAACTTGGCAAGCGGGAAGGCAATTGGAATAACCTGGTCACGGTCAGGGGCAATGAGGACCTTTATCGGGTGCAGAGGTCAGCGTGGGGCACGTTAGGATACGAGCCCAACCCTTCCGATCTATAACCATATTTGATTTTGCTCGGCATACTATTCTTCCATCAGAACGGTATTCTTCAGAATTCCACCCCAGTAAGCGTGGGAGAACACTACAATTGGAAACCGTAGCCATTTTCTGTCAACCGTAGTGGATTTCTCCGAAGATCGGATTAATCGCTTAAGGTTGGTAAAAGTAAACGAAGCGAGAAGAGCAGACAGGAAGCAGGCCGGCACGATCTGCCGACGGTATCCTTCGATCAGTAGATGAAGAGTGGCCATGGCAATTGAAAGGGAGGGAAGTAAGTGCATCCATCGATATCGTCTCCTGCCGGTACAAAAAGGAGAACAACGAACAGTGCCATAATACAGATCAGCCACAGTTGTCACCTGACTCGACGTTCCCTTCTTTGCAGAAAATATGTAGTCGCCTTCATAGATAATTTGCCATGGATCTACTCTAATCCACCACGCTTTTTTGGCACCGAATGTTGAGTCTGCAAGAATATAGTTGAAATTGAGATGAAATCTTTGTATTATTGAAATCATAGCAAGCAGGAGTATTTCAATGACGTGCATATGGGAAATTCCGAGTTAAGGACCAGATTCCAACCACGATTCTACTGCTGTTTAGAGGAGAAAGAAACATGTCTAAGAGACTACTATGTAGCCTGGTCATTTTTATTGTGGTCGCCACATCAAGTATCGTGGGGGCCAAGGTCTATCTATGGGAGGACTTCGAAGGTTATGCACCCGGTGAATCGCTGGATACGTCCGGTGTTTGGGTACAGCAAGGATCGGCGGCTCTGGGCGTCGCATCCGATGCGATGTCGTATCCGGCCGGCGGTATGAGCGGTTATTTCGAGGAGCAAGCCGGTATCCGGCACCTCATCAGTGAAGGTGAATTGCCCGGTGTATTTGTCATCTCCGCCTGGTATTACCACGATGCGAGCGGTCCGCCCCCTCATTACATGCTGGTCTTCAAAGGCCCGTCCGGCAGTGACTGGCTTGGCGTCGGAACGGTGGAAACGATTGAAAACTACAGTATTCGCGACAAGAAGGGAACCGGTGAAGAGACAGATACCGGCGTCCCGCGCAGAGACTGGGTCAACATTGTCTGGCAGGTCTCTCAAGACGGGACCGAGGTCTTTCTCGACGGGCAGTCCGTTTATACATCGATCATCCCGGGCGAGACCTGGCGCACTGAAGGTTCCTTTCTCTGGTTCGCGAACGTATGGGCGGATGCGGGGTATGCCTACCTCGATAGCGTCGGCATTGCGGATACCCTGCAGGAGATCGGGGAACCCAGCGTGCCGGCATCGAATCCCAAGCCTGCAGACGGGGCCTTACACGCGAATACATGGGTGAGCCTGACCTGGTCGCCCGGCGACTTTGCGGTCTCGCATGATGTGTATATGGGAGCCAATTCGGCGGATGTCACCGCCGGAGCGGCCGAGACGTTTCTCGGCCGCCAGGACGCAACGTCGCTGCTTGTCGGGTTCCCCGGCTATCCGTATCCGGAGGGTCTGGTTCCGGGCACGACGTACTACTGGCGCGTCGATGAAGTCAACGACGCCGAACCGAACAGTCCCTGGGTCGGTCCCGTTTGGAGCTTCTCGATTGCGCCCCGTACGGCGTATCATCCCGATCCGGCCGACGGCGCCGGGATTGCGGAGACCTCGGTCACGCTGAGCTGGACGGCCGGCTACGGCGCGAAGATGCACACCCTCTACTTCGGTGACGATTTCGACACGGTGGCTGACGCGACGGGTGGCGGCCCCGTGGGTAAAACGAGCTATGATCCCGGTCCGCTTGAATCGGAAAAGGTGTACTGTTGGCGGGTCGATGAATTTGACGGTCTCAACACGTACAAAGGCGCCGTCTGGACCTTTGCGACCCCGGGCGCGGTCGGGAATCCGCAGCCGGCCAATGGCGCCGCCGATGTGGCGATGGCGACGGTCCTAAGCTGGACGCCGGCAGCCAATGCCGCGTCGCACCAGATCTACCTTGGCCTGGACAAGGACGCCGTGCGCAGCGCCGATACATCCTCGCCCGAGTACAAAGGGTCCAGGACGCTGGGCGAGGAAAATATTGATTCCGGATTGCTCCAGGCCGATGCCACGTATTACTGGCGCGTGGATGCGGTGTCTAACGGCACGCCGCTCAAGGGGCCTCTCTGGAGTTTCACGGTGGGCGCTCATCTTCTAATTGATGATTTCGAGGGTTATACGGATGACGATGCCGCCGGCCAGGCCATCTGGCAGACGTGGATCGACGGTTTCGGAATGGCCGACAATGGCGCGCAGGTCGGCTATTTGATGCCTCCTTATGCTGAACAGCGGGTCGTTCATGGCGGCGCCCAGTCGATGCCGCTGTTGTACACCAACGAAGCCGGCGTAACGAACTCGGAGGCGGCACTGCCGCTCACAGCATTGCGGGATTGGACACAAGCAGGGGTCGCAGAAATGTCACTCTGGTTCAGGGGCGGTTCGGATAACTCGGCGGAACCACTCTATGTAGCGATCTCCAACAGTGCCGACTCCCCTGCGATCATGGCCAATGAGGATCCGAGTGCGTCCACGAGCCGCTCGTGGACGCAGTGGCGCATCCCTTTACAGGGTTTTGCCGATCAAGGAATCAATCTGACCAATGTGGATAAGCTTGCGATCGGCCTGGGCAGTCGATCCGGCATGGCATCGGCCGGCGGTTCGGGTACGATGTATATCGACGATATTCGTTTGTATCAGCCGTAGCCTCAACTGGAAGTATCTGACATGATTTTCAGTCAATTTAGGGTTCATTCGGGGCCTATACCGAGCTACTCGACATAGGCCCTGTTTCCTTGCACCAACCGAGGCGAAATAGAAGAGCTTCCGCTCCAAGACATGGAGGCGAACAGATGTGAAAAAATGAGTACTTCCTCGCGATCTTTACACGGCAGAATCTAATCAGATCCGGGTTTGCCCTTTCAAGAATGGGATCAGGTCATAGCCATCTACCTGGACAAGGTGGATCATGAGAGCATCAGCCTTTGGCATGACGAGAACACTGGCTGCTTGAGAGAGTTTATCAGCCCCTCACGTTCTTACACGACCACCTGTCAAGAGTTCAAAGTCAAATTCCGAAATCTCTGTTGTCACACAAGATGTACTTTGAAGCTCCCTTGTTACGACCTATTAGCCATGCTTCGTGGCTTGCCTGAATAACCCTTTGACTTCACGATGCATTTTCGTCGACATCGTGAACCTGCCTAAGTCGTAGTCGGGGACCGCTCAATCAGGTATACTAAGGGGCGAACAGTATAATAAGGTGTGGTCAGGTGTCAGGAAGAATGGGCGAAAAGGATACAACCGGTTTTGGTTTGATATGTGTAGACTCGGGAGTCTGTCATGTACGAATTGCTTATCAGGATTGAGACGGTTTGTATGGGAGCCTCGTTGCTTACGCTACTTGGCGTAGGGGGCATAGCAACCATTGTCGGCTTACTGCTTTGGCTGGCGGGAACGTATTTCAGTTCAGTCATCATTGGAATTCTCGGAGCTGCCGTCGGTTCGTTTTGTGGCTTACTGATTTCCCAATGGCTTGACGTGAGTTCTCTCTTGAGCATGGGGGTAGGGGCTACTGTTTTCTGCATTATTGCCATCGGTTTCAGGAATATAATAATCGTAATCCTTGCCATTATTATCTTCGCCCTCGTGGGAGGAACGGTCTATTCGAGTATGATTTTGGGTAGTTCCACTCGGCAGGGGGAATCACCATCAGACCCGGCTATAGTACGTTCGTTTAGTCATATGGACTCAGGCACGCGATTATCCTATGTCGAGGATATTTCAGAGAAGCAAGACGATTTTTTTGAGAAGCTCAAAGTACTTTTAAAGGATACGTTGGCCACGATGAGTCCACACATATGGAAGCTTCTACTATTCACACTTGTTGGAGGAACTGGCGGTTTGCTTTTGGTCTGGTTTATCAAGAGATTCGTCGTTGCTTTATGTTGCAGTGTTGTCGGGGCCCTTTTGGTACTTGTGGGAGTTGAGAGTCTTTTCATGGCCATTGGTTTTCAAATGTGCAACGCATTTCAGGCACATCGATTCATACTAACAGTGACATATTTCTCGATGGTTGGTATTGGAGCCGTAGTACAGCTTATATTAACCAAGTCTCAAAAACCCCAAGAGGCTAAAATCGAGAAGAAGTCGCGTTCCTAATCGATCTGTTGGCACTTGTTTCTTTGACTCCATCCATTGAAGACTTTGGCGTACCCGGAACATCAGCATCGATAAGCATCGAAAAGAGCATCCGTATCCAAAACTCAGGGTAGAGAATATCATCAAGACTCCCCTGTTTTATTCCCGACGAAGGGATTTCACCAAACTCTTCCTCAAGACATTCTTGATTCCGGTTCATTATCAAGGGCATGGGCATCAAACGGCTTGTGATTCACGGGATTGCCTTCGCAAAACTCCAAATTTAAATGGATTCTTATCCTGCTCAAGCTTAAAATCTCAGGCGTTGAGGAATATTGGCCGTATAGGATATGAGATTGGGAAGAAAAAATGAACTTCCAGATAGAACGCCTCAAACGAGTACCCCAGCGTAAGAAAGAAACATGGCAAGGCGGTCTGACTGAATTACCTATGTGGGTCCAGCAAAGAGACCAGGATCCGTATCGCCCCTGGATAGCCGGCTGGATCAGCATCAAAACAAAACTAATACGCCATGGAATGACTTGAAAAGCAACATGATGGAGATGTCTATGAGTAAGTGCGATATGAAAAAAAATGGGATGAAGTACAAAGCATTGGTCTTGGCAGGCATGATTAGCTTCACTCTCGCAATCCACACCAAACGTGCTTGGGCGCTGGAGGGCCCAATGGCCAACGCTTCGGATGCCGCCGTTTCTTGCTATGCTACGGTTCAATCACTGAAGTCACTGTCGAATTTGCAGGAAGGTGCATTCGTGGAGACGGCGGGCTTCTATGTTCCGGGAGACGGAGGCGAAGCACTGTACCGCATCCGGAAACTCTCTGGAAGGAGCCCCCAGGACAACGAGGAATTGCGGCCCAATGGAGCCGACGTCATTACCCTGAAGAATGGATGGGTTGCCATCCTGCTGGAAAGCAACGCCGTGAACTACAAGAGATTCGGTGCGCTCGGGGATGGCAAGAGTGACGATGGCGTTCAGATTAAGCTGGCGCATGAATACGCCAACAGGCACCAAGTTCCGGTAGTCAATCTGAGTGGTGAGTTCTGGATCAAAAAGGTCAACAATATTGAAATCATGACGAACGTGCATTGGGGAACGACAACGTTTCACATCGATGAGCGGTTCAATCACAAACGATATCCTCGTTTTGTGGTTCTCAACGACGAACCGACGAAAACTCTCGAACTGGACCAGGAGACGAAAGCGATCTTACTCGATAAGATCCGGCCGGGTGTTCAGGTCATCGACGAGTTGGCCCCTTTTGCCGGCCACTTGATCACTGTCGAAGACGCCAAGGACCGTATCGGAATTCGGGCAGGCAACTACTCCAAACGCGGTTGGGCACGCGAGGAGTTATTCTACGTGGAAGAAGAGGGTCGCATCATCGGCGATATCGCCTGGAAGTTCAAAGATTTCACGTCAGTCAAGGCGACTCCCTGTAACGATACGTACCTTATTATCGAGGGAGGGGGATTCCATTTCTCAGGCGATACGCCGGCTGACGGTTCCAGGGGCTATCATCAGCACGGGATTTCCATACGGCGCAGCCGGACGATCATTCGGGAGCAATGGATGGGATTGGAGAAGGGGCGTCGAGATGTCTCTATGGAGCCCCGGAGTGGATTCTATACGCTCAGCGGCGTATATGACGTCACGCTGGAGAACATTCGGGCCATGCCCTGGGAGAAGAACCGTCGCGACCGCTCCAAAGTCGTTGCCCATGGTACGTACGGAATCGGCGGCGCTCGCATGCTGAACTGCACGTTCCGCAACCTGACGGCTGAAGGCGGCTGGGTGGCCTGGGGGGTCTTCGGCACAAATCTAAACAAAAATTTCCGCATCGAAAACTGCCGGCTCAATCGCATTGACGTTCATTTTCACTGCTGGAACCTGTATATCAGCGACTGCACTATCGGTTTTAAGGGTATCTCCGTCACAGGCGGCGGTGATCTTTTCGTAGAGAATACGACGCGCCATGGTAACAGTTTCATCAGCTTTCGTCGCGACTACGGAGCCAAGTGGGACGGCCGCATCCGGCTTGAAGGGTGTACGCTACGGCCAACCGGTAACGGTACGGTTTCGGTGCTGAACCACCATATGGCGGACTTCGACTACCAGTATCCCATCGGTTTTGCCCGCAGTGTCGCGATCAGGGAAATGCTCATTGACTATAGCGCCGCGCCTGAATCCACGGCTCCGTGCTGGCTGATGGACGTCGTCTCCTTTTCCAAAACCAAGACAGGTGCACGCTTGTTCTTTCCCAATCACATCGAATTCCATAACGTGAGAGTCACGAGACGGGATCAGGGCGTTCGCCTTCTTCGTATCCCCAATCCGCACCACTATGATCTGCGGCGGCAGGGGGGGTACGACGGGAGCGATCTGAAAGCGAATTGCGCGATGGTCGTCGACGATGTACAACTCGAAAAGATGGTCCCAAAGTCTCCTGAGGACACCGGCCGGGTGCATCTTATCATCGGTGGAGAAGATGCGGTTGATTATGCTGATCAGGCATCTCTCTTTCCGGAGGTTCGCTTCACCGATTGCGACAATGTCAGTGTTTATCTGGGAAACTGTGTCGCCCGCACGTTCTTCGATCGGTGCTCTCTCAATACCGTTGTTGCCCCGGGATTAAGAGGTGAACTGGTGTTTCGCGATTGCCGGTTCCAACCTAACGTGCAGGAAGTCA
>Ga0180432_10011195_pt1 | contig 10608 bp, 12 predicted proteins | sample SS_ome_10_FD_132414 | JGI IMG/M metagenome (GOLD analysis project Ga0180432, IMG submission 132414) | Hypersaline lake sediment archaeal communities from the Salton Sea, California, USA - SS_1_MS_2 metaG | ecosystem: Environmental > Aquatic > Non-marine Saline and Alkaline > Hypersaline >...
ACCCAACATGCCCAACACACCCCAACATGCCCAACATGCCCAACATACCCAACATGTCCCAACACACCCCAACATACCCAACACACCCCAACACACCCCAACATGCCCAACACATCCCAACATGCCCAACATGTCCCAACACACCCCAGCATGTCCCAACACATCCCAACATGTCCCAACATGTCCAACATGTCCCAACACACCCCAACATATCCCAACACACCCCAACACACCCCAACATGCCCAACATGCCCAACACATGCCCAACACACCCCAACATACCCCAACATGCCCAACATGCCCAACACATGCCCAACATACCCAACACACCCCAACATACCCAACATACCCCAACACATACCCTAAGTTTCCCATCAGAGTATGTGCACGCATATATTTTGCAAGGGTAATATATCGAGATGCGGACGGTGTGTGTACTTCCGGTGCGCGGGGGTAGCACTCGAATCCCCCAAAAATATAAGACTCCAGTGGGTGACTACCCGCTCGTGGTCCACGAACTGCATGTGGCCTTGAACTCGAAAGTTACGAAGGTCGTCCTTGCGTACGACGACCCAGAGGTGCGTGAGCTGGTATCGCTGGACTCAGACTGCATGTGCGCCGTGTTAAGCGGCAACCTCGTGCTGATCCAGACTCCCACCTCGTGCCCCACCCCTATCGACCGCGCTGCAAAGGCTTTAGAGGAGGTGGACGACTGGGATGCTGCAGTCCTCATGCACTGCGAGCTGCCGTACTGCGATGCCCGGGACATCGACAACCTCGCCGCCGCCCTGTACGACGAACAAGCCGTGACGCTGGCAGAGGTCGTTGACGACCCACCTCCGGCGAGCATCAAGCTGGCCGAGAGCGAAGGGCGGGTGTACTACGGTTCCCGCGCCCGCTTCCGTGGCGCTGAACGTGGGAAAGGCGCATACCTGTGTCGAGCTGGAATGTTGGCCCTGCGCCGCCCCGTTCTCGAAGCGTTCGCCGCCACCCCCCGGCCGCCGCTAGAGACTCTTCCCTCCCTGGATTGGCTCCGTCTCATCACCATGGGCGTTACGCTTCGCCTTATTCTAACCACCGACGGCCGAGGCTTCGGCCTGAACGACGCCTCCGACCTTGAGAAGTATCGCGCGGCCGACCCTCTCTGAGAACGATGCCGGCACCACCTGAGTTTTTTTTTACCTCTATATACTTACGCCATGGCGCGCCCGAAAAAAAAACCTGCCCCCCCACCCTACCACAAGTTCTCAGTTAAGCTGCGCACCCTCCTCGTCTCGGAGCTGGGCCCGCTCCACGCAGACGGCACCGGTTGGACCCCCGAGTACGCTGGGCAGGTGGTCGAGCTAATCACCACCCACTACACCAACTCCGCGACCATCGCCACCATGCTCACCACGCTCCGTCGGGAGCTACGCGGCTTAGGCGTATCCGATGGTGTCATCGCCGCCACGTTCCGCCCGCATCACACGCGCGCTAAGAACACGGCCAATGAGGCCCGCCGCTGCGAGCGCCACGGCACCGGCGTCGACCTCCCCCCACGGTACCAATGTACCGGCGAGCTAGAAGACCGGGTCAGAGCACACCTGGCCGCGGGCGCAACCGAGTGGGACGCCGAGAGCGTCGCTGACCTGGCCGTCGTGCTGTCCGCCCGCGTCGGCGAGCTGTCGTCCCTGACCGTCGCCTCCGACGGCTGCGTGGCCGGCATCCTCAAGAAGCGCCAGCACACCCCCGTAGCCCCGCTCGTGTCCGCCCTCCCACTAGAGATCGCGGAAGCGTACCTGTCGTGCTGGGTCAACGCCGCCGAACCCAAGCGGGCCGCCGCAATAGCCGGCCTTACCCCGTTATGCATCCGTTGGGGCATCCGCCGGTGCGACCTGCGTGCCATCGGTGCGCACCTGGCCATGCGGGCCGCCCGCCCCCGCAACTTGTCCTCCGCGCGCGTCACCCTGCTGGGGGCCCTCCGCCACGAACTCCCCAAGGTAGCCGCCGTGGACCACTACACGTGCGTCAACGACCCCGCATACGCCCTGGCCGCCGACATTGCCGAGCTCCCTCGAGAGGCCCGGGAAGCCCTCGCGGCACTGGTGGCCAGCATCAAAAAGCCCAAACCAAAAACCACGCCATCAACCGGTTAGAGCACAACCTCTATGAGCCCGTCGTCCTTCTCCGGCGGGGCGTCCACCGCACCTTCGCGGCGCTTACTGCTCTTTTTACCCCCCCTGCCGCAGCACAGCATGCACCAGAAGCGAGAGCGCTTTTTATACCCTGGGATGCCGTTGCGCCAGGTAAAGTTAACGTAGTTGAGGGCCGCGACGGCCATGCGCTCGGCCGTCATGTGAAGCCCCTCGCCCGCCTCGCGGAGCAGCAAGAGGGCGACGTCGACAATCTGGTTCCTGATCGCGTCGATCATCCCCTGTGGGTTTTCGTACAGGTCGGCCAGCTCCTCGGCGGTGCGCACCAGCAGCGCAAACACCGCCGGGAGGTTAATGTCGGAGAGCGCCTCGCCATCCAGATACTCCCTGGCCACCGCCGCCAGCCCGTCCTCAAAGTACTTTATATTGGTGTTGGACATTTTCTACGAAGACTATAACGAGCATCGAAACTAATTCATCATGGCAAAAAATGCGAACCCTATCACTCCCCTGGACGGGGCCTACGGAGCGGTGCACGCCCCGGCCAGTCAGCCGGAGGCGCTGGCCGCCGTCCGCGAAGCGTACCACCTAGGGGTGAAATGCAAGGTCCGCCGGGTGACCGTGAGGTACCCCCACCCCATAGTTGACCCGGCCGTCTTCCAGGAGTTGGAGGCGGGCGGCGCCCAGCTGTTTCCACTGCGCGCCGCCGAACGTATCGACGCGCTCTATTACGTGGAACTGCCACGCCGCGTCTACTTAGCCGACAACCCAGCCGGCGTCTTGTTCTAGCCGCTCACCGCACCACCACGATCCGGCGGCTGCCGTCAATGCTGACGATCGCCGGGCGGTACGCCCCCACGATCGCCACGTTGTCCTCGTAGTAGTGGTCGCCCGTGGTCAGCGGTGGCGGGCCGACGGAAGCCGCCGGTGGCGCCGGGAGCTGCATCGTGATCGTCGCGGTGGCGCGCTCGGCGTAGTACCCTGCCACCTCCCCGGGCTTGTCGAGGTCCTTACTAAGATCGAACACGTAGAGTGTCGCGTGGTAGCAGAACTTCGTGTAGGAGAGCAGCGGATTTTCGGGGTCGTCGCACTTCGAGCGGTACACCTCGTACAGCCGCGCCAGGTCCAGCGAGCTCTGCTGGACGTACGGCATCTGGGGGTACTGCTGCCCCCCCCAGGTGAGGTACAGGTTGGTGGGGTTGGGCGCTGAGTCCTGGCTGTTGTTGGCCGACTCAACAGCTATGGGGTCGATCCGCCCCGCGTTGCCCTGCGACCAGTCAAAGTAGCCTGTGCCCGAGAAGGCGATCTGGGGCACGATGAGCATGCAGATGAGGTTGGGCCGGCTCCCCCCGGCGAACATCCCGGGGTTGGTCACGGTCTTCGCCCCGTCCCACTTGATGGGGAACGTCTCCATGGCGAACTCATCGATGGGGTAGCGCAGGGGGCGCTCGATGATGTAGCGCGCCGCCGCGGCGGCGGTCGCGCTGGCCGGCGAGACGTGGCGCAGCCACAGACTGCACGACCCCACCGACCAGTCGACCTCGGGGACCGGGGTCCCGGTCTTGGCCCTGAGACAGATAAGCGCGTCCGGGCTCTTGGTGAGCTCGAGGCGGATGCTGACGTTGGTCGGCAGGTAGCCCAGCTGCCGCCAGAAGGCGAGCTTGGGGCGGGTGACGATGCGGACGAGCTCGGTGTTGGGGAGCTTTTGCGTCTGGGTGCGCGCCGTGACCCCACGCATCGCCGCGGCGGCGCTATGGGTACACAGCGAGCTGGAGTGGGGCCACCCCTCCTCAATCTCCGCGTACTCGCTGCTGCCGGTGGGGTGCCCGTGCACGTCAGCCGACTTCTGGAACTCGTTGAGGAGCGCCGGGAAGGTGCCGATCGCGCCGGTGGGGAGTAGCTCGCCGTAGGTGATGAGTTTCCCGGACGACCACTCGGAGGGCTTGTGGAAGGCGTTGCTGAACAGCGCCAGGTAGGGGTAGGTGCCGTCGCCGAGACCGGCGTTGTCGGCGAGGTCGACCCCGTTGACGCGCAGCCGCATATTGCTCCAGAGGGCGTCGCCCAGCATGGTAGTCGGGTAGATCTCATCCTGCCGGGAGGCCACCGACGTGGAGTTGCGGATCTGCAGGGTCGTCACGATGAAGCTGTTGGCGAGGTCCACCAGCGTGTCAGCGTTGGGCTGGATGCTCCACGTGACCTGGCGGGCGACGTTGCTGGAGTTGCCGGTCACCGGCAGTTCCTCGACGTAGGTGCTGTGCGAGACGGCCACCTGCTCCGGCGGGACGTCGGTCGGCAACACCTCGTTCGGTATGCTCTCGACTGGCTCACCGGTTGTGTCTATCGAAAGGTCCATAGTGTGTGCTTGTCAAAGATGGGTGGGTATAAACAGAGCGGAAAATAATGCGGATGCGCATTCATATTTCCGGCCTCTCCATCTTTACCACGATGTCGGGGTCGGCTCTGGGCGCTTCGTAGCTGTCGCGGGAGCGCGCCGCTGCGTTGAGCATGTCCAGAAGCGACACTGTCGCCCGGTTCTGTGACGCTAGCACCCCGGATTGGAACTCTCTTTGAAGGGCCAAAGGACGGGGCGCTTCTTTTTCCTTTTCTTTCTCGTTGGTGGCGGTGGCAAGGACCTGCCGGAGGGTTGGTGCCCTGGCGGGCGCCTCCCGTGCGGGCGTCCCCCGCGGCTGGTGCCGGCGCGTTTTGGTGCGAGCGCGTGTGCGTCGCATGCCGTAGTATGTAGCGGGCGGGATATTCCGTGCGGGATAATATTCGAGCGCACCCGCCGGACCACGTACACCGAGACAAACACGTCGTCCTCGTCGTAGGGGATGGGGGTGCCGTCGATGTGCGTGTACCGCACCTCGATCTCGGTGATCGTACCCATCGCGATGGGCTGCCACCGGGTGGCCCCGGCGCAGTCGATGCTGAGGATGTTGTCGGTCCCCGTTTTCAGTGGGGGGCCGATGTGCACGTTGCGGCTGTCCTGGTGCCCACCCCAGCGGATGGGTGCCGTCAGGCTGCAGCTGACGAGCACGGGCACGTCTGTCTTCACGTCCCGGTAGATAGCTGAGTGGTACGCTACCTGAAACTCTTCTGGTGGATCGAAAACCAGGGGGTCCGGCAGGCGCACAGTGTGGACCGAAGGCGTGCCCCCGGGCAGGACGTGGGGGTCGTTGCTGGGCACGCAAATCACCGTAGAGGCCACCTCGTTGACCGACAGTAGGCTGCTTTTGTCGCGTGTCTCCATAGCCAGACTATACCAGGCCAGTAAAACTCACGGCGCGTGCCGCACGGCCAGCGTGACAATGGTGTTGACGCCGGCCACTGGGACGACGGGCGCCCCGGTGGCGTCGGTGAGGGAGATCGCGATGGTGCCTACGACGCGCTTGGAGATGGGCTGCCACCGGGTGATGGACCCCGTCTGCGTGACGCTGCGCCGGCCAACGATGGCGGCGTCTGTGGGGATGATAAAGATGTTCTGGGTCTGCTCCGAGCCGGTGATGATGCGGCTCGTCAGATCGCAGTTGACGTACACCTCTCCCGGCAGGACCGGGTTCCCGAAGGTGATGTCGACAAGTGCCACCTGCCAGCTGTGGGGCTCGTCGAACACCAGCACGTCGCCCAGCTTGAGCTCGAAGGCGGAGGCTGTGGAGCCGGGCAGGACATTGGGGTCGTTGCTAGGGAGCACGATGATCGAAGTGTTGCGCTCCGCGCGCTGTCTGAACGTGGACTTGTCGTCTTCCATTGCGGGCGTATACCACCCGCGCATATATTAGCCGGCGCGCAAATATGCGAAGCGTCGGCGCGCAATCCCGGCACGCAATCACGCGGAGTGGCGGCGGGTGATGTATTGGTACACCTTGTAGAAGCGCTCGGGTCCGAGCACCCCCATGTACGGCGTGAGCAGCTGCGTGAGCATGGGAATCGAGCTGGGCGGGGACACGTCCGCGATGTCCATGATCTTGTTCACCTCCTTTGAGACAAACTTCATGAGCTCTTCCGAGTCGGGGCGCAGGAACTTCAGCGAGCCGCCGGCGATGTTCCGCCTAACCGAGTCGATGTCCTGCCGGAAGGCGCGCCGCCCCGTCCCGAACACAGCCTGTATGTTCACCGGCAGAAGCGACAGGACCCGGGCCAGCTTTTCCACCTTGGATCCATCGACGGGGGCCCGGCCGCTGCCCCGCGGCCCGAGCACGTACGCCGCGAGCCTCGAGTTGCTGAGCAGCGGCTTGAATAGCACGGCGGGGTTAAGGTCGTCGGCCGTGAGTCCCACGCTGTCCAGCATCGCGGGTGTGATTGACCCAAGGAGTCGCAACACGACCTTCAGCTTTTCCTCGCCGATGGTGCGGTCCTGCAAACGAAGGCCCGCGGCAAACTTCTTGGCCACCTGAGTCAGCAGGCCCTCGCCCTCGAGTGAGGGCTCCTCGGCAGCGGGCTTCTCAGCGGGCTTCTCAGCGGGCTTCTCAGCGGGCTTCTCGGCGGGCTTCTCGGCGGGCTTGTCCTCGACAGCCACCTTGGCAACCTCCTCGACGGCAGGCACCTCGGCAGGCTCGTCCTCGGCAGGCACCTCGGCAGGCTCCTCGGCGGGGGTGCTCGCCCTGGCATAGTCTTGCATCTCCTCCCACTCGGAGTCGATGTCAGCCATCGGCCGCGGGACCGCCCCCCACTGCATGCCAGGGATCGCGAACTGCCTTTCCCGCCGAGCCTTCAAGAACTCGGGGTGCAGCATCCGCGGGATCCTGTGTGGGATGAACTTCTGGGCTGGGAGGAGCATTTTGAGGTGGGTGATCAGCCGGTCCGTGTCGAACCCCTCCCCGGACATGACGCCCGGCAACTCCCCGGCGACCACCCCCGCCGACGGCCCCCGCAGCGCGCGGCCGATCTCCTCCTTCTTACCCCGGAAGAGCAGGTACCCGTCGTGGATCACCTTCGCAATCTTGACGAGCTTGTCCGCCGTCTTGGCCAGGCTGGACAGCTTCTTCGCCCAGCGCTTGACCGTGTCCAGCTTGCTCTCCGCCGCCCGGGCGGCCAGCTTCTTGGCCCGGGCCAGCTGCGCTTTCGAGGCCTCTTGCTCCTTCGCCCTCGCCAGCACCTCGTCGAAGGGCGTGATCGCGCCCCCGACGAGCACCTCGTTGTAGGGCGTGCGGTGCGCCTGGTGGGTGATCGGGTGGCCCTGCTCTAGGGAGCCGATCGGGGGGTTGACCGCGTCGTGCGCCGCAACCTCGGCCAGGTCATGCGTCTCCATGGACTCGGCCACGTGCGCGATGTGCTTGTCGGTCTCGTCCCCCGGCGCCTCGCGGCGTATCGTCCCGCCCTCGAGCCCTTCGGCGGCCCGCTCGAGCCCCAGCTCGTTGAGCTCGCGGGCGGCGGACTCCTCGAGCAGGTGCAGCTTGTATGCCTCCATGTGAGGCGAGGCGTCGCTGGAGAGGATGGTCTCCAGGTCGCCCACCGTGGTGACCCGCCCCAGCCGGGCGTAGTCGCCCTCGAGGATCTTTGTCGTCTCCTCGCGCTGCTCGGGCGTCTGGGCGGCCTTGGCCGCGTGGGTCTCCACGTCTTCTTCCAGTTCAGGGAACTGCGCGTCGCTTATGCGGACTCTACTTTCACGTAAGGCCATAATGTGCGTGGTCTATATATGGCTACGAAATGCCACTCCGATAAAATGTCCGCCCGGCTAGAACGCCTCGACTACGTGAACGACGGCGCCCCCATCCTCCCAGCCCACCCCTTTCGGGGCATCGTGTGCGGCTCCAGCGGCAGCGGCAAAACCCACTGGGTGATGTCGCAGTGGGTCCTGAACCCCAAAACCCCCTTCGACCGGGTGATCTGGTGCGCCCCGCGCCTCAGCCTGGAACAGGAAAAACTGCGCAACGCCGTCGCCGTCCTCGGCGGCGCGCTGGTCCCCATCGAGGGTATAGACCGTGAAGCGATCCAGGCCCTCATCGACCAGTACTACGCCGCCAAGGAGCAGACCCTGGTGGTCCTGGACGACCTCATCGGGAGCGCCAAGGATCCGTACATCTCCGACCTCTTCACCGCCGGCCGCCACCGGAACGTGTCGACCATCCAGATCCTCCAGCAGATCTTCGCCCCGGGCACCCGCTGCCACCGCCTGAACACCGACTGGTACTACGTCGGGCACTTCGGGGACCAGCGGGAGATGACCATGCTCGCCAACATGCTCGCCAGCAGCAAGGCTGACGCCGCCAAGATTGTGGCGGGCTACAAGCAAGCCATGCAGACCGGGGGCCAGTACGCGTACTTCCTGATCGACGGCCAGAGCCGCGGGAGGGGGTCCGAGCGCCGCCGGGCACTGGCGTTCCGGAGCAACCGCATGGACAACGTGCTGCCCGACCTGGCCGACGTGTGAAATGCGCGCCCGGTATACGATGTCTTCCTCCACCGACCTCGACCGTTGGGGCAAGCGCCGCGCCCCACACTTTCTGGGGACCTACGGGTCCGACGAGCTCCCCCCTGACCCACCGCCGGGCAGCTCGCTGGTCGTGAACTACAGCAAGCGCCACGCCCCGGACGGCGGGACCCACTGGGTGGCGATGACCAACCTCAACGTCCGCGGCGAGCCCTCGTACTACTTCGACTCGTACGGCCTCCCCCCGGACTTCGGCGACAAGCTGATCCACAAAAGAACGGCCTTCGCCGCGTACCTGCGGCGGCACAGCGGCACGGGCCGCTACGTGTTTAACGACCGCGATTACGAGTCGCTGACCGCCTCGACGTGCGGCCACTACGCCGTGTACGCCGCGGTGCACGGCACGCCGCAGCAGCCTGCCGCGGGCCCCATCGGGTCCCCGACGGCCCACAACGCCTGGGTTGCGCTGGACTACAGCCGCAACCCGGACAAGACGATACGCCGGCTCGTCGATGTGCCGATCGCCCCCCCGTCATAGGGCGGCGATGAGGGGGAGGACCTTCATGGCGATGGGCGCCGCAAACTTGAGGGCCTGGAGCATGCCGTGGCCGACCTTGCGGAAGAAGGAGCCGAAGGACCGCCCCTCCAGCATAATTGCCTTTTTGTCGCGGGTGGGGGTGCGTCGGTTGGCCAGCGACATGAACTTGGACTTGTGGGCGTCCGGCACGACGCCCTGCTCGAGCGCCAGGCGGGCCAGGGTCGTAACCGCTTTCAGGTACGAGCTAGAGGCATTCTGGGCCAGCGCGCGGCGCTCGGCCGGTGTGCCGTGGACCAGCACGCTGATGTGCCCGGCGTGGTTTTTGAGGTGTTCGATTTCCGGCCCCGACACGGGGCGACCTCCGTGGATGCTGACTTGAGTCGTCATTTTGTGCGAGACTATATATACGGACGCAGACCTTGGGCGCACAAAATGTCTACCCCGTACGCTTTCCAGTTCCCATCCGACAACTACACCCGCGCGCAGGCGATCAACTACGTGACTTACCACGGCCACGTCGCTCACAAGATACGCAATCGGGACGGCTTGATCGAAATCACGGTGCAGCCCGACCTGGAGCTGGGCCAGGCCGCAAAAACCGTCCCAGTGCTGGAGGGGCAGGGTGTCAGCATGACCCTCGCCACCCCGCGCCCTGTCGTGGCACCCACCGCCGTGGCGACGACGATGCCCATGGCGCAGGCGGCCAACCCCGACCAGGCGCGCCCCGTTGCTATACTCCCCGGTGGTGTATCAGCACGGAGACGCGGGACCATCGCGGCCTAGCTCGGACGACGCCGCGTCGGTGCCGGCCGCGCCCGACACGGCCGTAACTTTTTTCGAAACGGGGCCGTCGGGGATGTGGAGGGGGGCTATCGAAGCCTTAACGGCCTTCGTCTTTTGAGCCTTCTTGGCCTCGGCCTTCACGGCCTTGAGCTTGGCCAGCGCTTTCTCACCCTTGGTGGCCTCGGCCTTAGCGGCCTTAGCGGCCTTAGCAGCCTCGGCCTTGGCAGCCTTAGCGACCTTGGCAGCCTCAGCCTTGGCAGCCTTCTCAGTCTTGGCTTTGAGTTTTGCCAGCGCTTTCTCATCCTTGGCGGCCTTAGCAGCCTTAGCGGCCTTAGCAGCTTTGGCGACCTCGGCGGCCTCAGCCTTGGCAGCAGCCTCAGCCTTAGCGGCCTCAGCCTTGGCGGCCTCAACCTTAGCGGCCTCAGCCTTGGCGGCCTCAGCCTTGGCGGCCTCAGCCTTGGCAGCCTCAGCCTTGGCAGCCTCAACCTTAGCGGCCTCAGCCTTGGCAGCCTCAACCTTAGCGGCCTCAGCCTTGGCGGCCTCAGCCTTGGCGACCTCAGCCTTGGCAGCCTCAGCCTTGGCGGCCTCAACCTTGGCGGCCTCAGCCTTGGCGGCCTCAACCTTGGCGGCCTCAGCCTTGGCAGCCTCAGCCTTGGCGGCCTCAGCCTTGGCGGCCTCAGCATCGGTCTTGGCTTTAGGTCCTGCAGCTGCTCGCGTAATCACTCGCTTGGCGTTCTTGGGGATGGTTAGCTTGGAGTGGTTCAACATTTCGGTTACCCCATCAC
>Ga0180432_10011200_pt1 | contig 10604 bp, 10 predicted proteins | sample SS_ome_10_FD_132414 | JGI IMG/M metagenome (GOLD analysis project Ga0180432, IMG submission 132414) | Hypersaline lake sediment archaeal communities from the Salton Sea, California, USA - SS_1_MS_2 metaG | ecosystem: Environmental > Aquatic > Non-marine Saline and Alkaline > Hypersaline >...
GCACCCGTCGAAGAAAAAATTGCTTTCCCGCCTAAACGGCAAAAAAAATGAAACTAACCATTGACACTAATCCCTTAATCGTCTCTCGCACCGTCAAAAAAACGCGCGTCGAGGACATCACCGCGCCCTGCATTTTCGAGCGCAACACACCCGCCGCGCGCCGCCGCAAACTCCGCGACCTGCGCCGCCGCCAGGACGCCGCCGAGGCGATCGCCGGCCTGAATAAGCGGATCGAAATTTTCGGTTTCACCAAGGGACAATTTTCGATGCTCGACATGCTGGTCGCGTGCCTGGCCAAAACCGGCCCGGCGTTTATGTCGATCTCGACCTGGACGGCCGCCCGCAAAGAAATCGCCGCTCTGTCCGATCTTCGCGACGCCGGCGAGTTGCTCGGAACGCGCTGGCTCGTCGACTTGACATTCGCCCGCCGCGATCCGGCCGCCGCCCAACAAATCCGCACGACCTTTGGCGTCGACTCGATCCGCGTCGCCCAGAACCACGCGAAGTTCGCGATCTTCGAAAATGATTCCTGGCGTCTCGTAATCCGCACATCCATGAACCTCAACATGAATCCGCGATTTGAGGATTTCACCATCGCCCACGATCCGCCGCTGGCGGATTTTCTCAATCGCATTCTCGATGAAATCTGGCGAAAACAAAAAAGGACCGTGATAAATGCCCGCCCCTGCGAAATCCAAGCGCACTTCAAAGAGGACCTCTAAACGCCGGCCGCGCGCGAAGGCCAAGAAGGCTCCGAAGCCCTCTACGCCCGCGACGGAAATAACGGTCGCGCCGTCCGATGAAGCCGCCCGCGTCGACCAGGTCTTGAAATGGCTGCTAAAGGGCGCCACCGAAAACGACATCCGCCAGGCGATCGTCGAGAACTTTTCCGGCGCCGACGCCGGCGCCCTGATCGCCGCGGCCCTGACCAAGCTCGACGAGGAGGGGCATTTCGATCCCGTCCGCGTCCGAGGATTCTGTTTTTCCGCCGCCCACCAGATGTACGCCGAAATGGTCGAGATCGCCGATTATAGCGGCGCCCTCCGCGCCCTGAAATTCATAGAGGCAATGACCCGAACCGATGTTCACGACGGCGAGTAAAAAAAAGCGGCGCCGCAAACGCGGATCGACGAAACGCCCGGTAAGCGCCTACGAGCGCCGCAAGGCCCGCGCCCGGGCCGACCAGAACCGCCAGGCGGCCGCCGGCCAGGAGATCGGCGACATTCCGCCGGTCGTTCATCCTGGAATCCGGTCCCGCGGCCGCCGCGACTTTCGCTATTTCGCCGAGAAGCATTTTCCCGAGCGGTTCACCCTCGGCTGGTCTGACGACCACCTGACCGTAATCGACCGCATCGAAACAACCGTTCTGCGCGGGGGCCTGTTCGCGATGGCCATGCCGCGCGGGACGGGCAAGACCACGCTCGTCGAGGTCGCCGTCCTGTGGGCGGCGCTCTACGGCCATCATTCGTTCGTCGCCGCGATCGGCGCGACCGCCGCGCACGCCGACGAAATCCTCGAGGCCGTGAAGGTGGAGATCGAAACCAATCCGAAACTGGCCGAGAATTTTCCCGAGGTCTGCTACCCGGTATCCCTCGGCGCCGCGTCGTCGAACAAATGGCGCGGCCAGAAATGCCGCGGCGTGCGGACCCGCGTAACCTGGAAAACGTCCGTGGTCGTTTTGCCGACGATCGCGGGATCCGCGGCGTCCGGAGTCATCATAAAGGGCGCCGGCCTCGACGGCCGCATCCGCGGCATGAAGCATCCGCGCGCCGACGGAACGCAGGCCCGCCCGACCCTGGCGATCGTCGACGATCCGCAGACCGACAAGTCCGCCAAATCCGCCACGCAGACCGACTCCCGCGAAAAGCTCGTCGCCGGCGCGATCCTCGGCCTGGCCGGCCCGGGCCAGAAGATCGCCGCGATAATGCCATGCACGGTAATCACGGGCGGCGACCTGTCCGACCGGATGCTCGACCGCGACGCCAACCCGGACTGGAACGGCATCCGGACCCAGATGGTTTATGCCTGGCCGACGGCCGAGGATTTGTGGGCGCAGTACGCCGAACTCCGCGCCGACGGTATGCGCCGCGGCGACGGCGGCCGCGCCGCGACCGAATTCTATCGCGACCGCCGCGACCTTATGGACGACGGCGCCGTCGTCGCCTGGCCAGACCGCTTCAATCCGGACGAACTGTCCGCGATCCAGCACGCGATAAATCTGCGCCTCCGCAATGAGGAAACGTTTTTCGCCGAATACCAGAACGATCCGATCGACGCCGCGGCCGACGCGGAATTCCTGACCGCCGCCCAGATCGCCGCCAAGACCAACGGCCAGAAGCGCCGCCAGATTCCCGCCGCGGCGCGCGTGGTGACCGCGTTCGTCGACGTTCACGCGCGGCTCCTGTACTGGACGGTATGCGCCTGGGAGGATCGATTCACCGGCCACCTGATAAACTATGGAACCTGGCCGCGCCAGGCGAAGGTCGACAAATATTTCACCCTCCGCAACGCCCGGGCGATCCTGGCCGACCGCTATCCCAAGGCCGGAAAAGAGGGCGCCATTTACGCCGGCCTGAAAGATTGCGTCGACGCCATCGGCGGCAAACCCTACAAGCGAGACGACGGAGTAGAGCTCCGCGCCGCGATGGTCCTGATCGATTCGGGATGGGAGCCCGACGTGGTCTTTCGTTTCGCCCGCCAGTATCGCGCCGCGCCGGTCCTGGCGTCGCGCGGCCTGTACGTCGGCGCGTCATCGCTTCCGTGGGACCAATCGCGCCGGAAAAAAAACGAGCGCCACGGACACCACTGGCGTATCGCCGTCGCCGAGGGCCGCGCCGCCTACGTCGCCCAGGTCGACGCGAATTTCTGGAAAAGTTTCGTCCAGACGCGCCTGGCCGCGGCGATGGGGGACCCCGGCTGTCTGTCGATCTTCGGATCGTCGCCGAAGCCCCACCGGATGCTGGCCGACCATTTAACCGCCGAATACCGCGTTACCGTCGAGGGCCGCGGCCGGACGGTCGACGAGTGGAAAACGCACCCGGCCCGCGAAAATCACTGGCTCGACTGCCTGGTCGGATGCGCCGCCGGCGCCTCGATGCTCGGCGTCGAACTGTTCGAAAAGCAATCGCCGGCCGCCCGACCGAAGCGCCGACGCCGCCACGTAAGGAAACTCGACTGAACCGCAAAACGCGCCACGAAAGGAATCGACAAAATGGCAAAATTGGCAAACAACCGGAAGAAGAAGGTAAAGAAGAAGGCGGCCAAAAAGACCGCGAAAAAGACCGCCAGGAAGGCGGTGAAAAAGACCGCCCGAAAGACCGTTAAGAAGGCGGTCAAAAGGAAGGCGAAAAAGACCGCCAAAAAGGCTGTCAAAAAGAACGCCCCGCCGGCGGCAATCCCAGCGGCCCTCGCGGCGATCGACGCGGCGCTGGCCTCGGCCTCGCCGCCGCCGGCGGTCGACGAGCCGCGCGCGAAAATCCGCCAGCCGCGTCGCGAAAAAATCCGCGCCCCGCGCCCGCCGGCCAAGCCGGTAGTTCCGCCGCCGGCGGCGCGCAAACGCCCGGGCCGTCCGCCCGGTCCGACGCCCGCCCTGCCGATCGAGCGGACCGAGGCGACGCGCTGCCGGCGGTGCGGATCGACGAACCGGACGAAATACACGCGCCGGATCGTCCGGGACTATCTCGGCAAATCGCCGACCGGGAACGACTGCACGAAGATCATCAAGCGCCGGACGACCTGCGCCGATTGCGGCCAGGCGAGATACGACTGGGAGTACATCTGAGGTCAAACATGGAACATTCAATAATCATACCGCACCGCAACCGCAACGCGAACCTGGCCGACTGCCTGGCGTCGATCGCCCGGTCGGCGGAGTTTTCGCCCGGCGTCGGCGACTTTGAGGTTATCGTCGTCGATAACGGATCGGCCGTCCTACCAGATTTGAAGCGCTGGCCGTTCGCCGTGCAATGCGAGGACATTTCGATAATGCCGATCTTCAACAAGCCGCGACTCTTGAATATCGGCCTGGCCGTCGCCGCCGGACGATATATTACGTTCCTGGACGCCGACGCGATCGTCGGTCCGCTCTTTATGGCCGTCGTTCGCGTCGCGAAGCATTATACGCGGCTGGCCTACCGCGTGCGTTACGTTCCGGCCAACTACGGCCGCCACCCGCGCGACTATGCCGCGGCGTTCAAAGGGTACGACTCCCTGCCGCGCGGATACGAGGCCTACGGTACGGTCGACCGGAACCCCGCCGCCGATCAAGACCCGGCGTTCTGGCCGCCGTCGAAACGGTACGGCAATTCGCAGTTTACGATCGAACGGCGATGGCTGAGATCTAGGGGGCTCCAGTTCGACGAGGAGTACGTCGGTCGCGGCTTTTCCGATCTCGATTTCATACGCCGTATCGCCGAGGAATATGGCGACGTTTACACGTGCGGCATCCTGACGAAATACCAATGCGCTCTTGTCCATCGCCGCCACCAATACGGCGACGACTGGCAAACTATCGAGACGAGCGCAGCAAACCGAGCGAGGTACAAAAGAAATGGAATACAGTAACGCGACTACAGACGAATCCGTGGATGTTGGCATCGTGGTCCCGGCCGTCGACATGACGCCGGACATTCCCGCGCGACTGGTCAACTCGATATCAGAACACGAATCGACCCGCGCCTCGTGGCGAGTGGTCGTCGTCGACCGCGACGACGCCGACGCGGCGCGTTTCGGCCGCGGCGCGAATTTTAACCTTGCCGCCGCCAAAAACTCCGGGATCCGCGAACTGGTCGGCCGCGCGAGAATCATAGCCTGCACCGACGCGGATTACATTATCCCCGCCGGCCTGATCGACTACCTGGCCGCCGAGACCGGCGACCGCCACGTGTGGATCGGCCGCCGCGACGTGCCGCCGGACGAAATTGAATCGCGGCGGTGGGGCCGATGGATGGACCTGCCCGTCCGCCGCCAGTGCAAGGGCTCGTTTAACGCGATGAGCGCCGACAACTGGCGGCGGATCGGCGGATGGGATGAACGATGCATCGGCTACGGAGGGGAGGACGACATCCTCCACGCGCGGATCGCCGCGGCCGGTATCGAGCGCCGAGACGTTTTCGAGTTTCCGCTGATCCACGTTTTCCACGGCCGCACCGAGCGGTCGTTTTCCCGCGCGAATTACCGCGGCGAGATTAACCTGAGAAACGCCGCCGGCGACCAGCCGAACTACATCGACTCGCCGCCGCCGATCCCCGCGCCTCCGACCCTGGCCGACGGCCTGACGTTCGCCGTTCTGACGCGCGACCGGATCGATCTGCTGAGCCGGACGATCGAATCGTTTTTCCGATGCTGCGATAAAGAGGACATCGCCCGGATAACGACCCGGACGATATACGACCACGCCTCGCCGCCGGCGGTGCGCGACGCGATCGTCCGGCGATACGCCGATTTCGAGATCGTGCCGCTGTCGTCCGATCTCCAATACCACGAGGCGCGAAACGCGATGCTCAACGATATCGATACGCCCTACGCGCTGCTGTGGGAGGATGACTGGCTGACCAAACGCGGCGGGCCGATGATCTCCAGGGCGTTCGATATCCTAAGCGACCGGCCGTCGACAAAATGCGTAACTTACCGATACTGGCCGGCTCCGGTGATCCGTTCGCAGACGCCCGGCGGCCAGACTTTTCTATACCGCCTCCACGATCCGCTCGGCCGGCCGACCGGTCCGAAAAACTACCAGAATTATTACGAATCGCACTGGGGCAATTTCGCGTGGAACCCGTCGCTGCACGATATGGCCGCGGTCCGATCGTCGCTGCCGGTCGATTCCCGCGGCGAGCGCGGCATGGCCAAACGCCACCTGGCCGCCGGTTACGACATGGCCTACACGCTCGTCGGCCACGTCGAGCATATCGGCGAGGTTTCCGCCCTCGGAAAAACACGCACAGTCCCGAACGTCAAAGGAGCAGCAGATGTCAAAGTATAGAGACAGACCGACAGAAACAGTCCGCCTCGGCGACCTCCAGTCGAAACACGCGTTCGACGGATTCGTGCCGCTGGCCGATCATCCGTTTACGAAGGCCCTTCCGCTCGACGCCGACGAGCTCGTCGACGAATTCTGGCAGTCGGCGTTCGAAATCCACGCCTACCGCCGACGGCCCCATCAATCGTTCGTCGCCGAGGCGAAGGCGCGCCTGACCGGCTTCCGGGCGATGCTGGCATCGATCCGCTGCGTCGGTTTCGACCCGGGCGCCGGCGGCCCGGTCGTGATCCAGCGCGACGCCGGCGGTAGCTGGATCGTCGCCGAGGGGCGGCATCGATGCGCGATCCTCCATTACCTCTACGGCCCGGACCTGCGCCTCGACGTTCGCGGCGGGAAGGTCGCCGCCGTTATCCTCCCGGCGTCGGACCTGGCGAAAAACGCCGACTTGATCGAGGCGTACCACGCCGGCGGGACCCGCCACGTCGGGCGAAACGGCGGCCTCTACCAGACGGTCCCGCAGCTTGGCATTCCCGGCCGGCGCGACTCCCGCCTGAGATTCCGCGCCTACGGCCTGGCCGACCTGGTAAAACCGACCGATCGAGTCCTGGACATCGGCTGCAACTGCGGCGCGATGGCCGCGGCGGTCGCGCCGCTCTGCCGGAAGGTCAACGGCATAGATAACGACGCCGCGTCGATCGCCATCGCCCGCCAGATCGCCGATCGGCTCGACCTGCGCAACGTCGAATTCGACTGCGCCGACGCCGACGAGGTTTTGCCGGAGATCGCCGCCGCCGCGTATAACGTGGTCCTGTCATTCGCCGCCCATCGATGGATCCGGACCGCCCTCGACGAATACGGCCGCCGGTGCGACCGGATACTGAAACCCGGCGGCCTGTGCGTGTTCGAATCGCACGATCCGCGGGGATTCACCGTGAAGGTCGGCGTTTTCGCGTGCGGACGGTTCGCCGTCGAGCGATGGGGACAGGTCGCCGACCCGTCCGACGCCCGCCGGGAGTTCGCGATCCTGCGAAAACCGCGCGAAAAATAAAATGCGACTGAGTCGCATTTACCCCAAAGCGGCCGTTGTCTCGACGCGAGGCGCGGCCGTATTTTTATGTGCATGGCAGACACCGACACGACAGAAACGATAACCGCCGCCAAGGCGCTCGCCAAGCAGGGCGTCGGCGTGAAGTCCGTAACCGTCGACGGGCAGACCACCGTCCTGGCCGACGGCCTCGAAACGCTCAACGCCTGGGAGCGCCGCCGCAATCGGCGAAACGGCGCCAACCCGACGCTCTGCCGGATTAAACTCGACGGTTTTTGATCTCTACATTTTATGGCAACTAACTTGCGAAACCCGCGCCGATCCTCCCGCCGCCGAAAGGCCACGCCGATCGCCGCGCCGACGCGGCTGTCATACGACGCCGTCCGCGACGCCAAGCGCCGCCGGGCGCCGCTTACGAACGTTAAATCCGAGGACAAGATTCTCGCGTCCGGCGATCGGAAAAAACTGGTAGCCACCGCCCGCGACATCCGTCGAAATTTCGCCATCGCCGGATGGATGATCCGTAAACACCTGGATTTCGTTTCGAGCTTCACTTTCCAGTCGCGGACCGGCGACGCCGGACTTGACCGGGCGATCGAGGAGCTTATGGCGTGGTACGAAGCGCCTGAAAACTGCGACGCCGCCGGGCGACATTGCTTTTCAAAACTGATGCGGATCGCCGAGTCCTCGGCGACGCTCGACGGCGACGTGTTTTTTGTCAAACTTTCCAACGGGCGGCTCCAGGCGATCGAGGGCGACCGCATCCGCGATCCGCAGTACAAGAAACCGCTCGACATGAAGGCCGCCGACTGGACCCACGGAATCAAGACAACGACCACCGGGCGGGCGGTCCAATACTGCCTGTGCAACCGCCGCGACGCCGGCGGCTTCGAGTTCGCCCGGATCGTGCCGGCCAAGTACGTGATTCCACACGGATTTTTCGAGCGGTTCGACCAGGTCCGCGGGATCTCCCCGCTGGCCCCGGCGATAAACACGCTGCAGGACTGTTACGAAAACTGGACCTACGCCCTGGCCAAAGCCAAGCTCGCGCAGATTTTCGGGCTGATCGTGACCCGCCAGGCGGCCGAGGCGATGGGACCGATAACCGCCGACACCGCCAACGCCGCCGACGGCGAGGCCGACGACGCCGACGCGACGGAAGAGCGCTATTCGATGGAGGTCGGCGGCGGACCGTTCAAGCTGGAGATGGACCCCGGCGACGACGCGAAAATTTTGTCGGAAAACGCGCCGTCGAGCCAGTTCGCGGCGTTTACCGAGTCGATGATCGCCTCGGCGATCAAATGCCTCGATATCCCCTACTCGTTTTACGACGAGCGGGCCGGCAATTACTATCAGTCGCGCGGCGCGCTGATTCAATACCTGTTTTCCGCCGAACAGAAACGCCAGACCGCCCGGCTGCTGCGCGACCGCGTTACGGCCTGGCGGATGGGCCTGTGGAAACTCGACGGACTGCTGCCCGACTCCCTCGACGTGTCGAAGCGGCCCTGGGAGTGGATCGCCAAGGGCCTTCCCTGGTGGAACCCCCTCCAGGAAACGAAGGCCGACGCCCTGGCGATCGACAAGAATCTTACCACCCGGACGGCCGTCCTCAAAACGCAAGGTCGCGACTTCCGCGAAGTGGTCGACGAGGCGTTCGCGGAGGAGGAATACATCCGCAAGAAGCAAGCCGACCTCGACAAAAAATACCCGCCCCCGGCCCCGGTAGCGGCCGGCGGGACGAACGGAGCGAGCGATGAATGAAAACGAAACGAAAAACGCCTTCCGGAAAGTTCCGGCCGCCGCCCTCCGCTTCAACGCCGGCGAGTGCCGATTCGCCGCCGGCGACGGCGACGATAACGAAAAATCCGTGCCGATCGAGATCGTCGCCCGCAGCGGCGAACCGATCTCGCATTGGTATTGGGGCCGTGTCGTGCATGATCTGGCCGGTATGCAACTGCATAAACCCACCCTCCCCTGCGACTATTGCCACGACTGGGCGGACGTGATCGGCTACCTCGACGAGTTCGTTACCGAAAGCGGCGCTCTGGTTTGCCGGGGACGGATAACCCCGTTTACCGACACCGACCGCGCCTCGGAGATCGTCGCCAAGTGCGGCGCCGGCGTGCCATACGAGGCGAGTATCGATTTCGGCGGCGGCCAGAACGTCGTCGAGGAAGTCGACGAGGGCGTCGAGGTCGAGATCAACGGACGCAAAATGTTCGGTCCACTAACCGTTTTCCGCAAATGGAACCTCCGCGGCGTGGCCGTTTGCCCGTACGGCGCGGACATGAACACAAACTCGAAAATGACGGACGACCGCGAGGTCGCCGTATCGATCCTCCAGACACAAGGAACCGAAAAAATGGAAAAAATGGCAGATAAGCCTGAAAAGAAGACCGAAGAAGCGGCCGAGGAAAAGACCGAGGAAGCGGTCGACGAAAAGACCGAGGAAACCACCGAGGAAGCGACCGAGGAAAAGACCGAGGAAAAGACCGAGGAACCGACCAAGGAAGCGCCCGCCGAACTGTCGAAACTGGTCGTCAACGACGGCGAAATCTACGTTTCGGTGAAATCCGTACGCGCCGAGGTCGGGCGTTACGCCGAGGCGTTCGGCGCCGACAACGGCGTGAAGTGGTTCGCCGAGGGCCTGACGTTCGCCGAGGCGATGGAAAGGCACGCCGCGGCGATGAAGGCCGAAAACGCGGACCTGCAGAAGAAGCTCGCCGCCGCGACGGCCGACCGCGGACTGAAAGACCCCGTCGAGTTCTCCGCCGCCGGCGATGAGTCCGAGGCCGAAAAACGCGAACTGGCCGCCCTGGTCGACGCGTTCGACGGCGACGAGGACCGCGCCCGGGCCGCGTTCAACCGGCGGCGCGAGCGCAAATAGTCGAGCAAAAAAACAGACGAAAATTCCGGCCCGGCCGCGGCCCGGGCGATAACGAGCCGCGATTCGAGACACAAAAAAAAATCCGGCCCGCGTACCGCCGGGCGATGTCGAAGCGGCGACTAACCGTGAAACTGAAAATAAGGTATTGAAAAATGGCTGTAAGAATGACATCCGCCGACGTTGTGGCGATCAATTCGTCCGAGGAAGCGGTCGGAATGATCGTCGAGGTCGGCAAGCGATTTCCCGAGATACGCGTCTTCCCGGCCGGCGCGGTCAACGAAACCGCGTATTCCACAATCGTGAGGACGGATGACCCCACTGCGGGCTTCCGCCCGATCAACACCGGTCGATCGCGGAACGTCGGGACGATCGTAAGGCGCACGGTGCAATGCTACTACCTCGACGGGTCGTTCGATATCGACGACGCGGCCGTGGAAGGCGTCGACTGGGGCGACCCGATCGCCGAACAGAGAGACGCCCACTTCCGCGCGGCGATGCGGGCGCTCTGCTCGCAGATTTACTACGGCGTTTCGGCCAACGCGTCGGGATTCGCCGGCTTGGCGTCGATCTTGGACAACAGCGACGATGATATGGTCGTCGACGCCGGCGGAACGACCGAATCGACCGCCACGAGCGTCTGGGCGCTGCGCCTGGGCATCCAGGCCGTATCGTTTGCCTGGGGAAACGGCGGC
>Ga0180432_10011201_pt1 | contig 10604 bp, 6 predicted proteins | sample SS_ome_10_FD_132414 | JGI IMG/M metagenome (GOLD analysis project Ga0180432, IMG submission 132414) | Hypersaline lake sediment archaeal communities from the Salton Sea, California, USA - SS_1_MS_2 metaG | ecosystem: Environmental > Aquatic > Non-marine Saline and Alkaline > Hypersaline >...
CGGAGGTGGAGAACTATCCCGGGTTCGAGGAGGGCATCACCGGGCCGGAGCTGATGGCCGTGATGAAGAAGCAGGCGGCACGCTTCGATACCACGTTTGTCGCGGGCGACGCCACCGGGGCAGACCTCTCGAACCGCCCGTTTACGATCGAGACGACCGAGGGGACGCTCAAGGCCGAGGCGCTTATCATCGCCACGGGCGCGCAGGCGAAATGGCTCGGACTCGAGAATGAGCAGCGGCTGCGCGGGCACGGGGTGTCGGCCTGCGCGACGTGCGACGGCTTCTTCTTCCGCGACAAGGTGGTCTATGTGGTGGGCGGCGGCGACTCGGCCATCGAGGAGGCGACGTTTCTGACGAAGTTCGCTTCGAAGGTCTTCATTGTGCACCGGCGCGATGAGCTGCGGGCGTCGAAGATTATGCAGGCGCGGGCGCTGGAGCATCCGAAAATCGAGGTGCTCTGGAGCACGGTGTTGTTCGACGTGCTGGGCGAGGAGCACGTGACAGGCCTGAGGCTCAAGGACGTCAAGACGGGCGAGGAGCGGGAGGTGCAGGCGGACGGGCTGTTTCTCGCCGTTGGATACAAACCGAATACGGAACTCTTCAAGGGGCAGCTCGAGCTGGAGGGGCCTGGGTATATCAAGCTCGCGGGGCGCGGCACGATGACGAGCGTGGAAGGGGTCTTCGCCGCGGGCGACGTGGCGGATCATGCGTATCGCCAGGCGGTGACGGCGGCGGGCATGGGGTGCCAAGCGGCACTCGACGCCGAGCGCTGGCTCGAAGCGCAATAACAGGTCAACCGATTCATACACGGTCGCGCATCAACGCGTGTTCGCTCCTATGAACGAGCCGACGATCTATAACTGCGTGTACGACGGGAAAACACCGAGCCATGAATGCACGGGGTGCGGCGCATGCTTTTGCGAAACATGCGTGCTGCGCGCGGGCCCCGACCTCGTCTGCCCCGAGTGCGGCGGGAAGGTCGAGCAGATTGACCCGAGCAAACCACGGAACCTCTCGAAGCACACTTTCTGGCACTACACGGCGACGGCCCTCACCTACCCTCTCGCGTCGCGAAACCGGCGGAACGTCCTCAAGAACATCGCCTTCGTGTTTGCATTCCTTTTCCTGGCACACGTGCTCAGATGGCACATGGGCTATAAGTTGGCTTTCTTCCTGCTTGCAGCCCACTACCTCATCCTCCTTTTCCTGACCGTGACGCAGCAGACGGCGATGGCGAGAAACGAAGCCCCAGACATGCTGGACTGGGGCGAGGCCGACGTGCCTTTCGTGGAGATCCTCAAGCTCTTCGTGGTTCTCGCGGCATGGGTCGGTCCAGCGGTTGGGGTGTACTTTCTCGCAGGCCGCCAAACAACACCGCTGTTCTGGGTGCTCGCGAGCGTCGGGGCAGTGTGTATGCCGATGTCGCTGCTGGCGACGGCGGCCTTCGAGTCGGTCCGAGGAGTTAACCCCCTCGGGTTTCTCGGCGCGATTTTCCGGGTGCCTGTTCAGTACGTTGCTTGCTGCGCCTTCGTTTACGTGTTCGGGCTGCTCGGCTACATGCTGCTCGGGTCCAGGGCGCTCACCGGTCGCTGGTTCCTCGACGTAGTGTTACGGTCAGTAGGGCTTGTCTATATGGCCTTCGTCATGGGACGGGTGCTTGGCGGGTTGCACGCAGCCAACAGCGCGCGCTTCGGATGGGTGCCGCCCCTCGTGCCTGGGGCGCCGAGGATCACGCGCTAGTCTCCCGCCTTGGGCGCGGGCTGTCGGGTTGCATTCGACGCCGAGCGCTGGCTTGAGGCGCAAGCCTGCCAGTGTAGTGTTTCGCAATTGGATTTGATCATGCCTGTCTGCCGGCAGGCAGGTACGCCCCGAGAGGATCCAAGCGGCCCGTTGAAGTCCAAGACATCCTTCTTAACGTAAAGGAGGAATGGCCGTCCTGCATAATCAATCAACAGCGTGAAACACTACACTAGAGAAGAGCGTCGAGTCTGGTGGTCAGGACGTTTTCGGGGACGAGGCCGATGCTCTGGTCCAGGACTTCACCGTCCTTGAAGAACATGACGGTGGGGACGCTCATGATTCTGTATTTCATGGCGGTTCGCTGCGCATTATCGACGTCAACGTGAACGACGACGGCCTTGCCGTCATAGTCACCGGCGATCTTCTGGATAATCGGATCGAGGTGCACGCACGGAGCGCACCACTCGGCGGAAAAATCGACGAGTACCGGTTTGTCCGCTTTGAGGACGACTTGTTCGAAGTTGGTGTCGTTGACCTCAACGAGACTCGACATTGAAGGGCCTCCTTTCTCAAGTCGGTGACATGCAGGGCGCATTGTAGCGCAGAAGATCACCCCGCTGTCAATAACGGAGAGTTACGTGGTGTGGAGGCGCGGGGCGGCCGTTCAGGTGCCCGACTCGCCACCTGATTCGAGGATGACCTCGAGGTCCGTCTCGACGTCAAAGCCTTTGAGCATCCTCCGCAAGCCCTCGGCGATCTTCTCGCTCCCCGGCTTCGTCATATAGATGGCCTGGAGGGCCCTGCCGATGTCGCGCGGATGGGACCAGCCTCCGAATTCCCTGATGACAAGCTCAAGCAGGCCGTAGGCGTCTTTCTGAAGCCTGAGGTCCTGCTGGTGAGCCACGAGCAGGGACTGATAGGCCCCGGAGAACATCTGGCGCTTGTACTCGAGCCTGCGGATCACCTCGTCGAGCTCGCGGTTGCGGTGCGAGAGCGCGTTGACGGCGCTGAGGTCTTTGATGCCGTCTTTCAGATAGCGCGCGGAGCGATCGAGGCGCTTGATGATTTCCGCCGTTGAGACATTCTCCCGTTCAATTTCAATCTCGAGGTTGGCCCGCTTCTGCAGGAACTGCTCGAGCCGTTGTGCGCGCTCGATCTTGATCCGATCGAGCGCCTTAGGGTCGGCGGCGGCCTTGCGTTTTTCCTGGAGCGCTCTTTCGGCTTCCTGAACTTCAACGATCATCGCGAGGATGCGCCGCACGGCGGACTCACGAACGACGGGCTGCTCTTTTTCTTTGCTCGTGTCAGTCTGAGCGAGCACGACGCCGCCCTGCGCGACGAGCGCGGCGCCGAGATTGCCGGGGCTGAAATGGGTGATGTCATCGTCATCGTCGTCTTCGTCTTCGTCCTCGTCCTCGTCGTCGTCGTCGTCTGTCTCGTTGTCCTCGTCGTTTGTTTTGTCCGTGTCTTCGGATTCCTTGTCCGCTTCGGCGGCGGCTTCTTCCTGCAGGCGGATAAACTCGGTATCAAGAAGAGGCCGGTACACGGCGTTGCACAAGACGAGGTCTTTGATCTCGCCCTCGAGGATGGCGGCGAGCTGGGCCCGCGAGTAGCCGCGTTTGCGCAGCGTCGGGCCATGGTAACGGGTGTCGGCGCCGGTGCCAGCGTAGTTGAAATAGCGCGTGAAGTACTCGATGGCGCGTTCGTAGTTCTTGCGTTCCATGAGGACGCTGGCGTAGATGTAGTTGAACTCCGGGTCCTTCTCGAAGCGGCGGCTGCAGATGAAGAGATTTTTCTCGGCAGTGACGAAGTCCCCTTGCTGGTAATCGAGCTTGCCGACCTCGTAGTAGGCGCGCATCAGATAGAGATCGTGGAGCTTGTTCGGCTGCGGCGCAAGCGCGCGATAGCGGATGAACATCTCGAGCGCCGTCCGATAGTCGCCGCGCCCGTAGGCACGCGATCCGGCGACGTAGGTGCACTCTTCGAGATAGGGTTTCAGGCGCGACTGGATGTCGGGATACTCCCCGATCGCCTTGTCGAAGAAGGCGAGGGCGCTTTCATATTCTTGATTCTTCCAATGGGCCACGCCGCGCACGGCCTCGCTGTAGGCACGCCCTTTGTTCTCGGCGAGTTCGATCATGTCGTAGTTGCGCTCGAATTCTTCGGTGTCGACGTAGCGACGCTGGAGGAGCTCGACGAGCCGGACCACCTCGATATAGTCCCTTTCGGGTTGGAGCGCGCGGAGCTGGGCGACGTAATGAGCCGCTTCGACTTCGCCGATTTTCGCCTCGAGCTTGTCGATCTGTTCTTCGACGTCTTCAGCGTACGTGGTGACCGTGTACTGCTCCTGGATTTTCATGTAGCGCTGTTTTGCTTCGGTGAATTTGCCGGCGATCTCGAGCTGCTGGGCCTCGGCGTAGATCACCTTGGCGGCGGCTTCGAGCTCCTCGAAGTGCTTTTCCTGGATGAGCGCGATCTGCTCGCGGATTTTCACAATGTATGAGGAGGTCGGATAGTTCTTCTCGGCAAGCTTGAGCACCTCGAGCGCCCGGATGATTTCGCCCCCCTCGATGAGCGCCAGGGCGTTGTTGTATTCCTCGGTGGAGCGGATTTCGACAACCTCCGGGTCCACCTCGGCATTGACGGCGTCGAGCTCTTTTCTGACCGCGTCGGTAAGGGGGAAGGTTTCGCGAGTGGCGGCGGCGATGCGGGTGGCGCGCACGTAGTCTTTTTCGGTGGAGGCTTTTTTGGCCTCCTCGACGAGGTCCTGGGCGATTTGCTCACCGCTGGTGTCGAGGACACTCCTGGCCTGGCCCACGGGCGGGAGGTCGCGGTCGGTGTCGGCGAAATCGTCGCCACGCAAGTCCTTACCGTTCAGCACGCCGCTCTGGTCAATGGAGTAGGTCATGCGGCCGGTGCGGCCGTAGGCCTTCGGCTGGGCGTAGCAGAGGAAGCCGTCTTCGTTGGCGCGGACCAGCACGAGCTCGTAGCCTGGGAGGTCGCGCTTGAGATCGGGCATGGCTGAGTAGTGAAGCGTCTGGAGCTGCTCGATGGTGCCGTACTCGGGGGCGCCGTTGTCGTTTTGGTCGAAGAAATAGCCGTAGCGCGCGTAGTATTGGGTGATGCAGATGGCTTCGAGCACCTGGCGGGCGCTTTTTTCGTTGCGCTCGATTGTGCGTCCGACGCCGGAGGTCCAGCTCAGCCACGCGATGAGCACGAAGGCCAGCACGACCCAGGTGAAACCGAGGTTGATCCCCCAGGTGGCCATGCGTTTGTCTTTGAGGAGGCCGCCGAAGCGGCGGATGCGGGCGAGCGAGATGAAGCCAAGAAGGATGCCCAGCAGCCAGCCAACACCAAGAAGCAAGGGGCCGAGTGCGCCGGAAATGAAGCTGGCAAGCGGCAAGGTGGAGGCGATGGCGCGTTCCGATTCGAGGTGGGCCGGTTGGATGAAGGTTTCCGTCGGGAGGTAGCCACGCGACGCGCCGGGGGTGGTTACCAACGCGCCGGCTTCGGGCGTGGGCTCGATGAGCGCCGCCGGTGTCTCGCCCTTGAAAAGGATTTCGACGTTGCCGATCGTGATGATCGAGCCGACGGAAACAGGTGCTTCGTGCACCTGCTCGCCGTTGACGAGGAGGCCCTGCTTGCTCAGGTCCTTGACGAAGAACTCGTCGTCACGCTTTTCGAGCTTGGCATGGTGGCTGGCGACGCTCGGGTCGTTGATGGTGAGGTCATTTTCGTCCGAGCGGCCGATAAGAAGGGTACGGCTTTCGAGCTCGACAGACTGCTCGAGCTCCTCGTTGGGATAGAGGATGAGCTTAATCATCATCGGTCGCCCTCAGCCCTCGTGGTGGCCTACCCGGCTTATTATAAACGAGATAGAAGAAAGCCGCTTCGGGTCGGCCACGGGGCCACCGAATAACAAAAAAGATGCCACAGGCGCGCGAATATGTCAAGGCCCAATGAGGTGCGGCGGGCTCACTCCTTGGCGCCAGATTGCCAATGGCGCTTGAGTTTTTCGATCTCGGGGATGTAGCCGCTGTAGGCTCGTTTCTGGGCGCCTTCGAGGGCGTTGATGGCCTCGATCGCGTCGTCGAGCGCGGCGACCGCTTTTTCGGTGTCGCCACCGGCAAAATGGACCTCGCCGAGACGGACATAGGCCAGGAGCGCCGGCCGAAAGATGGGAAGCCTGTCCTTGTGCTCGAGACCGGCCGTGAAGTACGTGATCGCCGCGGCCGAGTCGCCGTCGGCGGCGCTGAGCTGGCCGGCGAGGAACTGGAACTCGGGCTCTTCGGGGTCGCCCTCAATCGCCTTGGCGAGCATCTCCTGCGCCTTCTTTACGTCGGGCTCTTCGCTGCTCTCGAGGTAATCCAACGTCTCGGTGTAGTGGACGACCGGCTCGTCGCGGCCGAGCACTTTGGCGACACGACCCACGGCGGCCAAGCCGCGGAGATCTTTTGCGACAATGATGCCGTTGCCGTCGAGAAGGAAGTTGGCCGGGATGCTTTGAATGCTGAACATTTTGGCGTACTTGGAGTCCCAGCCCTTCTCGTCGCAGATCTGCGGATAGCCCAAACCGTATGTTTTCACGCCCTCAAACAAGGCTGTGAGGGTGAAGTCAAGGCTGATGCCTACCATGGCGAATTTGTCGCCGACGTACGTCTCATGGATGCGCGTGAGGTAGGGCAATTCCTGCTCGCACGGGCCGCACCAAGTGGCCCAGAAGTCAATGAGGAGGTACTTCCCTTTGTTGCCATTAAACTTGAACGTGTCGCCGCTAACTGTCTGCGCCGCAAAGGATTCGTAATTCGGAAACTTGTTGCCGACTTCGAGGCCTTCCTTGAGTTCGTCGGCGCCCCGTGAGCAGGCCGTGACTCCCAGCAGACAGGCAACTCCGGCGGCCAGTATCAGCAGGTACTTGCGCATGCTTTTTCTCCTGTGGCTTGAATTATGGGACTGCTTCTTGAACACGTTGTTTCTCTCTTTGCTGCGGATCATGAGCGAAACCGCAAAACATCCGGGCCGCTGTGGCCTCGCCTTCCGTGCTCGCCCAACGCTCACTGTCTTCCTGCGCTTTGCTTCGCTTTCTTAAGCAGGTACTCCTCAGCGCGCCGGATACCCGAGTTGATGCCTTGCTGCAGCTCCGACGGGACGACCTCGATCATTTCGTCGGGCACAATGCCGTTGTACTCGATCAGCTGACGATTCAGGCCATATCGGCTGCGCGTGGAAAAGATGACCGTTCCCAGGTTATGGGGAAGCTCCCAGTTGCGCTTTGCCGTCGAGGAACCTGCGGTGGGAGATCCCATAAGATGGGCGTCGGCGAAATGGACGAGATCGCGGGCGAAGGTTTCGCCTGCAGACATTGTCCCGGCGTCAATGAGCGCGACGACGTCTCCCGCGTAGAATGGAAGCCCGTCGGCCGGCCCCCCTTTTTTATTGAGCCGTTTGAAGACTTCTTGGTCGTATCCGCCTCCGCCGTTGCCGCGCAGGTCTATGATCAATCCAGCGGTGTTCTCGAAGCTGCTTAACGCCGTATCAATGGATTCGACAAGATCCTGGCCGAGGTACCGGAGATAGACATAGCCGCAGCCGCTTTCGAGCTTCCCGTACTGACAAGATCCCTTGTGCGTCAGGCCCGGGGGCATCGCGTAGGTATGGGGCCAGCCCTTCGCTTCCCATTTGTTCTCGACCCGGCCGTGGAGTTTCCTGCGCCCCTTCATGATGGTGAGCCGGTGGCTTTCGCCCCTCTCGCCTTCGCCTTGGAGCGGGATCCGATACACAAAGAGGCGAGCCCGCTGAGGGCTCGAGAAGTATCCCCCCGCCTTCCAGTACTCCTGAGCTTGCTCGTCGAGGAATTGGCGTGCGTTCTTTCCGTTGATTTCCAGGACGATCGTCCCGGGCTGAAGATCATCCGCATACTCAAGCACACTGTTCATGATCACAACTTGATTGTTGACGGCTGGGAGGAAGCTGATGCCAGGATAGAAACGGGGCTCGGCTTGGGGCATCTCCCCTTTCAGGTTTCGAAAGCCCAGATGGGAATCCCTGAGGGAGCGGGCCGCTTCGTCCAACAGGGCGTAGAAGTCGTCGTTCGAGCGGCAATGCTTAACCTTCGCCAGCAGATCGTTCCTGCATGCTTTCCAATCGCCCCGAATGCCCTTGAGGTCAAAGAACGGGTAGGTGGTATCGACCTCCTTGATGAAGGCTTTGAGCGCCTCCTCGTATTGCGCAGGCGCCAAACGCCCCGACGCGCCCAGAGCGTGCCTCGTAGCGAGGGGAACCAGAATGAAGCACACAATCAAGACGATTGCGCGTGCTCTCTGCCGCTGCATTCTTCGCGATCTCTTCTCTTCTGCCCGGTCGTGGTCCCCGAACAAAGGTTTCGCTACAGATCGAACTCGAAAGAAATGTCGGTAAAGTAATCGTAGTGCTGGAGGCTGCGCACGAGCTCCCCGACGACGCTCAGGACACCGGCGGCGCGCGCTTCGTCCGCAAGACGCTTGAACGCTTCCTGAGAGAAGGCCGACGCTTGCTCGTAGGACAAGTGTCTGGAGGCATTCGTCCAGCCGGAATCGGTGTCGCGGTCGAACCGATCGTCGTCAATCTGAAAGAGCAGTCCGAAGTCGCGGCCGACGCGGGCGGCGGCCTCTTCGCTCGGGGATCCGATGAGCGGCAGCCGGAACGCGAGGGCGAAAAGGACGCCGGTCTTGAGCTCGGCCATGCGGCGGTAGGTCTCGAAACCGAGATTTTCCCGCTCAAGACGGCGCTCGATGAAGATGCCGTGGATGAGGGACTTGATCGCCTCGACGCACGCGGCGATGACCTCGGTGCGCCGCGGCATGCGCAGGGCGTAGCCGATCGCCTCGCAGATGAAGTGATCGCCGATGAGGACGGCGTCGGCGCTGTCGAACACGGCGTTGAGGGCGGGCTCGCACCGGCGCTCGACGGCGCCGTCAATGATGTCGTCGTGGATGAGCGAGGCGAAGTGCAGGAGCTCGACGAGGACGCCGCACCGGACGGCATAGCCCACGTCGCAGCACCCCTGCTCGGCCAGCATGAGCGGGATGATGCCGCGGATGCGTTTGGCGGCTTTGCTCAGCAGGATGCGGTTCGCCGCCTCGATCATTGCGGCGACCCTCGAGCCGTAGGGGCTCGTGGTCACGAGCTCGCGGTGCCCGTGGTTGATCATGGCGCGGTAGCGCTTGATCTTCGCCTCGAGCTCTTCGGGCGGGCTCTGCCAGAGAACGTTGCTCACGTGCCCATCTCCCATGAGGCGAGGTACTGTTTCTGCTCGGCGGTGAGCGTATCTATCGAGACGCCCATGCTCTTGAGTTTGAGGCGTGCGACCCACGCGTCCACCTGCTTCGGCACGTCGTAGACTTGCGGTTTGAGCTTTTTGGCGTTCTTGCGAGCATATTCCGTCGTCAAGGCCTGAACGGAAAAGCTCATGTCCATGACGCTCGCGGGATGACCCTCGGCCGCGGCGAGGTTGATGAGGCGGCCCTCGGCGAGGAGGAAAGTGCGGCGGCCGTTCTCGAGGACGTATTCGTCGACGCAGTGGCGGACGTCCTTGTTGACTTTTTTCGCCAACGCTTTGAGCGCGGGGATGTCTATCTCGACGTCGAAGTGGCCGGAGTTGGCGACGATGGCGCCGTCTTTCATCTTCAAAAAGTGCTCTTTGCGGAGGACGTGCATGTCACCGGTCAAGGTGCAGAAGAGGTCGCCGATCTTGGCGGCCTGGAGGATCGGCATGACGCGAAAGCCGTCCATGGTGGCCTCGAGGGCGCGGATGGGGTCCACCTCGGTGATGATGACGTTGGCGCCCATGCCGCGAGCGCGCGTGGCGAAGCCGCGCCCACGCCAGCCGTAGCCGGCGGCGACGACGGTCTTGCCGGCCAGGAGGATGTCGGTGGCGCGGATGATGCCGTCGACGGTGGACTGGCCGGTGCCGTAGCGGTTGTCGAAGAGGTGCTTGGTGTCGGCGTCGTTGACCGCGATGACGGGGATCTTGAGGGCGCCGTCCTTGGCCATGGCGCGCAGACGGATGACGCCGGTGGTGGTCTCCTCCATCGAGGCGATGACCTGGCCAGCCATGTGAGCGTACTCGTTGTGGAGCGAGCTGACGAGGTCGGCGCCGTCATCCATGGTGATGCCGGGGCTGTGGTCGAGCGCGGCGTGGACGTGCTCGTAGTAGCCCTTGCGGTCAACGCCGCGGCGGGCGAAGACGGGCACGCCATAGTCCGCGACGAGCGAGGCGGCGACGTCGTCCTGGGTGCTCAGCGGATTGGAGGCGCAAAGCACGAAATCGGCGCCGCCCGCGACGAGGGCGCGCGCGAGGTTCGCGGTCTCGGCGGTGACGTGGAGGCACGCGCTCATCCGCATGCCCTTGAGGGGCTTTTCCTTCGCAAAGCGCTCGCGGACGAGCTGCAGGACGGGCATGTCGTGGTCGGCCCACTCGATGCGTTTCTTGCCCTTGGGCGCGAGCTTGAGGTCGGTGACGTCGTACTTAACTGCTTTCTTGGCCATGTGTTCTATGTCCCTTCCTTGCTTGTCCTTCTGCGTTACGAAGGCTCCGGTTGCTCTTGTTGGACGAGCTTTCCTCTTTCTCTTAGCTTTGTAGGTTACCTGAGGTTCATGGACAGCAGGATACAGGTCCATCCATGACAAGTCCTTACCAATGACCAGCTCTTCCATTGTCCTGTGATGGGTGTTTGTCATGGGTACCAGCCGCATCTGGAACCCATGTCGCCTTGCCATTGCTTTGACTTCTTCAGCGTCGTCATAGGTGATCAAGAAATCTCCCCTAATAGATTCGCAGATGGCGAACAACAGGTCGTGATCAATATCAAAGTGTCGGTAAAGAC
>Ga0180432_10011203_pt1 | contig 10603 bp, 4 predicted proteins | sample SS_ome_10_FD_132414 | JGI IMG/M metagenome (GOLD analysis project Ga0180432, IMG submission 132414) | Hypersaline lake sediment archaeal communities from the Salton Sea, California, USA - SS_1_MS_2 metaG | ecosystem: Environmental > Aquatic > Non-marine Saline and Alkaline > Hypersaline >...
AGTGATAGTAAAATATATAATAATATAGATATTACTAATCCTAAGCATAATAATTATTTGAAAATAGCAGTGAAATCATATTCAAACTTTATTAATTATTTAAATGATAAAAATGCTATACTAGATCATACTTATTTGTGGGATATTATATGTAGTCCTGATAAAAATATATTTATCCAGGGTGTTAATATTATAATTTTTGATATAACACAGACTGATAGTACTGATGATGTAAATATCGTATGTCCTATAAATGATTATAGTGATAAATTTTTTGATCCTGATAAAAAAACAATCTTACTAGTTAAGCAAGACAAGTATTATGAGCCAATATATGCAGTAGAAGACACTAAACTGAAATTTAGTGTTACAAAAATGTTTAATCTAAAAAATAAAGACTTTTTACCAGAACTAAAACGTATATTGACTACTATATCTAGAAGTCTTGTTGAAAAATGTTCTCCAAAACCTAGTATAAAAGTTGTTGATTTTAAAAAGAATTTACCTCTTCAAAGTGTCATCAATATTGTAATTGGATTAAAATTTGAAATTGATTATCAAGTTGTAGATTACAATAACAAGGTTATAGGTATTTATATAACCAGAGAAGATGTATATGGTTATCTACCAACATATCCATCGGCCATTCATAGTGATTATGATATCCCTTTAAAATTTATGGATGATGTTGATTGGAGCGACTACAATACTACTAAAACTTTCTTAGAAACTGTATATGTTGAATCCAAAAATAAGATTTCATGTTTGCCACGTGTGAAAGTCATAGAAGATAAAATGATTGTTGGTATATTAACTAATGGTAATCAATTTGTTAAACTTGATAAACCAGAAGTTGATAGTTATGATGATGATTTAGTTAAACAAGAAGAGCGCGACTATCTATCGGCTGATTTAAAAATCCAAGACCACACTAGAGATGAAAGTGAGACATTGGATACCATTCGTAATATAGAATTAGAGGAGTCATTCTATAAAATGTTCAGAAATATCTTGAGAAATAATCTGGCCAAACGAGAGAATTTAAATAATAAGAACAAGATAATAGAAATTTTGGCAGATAAATCAATTTTGTATCTACAAAAACTAGAAAGTATTGATGGTATTGTGAGAGAAGTAATGGATACAAGTGTCATTTTTTCTGAAATGGGTGAGCGTGTCCTAGCAAATATTAAGGAGATTGTTAATTGTAATGAGAGAGAAAACGACTGTAAAGACATAAATTATTGTATGGTTTCTGATGGAAAAACATGTATGCAAGTATTACCAGTAAAGAATTTAATTAATGGTTTAGACAATAGAGAATTATATTATGCTAAGGTAGCTGATGAATTAATTCGTTATAAAAAGATTAATCAATTTATAATAAATAGTGAAAAATATCTAAGTCTCTCAAAAATAGAATATAGCCTGAATGAAAATGAGATTTTAATTATACAATCTATGTTAAATCAGAAGTTTTTTGAAGGTTTGGTAGCTACACGAGAAAATAGTTATATTAATTATAGAGTATATGACCGTGTAAATCCAGAAAAGACAAAATTTTATAGTAATGAAGTGTCATTGGATGATGTTAAAGACGAAGAGTATGAGAGAGAAGGCATAGAAGATGTTGTTGCTATAACAGATAGTGGGTGTAGTTTAACAAAAAAACAATTGATTGGTTACTTGCAAGAACAGTTTCCACCAAAAACATATGAAATATATTATAAAACACCTTTATCTATATGTAGTTATGAAATTGTTTTAAATATTTTGAGAGATTTTGATAAAAAGTTTCAGAGACTTTCTATAATTGATCTGAAAAAGAACTTAGTGGAAATATATAAATATTATCGGGATAATGTTAAATTACTTATTATTTTACTAATTGAATTAAATAAAAAAGTTGTTCTTGAGCGGGTATTAGACGAGATAGTCACAATGGATGAAATGTTATTGAGCGATGATTATTATCTTACATATGTAGATATGATATTGATTGCCAAGTATTACAATTTACCTATTATTTTAATAAGTAGTATGCCTATTGTTGAAAAGTTATTAAAAGATAATATTATTATTCCAAATAAAGTGCAGACTGATAAATGGTATTTTATTAAGGTTCCAAGTGTAGTTACACGCGTTAAGAAGAATGATTTTCCTATATATAAACTATTAACTTATGGTGGTAATTTAAGAATAGACGTGGATGTTGTATCTAGAGACCTGCGAGAGAATATAGAAAAAGATCTGTCTGATCCGAGAGATATCCTAACATTTTTATTAGATAATATTAAACCTAAGAAAAAATATAAATTAAAACTAATAGAAAAAGTTAAACCAGTGAAACAGAAATTAAAAATAGTAGAATAAAATATCATAATAGTATAATAGTTAGAATGGGAACAGGGATATCTAAAGAAAATAGAGAAGTACTAGCACAGATAAAATTATCATTTGTAAAGGATATGAATAAATACTCAAAAAAGATTGATAGAATGACTAAAGCTCAATTAAATCGGGAAATACAAAATTTGCCATCAGATACTAAAACAGAATATAGTATATTTGAACAATCCCGGGACGATAAAAAAAAATATTAAAATTACTCTATAAGATTCAACAAGCAAAAAGTATAAAAGAGGCACCAAAATTATTAAAAGGTGATACTTCTAGGTATGAATATGAACTTAGTCAGTTGACAACTAGTGAACCCGCCAAGAAGCAGTCTGCAAAAAGTTCATTCACAATTAAATCAAGTCTAAAAAGTAGTAAAAGTCAAAAAGCTGGAAACCCAGGAATAAAAGGAGGTTTTATTCTTAGAGGAGGGAAAAAAACATTAAGAAAAAAAAGAAGAAAAAAGCAAAAAAATAAAAAGGTTACTAGAAAAAGATTTATTTAGAAAAAAAAATGTAGATATATAATAATGGGAAATAAAACTTCTAAACCTGAAGCTGGCAGTGATACTAAAAATGAAGAAGATATAGTTCAAGAATTAATAAAAAAATTAGAAAATATTAAAAATAATGATATTCCAACTGTTCTTGAAAAATTAAAAAAAGTAAAAGGAAAAATTAGTTCTGAAGGCGAAAGTAAAGAAAGTTCTCAGCCAAAAGTAGAAGACACTCCCAAAAGAGATAGTCCACCTGCACCTAGTGCCTCTACAACAGGTCCACTACCTGCACCTAGTGCCTCTACAACAGGTCCACTACCTGTACCTGGTGCCTCTACAACAGGTCCACTACCTGTACCTGGTGCCTCTACAACAGGTCAACTACCAACAACAAAAGGTGGTACAAAAAAACGTTCAAAAAAGAGAGATACTATGAGTCATTTTAAAAGAACACGTTCGATACGACTAGTTTAAACTATGTTATTAGATAATGGTATTAGATATTATTAATTATTAGATATTATTAAAAAATATTAAATATTATCTAATATAGTAAGATATAGTTAAGTATAGATGACTACTGATACTACTGTAGATACTAGTATTGATTATAATCATAATTATGATGATGGTGATAATAATATCGGAGATAATAATGAAATAGAGATAAAAAATAGTCAAGCGGGTTATGATTCAACAATGGCACCATTTTTTAGGGGTTATGTTGATGATAATGTAGATGATATAGTGTGTGATAGTATTATTCCTGATAGTAATGTAAATAATATTGATACAATAAATAGATTTATTGAGTTATGTAAGAGTAAAAGTATACAAGATTTTTATATAAATAATAATGGTATAGATAGAGAGATTTATATAAAACATTGGACACTATTATCACTAGAAAAGATATTAGGTTTAGATAGCACTTATAAAGAGAGTGGAATAGAAAATGTAGTTGATTTAGGATATATGTATCATGGAATGGGTTGGGTTATAGTAGTATTCTATTATATTAAAACGGGTAAATTATATTTTAGAATGGATGGAGGTTCAAATTGTTACGATAGAAAGGAAAATTTTGATAAACTCAAAGACTTAGATAATAGTATCCATGATAAAATAGATAGAGGTATAGATTTTAATGAATTTATAAATAGGATTGAAAAAGATGCAGACATGCCATTAACAGTAATCTAATTATATATTAAATTATACATATAAAAAATAGATCCTAAAAAATATCTATTTTTTATATTTTACATGTTACAAATTTATAATTCTATTTATAATTCTCTTTATAATTCACTCTAGAAATCAACTTCATAATCATCATCGTGATTGAATTCATTTCCAGGAGTATTCGTTACATTTGAGTAAATAGACATGTTAGCAATACTACAGAATTCATTAGTATTTTCTAGTTCACCAAATTCTTTGTCAATAAATTCGGTATTGTCACGATGTGCATATTTTTCTTCAGTAGCTAATTCTGTCATCTTATTTAAGTCTAGTACAACTTGGAAACTTCCTGTTCCAAAATAACCTTCTTGACCACACATTACATTTGCTGATACACCTTTCATTGTATCTAATTCGGCATGTCTGGCAGCTTTCAAGAATATTTCTGGTGTCTCTTCAAAACTGGCTTTTGCAATAGGACCAATATCGTCATTATTAATTCCATGTCGGAAAATAGATATCATTTTATCATTACAACACATTCTGTCTACTAACATACTTAGGTGATGGTCATTGATATATGTGCTATCAAATTCAATTACTTCAGAGAATTCATTTTTAATTGCTTGACGCGCAGCTTCAATACCTAGAACATTGTGTATCTCAATAATATCATTAGTAATAGTTCTAGTAGGATCAATAAAGTCTAGGGCTAAAATATCTAGTAAATTGGTACCCACTGTATCAAGAACCCAACTCTCCTGTTTTTTATAGTTACCATCAACTTTTTCTAGATTATCAGTGATTTTACGTAATAATACTTTAGAAATCTTTTTGACACCATGTAGAATGAGATTATCTAAAAGGTCATTTTGGAAATTTGTTAACATATAGATCTGATCTGACTGATCGAGACTATTTATATTATTCTTTTTATTTTGAGCAATATTATTAAGACGTAAGCGGAATACTAATTTATCACTGTTATAGTCGGTATAAAGACAAGATACTTCATTTTTGTATGCATTGCTAATTGCAAAGTGTACATCATCCATAGTCACATTTTTGTCTAGCATATTTTCAACATTAAATGTTAATCGCAATATCCATTTACTCTTTTCACGTTTGATGATTTCATCAGCACCACATTCATCTAGCATTTTTTCAAATTCTCTATATTGCTCAAATGTATCACGGTCTTCATCAATAAGTGTATTGAAGTCATCTGGATCGAAACATATTTCTACACTATCTACAATATCACGAAGTCGCGTGTATTCAATCTGATTAATGTAATTTTTAACAGCTTCTTGATCTTTTTCTACATTTTTCGGTAAATATACTGTGCATGAGGGAGCTTTAGGATTTTCAGAAAGAGACAAAATCTCTTCGATACGGGGAACACCACGAGTTACATTCGATTTAGATGCTACGCCTGCATAATGGAAAGTGTTAAGTGTATTATGAACTATAATACCATTATCTTCCATAAATGTTTGATTTCCTGGAACTGTAAAATCATATACATATTCATCCTGATCGGGTGTATATTTTTCAATATTTGTAATCTCATCCCAAATAACATTAGAATTGACTGCTTGCTCTAATAGTCTAATTTCATCTTGTAAGATATTTTGTTCTCTGATTTCTTGTTTAAAGATGTTAAGATATTTTTCTACCGTTCTTCTTCCAATTGATTGTTTATTCTTCCACCTCCCATAATTTCGACTTTGGGCAGGTAAGTTAAGTTCTTTACCGCATTTAGCAATAATATAGCCCAGTCCTTCTATTTTATCAATATCATTTGATAGACTATGAATATCAGAGCGATTTACATAATTACATAATTCTTCTAATTTTTCTAGTTTTACTACTGAACCAATATTTTCTTTATAAATAGGAGCATAACTAGATGAAATTGCAAAGTGATATAATGGTTTATTTTGTCTAACATTTTCTATTAATGTAGTAAATATATCAAAATAATTGAATAATAGTGATAAATCCTTAATTAATCTTTCACTTCTAGAACAAGCACGAATTTCATGATGATTTTTATCACAATTAATATTACCATCACCATCCATATATCCTTGTAAAACTGCTGCTTTACATTCTAATGGTGCTGTAAATATAAATTCAGGCACCTTCTTTTCATATGAATTTTTACCACAATTTTCTAATAAGAATTTAGCAAATTCTTTATCTTTGAATTTTGTCATTGCTCCAGGACCATATTCTCCTGGCTTTCTATCAACATAACCATCTGCATTAAATAATTTTGCGATTTCTAATGTGCTATTAATATAATGTTCATCAATATTTGTTATGCATATTTCATTACCATTACAATTACCTTCTGCTAAATATGCACCAATAAACCACCCAAACTGTTTATCTAAATTGTATTTATTATTGCCGATTTCTACAGTATTAACAATGAAACTATTATCAATATGTTTACATACGGGAATACGCATTCCAACTGTTAATTCAGATCCTTTAATTGGTTGAACTTGGTGTTCTTTTCTACACAAATGACTATGACTTAATGTTGTAGTTACTGTACGTCCGCTTTTTGTCTTAATTGTCATTAAATCGCCATTTACTGGGTGTCTACTAAAATGCGAGATACGATTCCAAGATGTCCTTTCATTTTTATCAACTCCAACAATATAATATTGTTCATCTAATTTATCCAATAAAGTTTCAACACTATTTGGATGTCCAGTTGGAAATGTATATTCTGGATATTTTTCAATAAACTTATCACATAATTCACCAATTTTAATTGTCGTATGACTGATATTACCATTTTTTGATACGATGATTATTTTTTTGACAGCATCTTTCGTCTCGCTCATCTGCGTAGTTGGCTCACCGATACTCTGCGCAGCAATCATTCCCACCATTTCTCCAGGAGAAACAATAGCGCGCTTAAAATACAATTCTATTTCGGCCATTAATAATTCAATGGACTGTTTACATAAGCGATGTGTTAATATTAATTCTTTTGGACTCAAATAGAAGTAGAATAGTGTCTTGAATAATCGATTATTACCAACATAATTGTAACTGCTCATTTTGGCATAAGTCCTATCTAATATCTCCAAAATTTCTAATGGAGTAATATCAATCATTACATTATAAGCTTGATGACCTTTTACATTTTGAATAATATGACTAAATGCGACAGGTAAAACAACACTTTTTACTTCTATATTTTTAAATACTTTTGCTACCATTTCATCTCTAGTCTCTACGACATCATCAATCATCTGTTTAGCCCGAGCTGTATAATCACCACGTTGTTTACGATATCTAGTCTGCATTGACTTATTATAGATAACATTTAGGATATCATCTTTACTTTTTGTATTAACAAACTGATAATGCGAATATAATTCTTCTAATGTCATGTAAACAAATGGTATCTGTTGAGTCTCAACTTTTACAGGATCAAAACAATCATCACCATATTTAAACTGGATGATTTTCCCTTGATTGTTTCTTACAGTAAAATCATATGTTACCATAAGATCTTCAAGACCTTTAATAAGACGGCGCTGAATATAACCAGTTTGACTTGTTTTTACAGCAGTATCAATAAGACCAACGCGACCACCCATAGCGTGGAAGAATAACTCTTCGGGTTTTAATCCACCAATAAAACTATTCTCAACAAAACCACGTGCACTAGGTGAATCATCAAATTTAGTAAAATGGGGAAGAGTTCTGTTTTCAAATCCATAAGGAATTCTCTTACCATCAACATTCTGTTGGCCCAGGCAAGATATCATCTGCGAAATATTCAGGTCACTACCTTTAGAACCAGCATTCACCATAATTACAAAACGATTATTTTGGTCTAAGTTTTCTCTGCCAATTTTACCTGCTTCAAGACTAGCCTTATTTAAAATATTGTTAACACGCTGTTCAAATTCTTGTTCATTAGATTTACCTGATTTATTTTCGAATATACCTAGATGAGTTTCGTCAATCAAATTTTTTACTTCTAGGATTTTTTGATCAATGGTTTCATTAATCCTATTATTAGTAGCCGCGTCAGCAATAAGATCACTTATACCAACACTGAAACCACTTAGTTTCATATATTCAGTAACAATGTTCTGTAAATCATCAATAAATTTACTACACCTAAAATTGTCAAAATCATTATAAATACGCTGAATTAGACCTTTACTTCCGTCTCCTAATACACCCTTCTCAATTTGTCCTCTTACATATTTACCATTATTAATTTCTAGAACATTATTAGATGTTGCAAATTCCTCGCCATCTTGATAACGTTTTGTTTTATATTTTAGTGTCATATTTGGAATAATTTGTGATAATACATCAAAACTACTAACTTCTCCCATATTTAGATTAATACTCTTAAGGTCCACTGTTTTCAGATGCATTAATAAATTCATAGCAGTTTTATTATCAAAGTTGATCCCGTTTCGGGTAAACCGATATATACCCAGTAAAGAGTCCTGGAAAATACCAACAATTGATTTATTATTAGCTGGACTAATAATTTGATATGGTACAGCTGCCAAGTTTCTTAACTCGCACTCTGCTTCTTCATCCTGTGGCATATGTAAATTCATTTCATCACCATCAAAATCAGCATTATATGGCTTAGTATCACCAACATTCATTCTAAATGTGTCACCGCGCTTCATAATCTTTGCAATATGACACATCATAGACATTCTATGTAAAGTTGGCTGACGATTAAATAGTACAGCATCTCCGTCCATCATGTGTCTATGGACACGATCACCATTTTCTAAAACAATAGAGTCTTTATCTACATATCTTAGCGAAATAGATTCACCATTGGCTTTTTCATAAATTTTTGCGCCAGGATAGACATCAGGACCATTACGGATTAATTGCATTAAGAATTTTTTATTACGATCATTTACAATAACCGGTTTAGTAATATTTTTAGCAATTTTTAATGGAATACCTAGTTCTCGGATTGAGAGATTGGGATCAGGTGTAATTACAGAACGCGCACTAAAATCAACGCGTTTACCCATCAAGTTGCCTCTTACGCGACCAGCTTTACCATTCAATCTCTCTTTTAGAGACTTTAGAGGTCGTCCAGAACGCTGTGCTACAGAGGCAACACCTGGAATCTTATTATCAATTAAAGTGGCAACATAATATTGAAGAACTGTTGTCCAATCATCAATAATGTTGTTGCTACTATTTTGATCTATTTTTTCCTGAATAGTCTTATTAGCCTTAATAATATTAATTATAATATGCGTTAAATCATCTTCACTCCTCTGTTGAGAATCGTGCTTAACAGAAGGACGAATTGCAGGAGGTGGAATAGCCATAGTTTGACAAATCATCCAGTCTGGCCTAGACCAGACACTACTGAAACCCATAAAATCTACATCTTCATTAGAGATTCTCTTAAATATTTTTAACACAAGTTCTGGGTTGAGCTTGAGAGAAAGTTTGCTTTTATCTTCATCTGACATATTTTCAATCGAATCCCATTCAGCTATAATTGTTGCTAATCCTTCTTTTTTAATCTTATGTGGTTGCTTACAACCACATCCATTATTAGTATCTTCACCGCACCGTTTAATCTTGTTACACAGACTAAAGGCTTGACTCCAACGTTCATCATTTGATTTATTAGTTAAATAACTGTATTTTTCTTTGTCAATTAATAATTTGCTACATTTAATACAAACGCATTTTAAAATCTTAATAATAGTTGGCAAGTATTGAATATAGAATACTGGTTTTGCTAAATTAATATGACCAAAATAGCCGGGGGTGTTAATAAAATTGTGACCATCTGTTGGACAAATAATACCAGATTCTAAAACACCCATTCTAGGATCAAATAATCCACCTATAGCTGGCTTATTATTTACATATGTATCCCTATTAGTAATTTCCACAGTAGAGGCTTTTTTAATTTCCTCTGGTGATAAAATACTAAATTGAATACCAATAATCTTTTTAGGATTACTTTTATCGCTAGTATTCATATTACTTATATATATAGAAATAATATTTAGATTGTTTACTTTCAATTTTAATTTTAATTTTATTAAAAAATAAAATTGAATACAAAAATATATTAAAATATCTTTGTATTATCTATAATATTTAATGGTTAACAATCATAAATATAATACTAGGTATAAAGCAAGTGACACTTCTAGACAAAATATATACCTTATCACTAGTGAAGTATCTCCAAAGAAAAGTAGTAAAAAACATGAGAAAAAAATCATAACTAAGGAACCAAAAATTAGTAACAATGATGACGACGATGGTCATGACAATAGTGATGATATGAGTGATAATAGTGATAATAGTGATAACAGTGACAATGAAATCTACAGTGAAATGGAGGATTTCATTGTAGATGATGATAGATCTATTGAATATTGTTCTTCTAGAAGTAGTAATGGCGATAGTGTTGATCGTCTCCATATGACTGCCCCTGTGCGGGTAGAGGTAGCCATCAAAGAAACGTAT
>Ga0180432_10011204_pt1 | contig 10602 bp, 13 predicted proteins | sample SS_ome_10_FD_132414 | JGI IMG/M metagenome (GOLD analysis project Ga0180432, IMG submission 132414) | Hypersaline lake sediment archaeal communities from the Salton Sea, California, USA - SS_1_MS_2 metaG | ecosystem: Environmental > Aquatic > Non-marine Saline and Alkaline > Hypersaline >...
AGCCTGATCTACTTCTTTCAATTCACATGCCTTGAAAGAATCGATTGCTTCGGCAACCGTTTGTTTCTTTGTGAGAAATATTTTCACATTGGCTGTATTGAGTGTCTTAAAAGCATTCGGGCCTACATTGCCAGTTATTACAGCCTCGACACCGAGGTTGGCAATATTTTGTCCAGTCTGAATACCGGCTCCCTGAGCAGCATTCAAATTGACCGCATTATCATGTGCCTGAAAATCACCTGTTTCGCTGTCAACAACGATAAGCCATTTGGCCCGTCCGAATCTAAGATCAATTTCACTTGAAAGCTCTTTTCCCTGTGCTGTTACTGCTATCTTCATTTTTTCTTCCTTTCTCTTTTCTGATTAGACTCCGTCCCCCTCGGTTACATGAGACCTTTATGCACAGCTCTGCCAGTTTATTTCTTAGCGTCGTCCGCCTCGCCATCGACAACCTCGCCCGCCTTGTCCGCCGCGTCTACCAAATCCTTTTCTTGCACCAGGCCAGCAACCAGGCATACTAAACTCCGGCTTCACCAACTGGCCGGTTAAATATGCCTGTAACACATCATTAATACTGCCGGTTACGTATGGCAGTACCTGAATTCCAGAAGTTGTAACCATGTTGGCAAGTACCCGTGAAATCGCTCCGCAAACAAGTACATCTACCCCAAGGTCTTTTAACTGACCTGTCCGTTGCGGTAACAATTGACTCTCTAATGCAACCTCAGATCGATTTGCCTCTTTGCCGTTTTCGATATCAACCAGTAAAAGCCTGTGAGCAAAGTCAAAAACGTTCGAAATATTATCGTTGTATATAGGTATTGCTACCTTCATTTTTCTTACACCAAAAAAACCTTTCAACCATTTTATACGCAATCAATGTGCCAAGGAAATTGGAAAGGACGGTGAAAGTGCAGTAACTTCTTATGAGTAAAGGTATTATAAAAACTTTAATGTTCTAAATACCTATAGGGTTGCCTACCTGGTGGTTGCAATTTGCAACACTTGCCTTTGGATACAATTGCAAAATACCCTTTATTCGGGATATGATTTTGGTTTGATATCAAATGCCTTCATCTTGCGAAACAACGTGCTTTTGTCGATTCCAAGCTGCTTGGCTGTAGCTGTTTTATTGCCTTTGTTTCGTTTTAAAGCCTGTGTTATCAGAACAATCTCCATCTGCTTAATAGTGGCCGGTTCAGAGCCTTGGGCTGATTCGGTTTTCAAAACTGGATGAACTGTTGATGGCAGGTGTTTTGCTTCTATTATTTCACCTTCACACAAGACAAAACAGTGCTCAATAATATTCTCAAGTTCACGAACATTGCCAGGAAAGTCATAGGCCAACAAAGCTGTTGTCACTTCATTTGTAACACAACAGATATTCTTATTGTGCAACCGGTTAAATCTGCCGATAAAGTGTTCTGCTAACAATGGAATGTCTTCCTTCCTATACCTAAGCGGAGGTAATTCCAGTTTCATCACATTGACTCTGTAATACAAATCATCTCTGAATTTGCCCTCTTTAACGAGTTCGTCGAGTTTTTTATTGGTAGCTGTGATAATACGAACATCAGCCTTAACAGGTGAAATACCGCCAATCGGCTCATAGGTTTTATCCTGTAAAACACGCAGCAGTTTAACCTGAACGGAAGCAAAAATATCACCAATCTCATCTAAAAAAATCGTTCCACCTTCAGCCAGAGCAAACCGGCCAGGTTTATCTTTTTTCGCGTCTGTAAACGCGCCTGCTTTATAGCCAAACAACTCTGACTCTAAGAGTGTCTCAGGCAAGGCACCACAATTTACTGCAACGAAAGGTTTATCCTTGCGAAAACTGAGGTTGTGAACGGCTCTTGCGAAAAGTTCTTTACCTGTTCCGCTTTCACCTTCAATTAAAATTGTTGTGTTACTTTCAGCAATGTTCGGCAAAATAGCAAATAGGTTCTGCATTTTATGGCTTTGGCTGATTATATCTTCACAGGAATAGCGGCCTTCGATTTCTTTACGAAGTTGTTCAATCGCAGTGATATCGCGAAATGTTTCGACTCCGCCAATGACTTTACCTTTGGAGTCTTTCAACAAAGCGGTGGATATGGTGATAGCCCTTCTTTTGCCTTGAGCATCGATAATGTGTACAGCTTTATTCATTATGGGTTTGCCGGTTTGCGTCGTTTCTGCAAGTGTACAGCCGGTTTCGCAAACATCGGCCCGCAGCACATCTCTGCAGAATTTACCGATAGCCTCTTGGCGCTTAATACCGGTTATTTCTTCTGCCGCCCGATTAAAAGAGGTTATCCGCCAATCCAGGTCAACCGTGAAAACACCCTCGCTTATCGAATCAAAAATAACGCTTTGAACTTTATTTTGTTCTTTTTCAGACATAGTTTACTTGTACCACAAAAAGATTGCCCTCGCAAGCATTGTAACAAATTGGCCTGGAGGAGAAATCCTGCAGGAGGTATTTGCATCATCGGGCAGATTCAGGTATTCTAATGTCAAATAAGCTTAGCAGTATAATTGAGCAAAGCTTACCTAACAGGTCCCTGCGAAGATTACAAAGGAAGAATTAAGTTATGATTGCCAGGATTTTATTGGGTGTTCTGATTGGCGGAGCAATCGGTGCCGGTTTGGGTTATTTCGGTAAGTGTTCGTCCGGCACCTGTCCATTGACGGCAAATCCATACCGCGGCGCGATTTATGGGGCAGTAATGGGAGCTTTATTGGTATCGGTGTTTTCGCAAACACCAAAAAAGGCAGAGAAAAGTTCCAACATTATCTACATCAACAGCAAGGCTGATTTCAGAACCCGCGTGCTTGACGCAAATGGCATTTGTCTTGTGGACTTATTCTCCAACCGCTGTCCTCCCTGCCGGGTTCTGGCTCCGACCATATCGCTCCTTGCTGATAAGTACGTCGACAAAGTCACCGTGTGCAAAGTAGATGTCGACCAAGTCACCGCCATAGCAGAAAAATATGGGGTTACAGCAATCCCTACAGTGCTGATTATCAAGAACAGCAAAGAGATAAACCGTCTGGTAGGATTGCAGCCTGAAGCTAAGTATGTTGCCCTATTGGACAAGTTGACTAAAAAGAGCAAAGAGGAAGTATCAAACTAGCGGAGAGCTTACCCTGTCACAAACCATACTTATTTTCCGGCACTGATTAGACGAGCACGAGTTAAATCTTTTGAAGCCGCAGGTATAATTTTGCTTAGCTTACATTTTGTCAACACGCCTGGCAGGCATATAATATGGCAGACGGGCAAGGTCCATTGCAATATCAATGGTTATTACTTTGATTTTTTTACGGCCTGTTTTATGGCACGGGGAAAAAGTCAGGATACCTTTAATCCCCGCTTTGATGAGCTTGTTAAATGTCTTCTGAGTAGCTTCACAGGGAACGGTAATAATTCCAAGGTCAATTTCTCTTTGCTGCAATGTCTTGAGATTTGAAACATCCTCGATATTGACATTTCCTACTCGTCGACCGATTTTTTTAGGATTATTGTCGAACGCAGCAACTATTTTGAACCCGAATATTCTAAATCCCGGATATGTTAAAACAGCCGAGCCCAAGTTGCCCACGCCAACTAAAGCTGCCTTACGAGTCACATTGAGTTTGAGAATTTTTCTAATTTGACTTATGAGCTTTTCAATATTATAGCCGGTACCGGGCGTGCCAAAACTGCCAAAATAAGAAAAATCCTTCCTTATTTGCCAGTGGTTAAACCAGAGAAAATCAGCCAGGTTACCACTGGATATATTCTTGCACCCTTGTTCTGACAAAGACAGCAAGCCTCGGAGGTAAATCGGCAGTCGTCGAACGGTTTCATCCGAAATTTTGTGATACTTCATAAGCCGCTCTATTTATCGCTTCGGTCTATCTTTACATAACCATAACAAAAGAGTTTATAACGATTGTTGCATTTGTCAAGAAAATTCATATATTCAAATATTCGGATATTTAAATAAATTTAAAATAAATTCAAAAAAAATATTGACAGAAACAACAATAAAATGAAAAATGCCTTTTCTTGTGAAAGTGTGCACAAATATACAGGTAAAAAAACTAGGATTTGTAAATGCAACAAATACTTTTTTTAGGAGAAGAAAGTGAAAAACGCAGGTGTTTTGCTGATTGTGGTGGCTTTAATCGCCACTCCGGCTCTGAGCCAGACTCAAGCCCAAGAGAAAGCTAAAGAGCTTGGTATTACCTTGGATGTTACTTATGTGAGCAAGTGGATGTCGAGAGGAGTGGAAGTGTGGGGCGAAAACGGGGGATTTTTTGAAACCGTAAATGTAGATTTGTGGGAAACAGGCTTTAACTTCGCGTATATTCACCGAAGTGCAACCGGCAGCGGAAATGTCAAGAAACAACGAATGGATTATATGTTCTCCTACAGCGAGAGTGCCTTTGACTCTACGCCGTGTAAGATAAAATATACAGTTGGCTATATTTACAAGAACTGGTACAACAAGCTGACCAATGCAACGGGCAAGTCAAAGGACATCCAGATGTGGGTATTAAAATATTCTTTTCCCAAGCTTTTGGGCTCAACGGGTTTAATTCCTTACGGTGTCACAACTTGTGACTATCCGGCTAAAAGTAATCACGGGCTTGGTAGCCACTGGGCAGGCTGGGTTCACCGATTTGGTCTCGGCTATGACTTGAATGTACCAGAGCTGGAGAGTCCGCTGCATCTGACTTCCGAGATTGCTTATACGGACGGATTTCGCGCTGCAGACCATGACTGGTCGTATGCTACACTTGGAGCTTCCACAAAAATAAAACTCAGCGAAAATGTGACGTTTGTGCCGGGTATTTATCATCAGATATCGATGGATGACTCGGTCTGTGACCATGATGTAACATACTGCCAGATCAGTATGAAGTATAAATTTTAAACCTGTGTGGATTTGATAAAATCGTGAAATGTAGTTAACAGGGACAAAAATTGATACCCAAAAAATTTGCTTGTTTTTTTATTCAGCATCGTATAAATTCTATTGACAAAATGAGCAGAATATGAGAAGTTCACTAACATTTGTCAAAGTAAGTGTGCTCTTTTTGTAAAATAAGGACTTATAAATGTCGCAAACAACCCGTTCAGCAGGAGAAAAGGTAAAAGGATTTGTTTGGCTTTTACTGGTCACCTTCGTTTTGTGGTTGGCTTTGACTTCGAAATTAGCCCTGCCGGTGTCGGAGGTGGTTACTGGGGGTGTGGTTTGCCTGATTATTTCGCTCTTTGGAGCCGGCATTTACTCTAAGTTTGCTTTGCCGCCGCTAAGTCTAAAGAGAATTTTATTTTCCCTCGTATATATAATTGTGCTTTTCTGGGAGATAATCAAGGCCAATTTCGACGTTGCCTATCGGGTTCTTCATCCCCAAATGCCCATAAAACCGGGAATTGTGGTCATTAGAACGTCGCTTAAATCCGACATTGGAAAGTTAATTTTGGCCAATTCCATCACCTTGACGCCGGGAACGTTCACATTGGATGTTATTGGCGATGAGCTTCTGATTCACTGGATAAATGTAAAGGTCGAAGATATCGATGGCGCTACAAAGCTCATCGGCCAAAGATTCGAGAAGTATTTGAGGGTAATATTCGGATAAACAAAGGCAGACGGTTTCTTATGAAGAAGCTCAATACAATAATGAGTGAAATTTATCAACGAAAACTTAAAAGCAAGAGTCGGCCATGGCGGTAAAATATGAAAAAATTAGCGAGACGTTCAAGGCGCTGGCTCATCCTGCAAGGTTAAAAATGGTGGCCGGTCTTATTAAGGACGAATGCAACGTTACACGTATACAGAAGGTATTGCGACTGCCTCAATCTACAATTTCGCAGCATCTTAGGGTATTGAAAAATGCAGGTATCATTAAAGGCAGAAGGGAAGGAACGAAAACATGCTACAGGGTAATTGATGCACGAGTAAGAAAAATTGTGGAAATAGTTAAAAGGAAATAATTTTTTTCAGTATATATATTACTTTATTTACATATACGGATAAACCAATGGATTTGAGTATTTTATATGAGTGACATTATCTTTCTTGCAATCATAGGTCTGGCGATTTTCTTGTGCTTTACACGTATGCTCAAAGGCCCCACCACCGGCGACCGGGCGGTAGCTGTGGATACCATAGCTACGATTACCACCGCTCTGCTTGTCCTTTTGGGTTCTATCTTTGAAAGATATGTTTATTTGGATGTCGCTTTGGTTTATGCAGTCTTAACTTTTATCGGTTTAGTGGCTATTGCCAGATTTTTGGAAAAGGGAATTTAGGTGCAGGTTACAGGCGTTATCATTACGGCAATAGGGACAATATTCCTCTTTGTAGGAGGTCTGGGTATATTCAGGCTTCCTGATGTGTACAACCGTCTGCAGGCAGGTACAAAGTGTACCACCCTGGGGGCTTTCCTGACTATCGTTGGCGTTGGGATAACCCAGCCTGATTGGTTGCCGAAAACTTTAGTTATTGCCCTGTTTATCCTTATCACCAATCCTATCTCTAACCACGCCTTAGGAAGGGCATCTCGCAAAAGCGGTGTTTCTTTGTGTGATAGAAGCGTTGTAGATAAAGCCGATGAGTTTGAAGAATATAAGGTAAAGGAATGATTTTACTTGCTTCATTTTTAGTGGTTGTAATGCTTGTTGGGGCCGTCGCAGCCTGTATATTTAGAGACTTAATTAGCGCAGTGATTGCCGCAGCATTGGTAAGTTTGATTGCTGCGATACTTTTCTATTTCCTTCAGGCCCCCGATGTAGCAATGGCTGAGGCCGCTATTGGCGCTGCATTGACTGCGGCCATATTTATTATTGCTATCAGCAGAACAAAGAGGCACGAACAATGAGAAGGATAATTGCCATCCTTTTACTAATAATAGTCGCCATGGGAATCAACCTGACACTGGCAAAGATTCCTTTTGGTACACCTAAGACAAAGGTAGGCACCCATTATATTAAGGAAGGTATAAAACAGACCGGTTCTGACAATATAGTCACCGCGGTTGTGGTAGATTACCGTGCTTTCGATACGTTGGGTGAAGTAACAGTTTTATTCATTGCTGCAATCGGCTTAGGCGCAGTGCTAACGGCCGGTGCTGGAGTAGGAAACAGAAAAACACAGCCGGCCAGCATGGTTCTCTATACCGGATGCAGACTTTTGTTTCCCCTTATTCTCATTTTCGGCACTTATACTTTTTTCCATGGAGGAGGATTTCAGGGAGGAGCGATTGTCGCCTCCGGCTTTCTTTTAATTTATCTGGGCTGCAGGGAAAGGAGAATTAGCCAGAGAGCCTTTATTCTTGCAGCGTCTTTAGGGGGGCTGGCATTTGTAGTAATAGGCCTGATGGGCTTAGTTTTTGGCAGCTATTTCCTTTTGAACTTTTTGCCTAAGAGCGCATCGAATATGCTCTTTAGTGCCGGCGTTATCCCTATTATTTATGCTGTCATCGGATTTAAGGTAGGTTCGGAATTAGCCAGTATTATTGACAACTTAATCGAGGAAAGTTAATGACACAATGAGTTTTCTAAATAATTACATTTATTATATAGGGGCCTTTGGGCTTATATTTATCGGGCTTTATACCATTTTAGTTAAACATAATCTTATCAAAGTCATTATCGGTCTGGCTATTTTGGATACAGGCGTAAACCTTTTTCTGATTTCGGTCGGTTACATCACAAAAGGAACTGCCCCGATTTTTTCGAGACCCGGGATAGACCCTGAGCATATGGTCGACCCGGTACCACAGGCATTGGTTCTGACGGCTATCGTAATTGGCGTAGCAATCCTGGCATTGGCACTTTCATTGGCTATCAGGTTATATCAGCATTATGGTACACTTAACCTTCGTAAAATAATGGAGCAAAAATGGTAAACCCCGTACTTCTTATCGCAGTACCTTTGGGTTCGGCTTTTGCCATTCCCTTGTTTGCTCTTTTACGGAGAGGTGTGGTTAAATACATTCCGCCGGTAGCGCTCGGGTTTAACCTTGTTGCCACCCTGCTGCTTCTTGGCAAAGTATTGAAAAACCCAGTAATTGTCTCTATCGGCGGCTGGCAGCCTCCGTTTTGTATTAATCTGGTAGCAGGGCCGGTAGGTGTGCTCTTTTCTGCTATCATTGCTTTGGTGGGACTTTTGGTTTCTATTTATGCCATGGATTACATAAAAGAAGGTCCCACCGAAAAGTACCATATGCTTTACCTTTTGCTGCTTACCGGAGCTACAGGTGTTGTTCTTACGGGGGATATATTCAACCTCTTTGTCTTCTTTGAAATTCTCTGCATTTCATCCTATGCCCTCGTAGCTTACCTGAGAGATAAAGCTGGAATCGAGTCAGCGGTGAAGTACCTGATTCAGGGTGCTGTTGGTTCAAGCCTTTTGCTTATAGGCATAGGCTTGCTTTACGGTCAATTCGGCACGCTTAATATGGCTGATATTGCTGAAAAGATTACCTCAGCCAGCCCGATATCCTTGTTTGTCCCTATGGTTTTGCTTATTACCGGCCTGGGGGTTGAGGCAGCTATATTTCCATTGAATGCCTGGCTGCCTGATGCTCATTCATCGGCTCCATCATCCATAAGTGCGATTCTATCCGGCATAGCCATTGAAGTGGGCCTTTATGCCGTAGCAAGGGTAATATTTACCATATTCGGGGCCTCAGGCATTTTGCCGTTCCTGGCACTTTTAGGAATTTTAACTCTTTTAGTAGGCGAGATGTGCGCTTTCAGCCAAAACAACATCAAGAGGATGCTGGCCTATTCCAGCATAGGCCAAATAGGCTTAATCCTGTTCGCCTTGGCCATAGCTACTTCTTACGGAGTAACCGGCGGTTTGTTCCAACTGGTAAGTCACACTCTCAGTAAAGCCCTGCTGTTTTTGGCGGCAGGATATATGATTTACCAAACCGGTTCTTTGCAAATTTCGGCCTTGGAAGGTATTGGCAGAAAGATGCCGCTTACCTGCTTAGCCTTTACCATCGGCGCATTTTCACTTGTAGGACTGCCGCCCTTCATAGGTTTCCCCAGCAAATTTTTGGTTGTTCGAGCTGCCTTGGCTACTAAAGAGACGTACTTCTGCGTGCTTATCGGCCTTGCCCTGCTAGGTACGGTAATTGAAGGGGCATATTTCTTTCGTGTGGTGCAGGTTCTATATTTTAAGGCAGATATGCCCAATCAGGGAAGGAAAGATGCTCCTGTCGTTGCTTTGATCCCTATGTTTATCTTTGTGGTACTGATTGTAATTGTCGGGGTATATCCCAAATTGGTAACCGATGTTCTAAACTCGGCTGCTTCAGAGCTTTTAAATAGACTCGACTATATCAGGAGCGTTTTAGGATGAGTCTGGAACTGCTACTTATAATTGCTTTTGGTGGAGCACTGTTTACTTATCTTGTGGGAAAGGTCTCTTACAAGGTTAGAGATTTTCTTGCTGTCGTTATTTCTTTGTCGTTGGTAACTTTTGTTGCTTGTCTTTATGGCAAATCCCTGGAAAAGACCTTTTATTCCGGATTTTTTGGTCTTGACCTTGTCTTAAGATTGAATATGCTTTCCTGGTTCTTTGCTATCACTATAACCATTATAGGAGCACTTTCGATTATCTTCTCTTTAAGCTATATCAAGGGAAGAGAAAAAACTGACTTTTATTTCCTGATGATGCTCCTTGTCAATGCAGCAATGCTCGGAATTGTATTGGCAGGTGATATGGTCTCTTTCTATATCTTTTGGGAAATAATGTCCTGGAGCGCATTTTTGCTTATAAGCTATAACAAAGGACCCGCCTTAGCTGCTGGAATGAAATATATCATAATGTCTATTATCGGCTCTGTATGCTTTCTTGTCGGTATGTTATCGCTCTATGTTTCTTTCGATACTTTGAATATATCACAGATTGCTTCTGTGATTGGCTCTGCCTCATCCGGGTATATCCTGTTTATCCTGACCGCCTTTGGTATTGCTTTCGGGATTAAGAATGCTGTCCTGCCGTTTCATACCTGGCTGCCCGATGCCCACTCAGAAGCACCATCTCCATTTTCCGCAGTACTTTCCGGAATATTAGTTAGAATGGGAATGTACGGCTTTCTTCTCATTTTCTACGTGATATTGGGATTGAAATCTTTTCTTGGCTTAGGACAAGGCTTATATAGTTTCCATTATATTCTTGCCTGGATAGGTGCTATTAACATAGTAATCCCGACATTCATTGCTATGCTTCAAAATGACGCCAAAAGATTATTAGCCTGGCATGGAGTCGGACAGGGAGGATATATGATTTTGGGGGTTGCCTTGGGGACCAAGCTGGGAGTAGCTGGTGGAACATTTCATATTGTTAACCATACTTCTTATATAGCACTTCTGTTTTTAGTGGTCGGAGCGGTCGAATACAGAACTGGAGGAATCCGGGATTTAAATTCACTCGGTGGTCTTATTAAAAAGATGCCGGTAACTTTTGTTGGGGCATTGGTAGGTGCGTGCGGGTTAATCGGAGTGCCCTTAACCAATGGGTTTGTTTCTAAGTGGCTAATTTATAAGAGCTTAATTCTCGAAGGGTATCCTTTCTTGGCTTTTGCTGCGTTAATAGGAACGTGGGG
>Ga0180432_10011205_pt1 | contig 10602 bp, 9 predicted proteins | sample SS_ome_10_FD_132414 | JGI IMG/M metagenome (GOLD analysis project Ga0180432, IMG submission 132414) | Hypersaline lake sediment archaeal communities from the Salton Sea, California, USA - SS_1_MS_2 metaG | ecosystem: Environmental > Aquatic > Non-marine Saline and Alkaline > Hypersaline >...
GTGATCACGTGGGCGGCGATCACCCAAACCGGCGATATTGCGGAGAACACCGGGTTTCAGCTCGCCCGCTCGGGTGAAGTATGGGACCGGCTCTATGCCACCGGAGACGAATGCAGAGGGCGCTCGTGCGATAACTGGAAGCAGTGCTTCTTGTTGAAGGCCCGGGCGCTTGCGCAGCTCGCCGATATTGTCGTCGCGAATCACGCGGTCGTTTTCTCCGAAATGGGCATGTCCGCATCGCCCGTGCTGCCCGATTACAAGCACATGATCTTCGACGAAGCCCATAACGTCGAAGACGTTGCCACGAGGAACCTCGGCGTGGAAATAGACCGGCGAACGGTCCTCCGGCCGCTGCGCAGGCTGTATCGCGTGAGGGGGCGCGACAGAACCGGCCGCGGGCTGCTGACGAACCTCCTCTATCACCTCCGCCGCGGCCGCGAGCAAAACGTGTCGAAGCAAGAGCAGGCGGTGGCGCAGAAAGTCATTGACTCATTCCAGACCGTCCTGGACGTCGGACCCGCGCTCGAAGAATTCCTCCGATCGTTCGTATCGCTATTTGCCCGGGACGACTCCGGCGCGCGCCGCCGATACTCCAACGAAGACCAACCCACCGATATATGGGCCGGCATCTTTGCCCAAAAGGAAGCCTTCGCAGCCGCGCTCGCCAAGCTGGTGAAAGAGCTCGAGTTCATCCTCGAAAAGCTCGGCGAACTTGAACGCGAGTTCACCTATCAGGAAGACTTCATGCACCAGCTCGACGGGTTAACCGGCACGCTGCGCGAGATAATGGACAACACGGAGTTCGTGATAGATGCGGGCGACCCCCGCTACGTGTACTGGGCCGAGTGCATCGATTTCTATCAGGGCAACTTCCGCGCCGCGGCCGCGCCCATCGAGGTCGGGCCGCTGCTCAAAGACCTGCTTTACGACAAGCAGGACACTATCGTTTTCTCGTCCGCCACGCTGACGGTAGCCGAGAAATTCGACTTCTTCAAAACGCGGCTCGGGCTCGATCTGCTCGAAAACGATCGCGCGCTGGAGCTCAGCCTGGGCACATCGTTCGATTTCCAGAAACAGGTGCTGTTTTGTGTGCCGACCTTTTTACCCGAGCCCGTTTATAACAACAACTCGGCGTTCATCCGGGCGGCGGGTGAGTTCCTCGTCGATCTGCACATGAAAACTCGCGGACGAGGCTTGATTCTTTTCACCTCGTACGATATGCTCAGTAGGGTCCACGCCGAGGTGAAGGAGGCACTGGAGCGCGAAAATGTGGTGGTGCTGGGGCAGCGTATCGACGGCGCCAGAGACCAGCTTTTGAAAACGTTTCGCCGAGTACTCGAGTCGGTACTGCTGGGAACGCAGAGCTTCTGGGAAGGGGTGGACGTGCCCGGCGAGTCGTTGAGCTGCCTTACGCTCGTAAAGCTGCCGTTCGCCGTCTACACCGACCCGATCGTGAAGGCCCGCTGCGAGGCGGTCGAGGCCAAGGGCCACAGCTCGTTCTGGGATTACTCCGTCCCCGTGGCCGTGATACGATTCAAGCAAGGCTTCGGGCGGCTGATACGATCGAAGTCCGATCGCGGCGTCGTGATCGTGCTCGACAAGCGCCTGCTCACCAAGCGCTACGGCGGCCGTTTTTTCGACTCGGTGCCGGTAAGCTATGGTGCCTATTCGGACAAAGAGAAGCTGCTGGAAGACGTGGAAGACTTCTTGAGCTGTGAATGATGGACCCTGAACGCACAAGACCGGGAGAGCGCCCGCACCCGCCTTCGCTTACGCTGCGACGGGGAACTACGACAAGGGCCTGAGGAGCAATGGAAAACAAAGAAACCACACTGCAACGTGCACGCAAGGTGCTTCAGATCGAGGCCGAATCGATTCTTGGTCTCGAGGAGCGGATCGGCGAGGAATTCGTGCGGCTTGTTGATATGGTCCTCGCGCTCCCCGGCAAGCTGGTGGTGACCGGCGTGGGGAAGTCGGGGATCGTGGGACGTAAGATCGCCGCTACTCTGTGCAGCACGGGCACGCCGGCGGTCTACCTCGACGCCACCGATGCGCTCCACGGAGACCTCGGCGTGGTGGCCGAGGGCGACGCGCTCCTCGCGATCTCAAACAGCGGCGAGTCGTCGGAGCTGCTCAACGTGGTCTTCGCCGCACGGAATATCGGAGCCCGCGTTGTGGCGTTCACGGGTAACGGCAAATCCACCCTGGCGGAGAGCAGCGACCTCGTCATCGACGTGGGCGTGACCCGCGAGGCGTGTCCGCTCGGGCTGGCGCCCACCGCAAGCACTACCGCAGCGCTCGCAATGGGCGACGCCCTCGCGATGGTCCTGATAACCGCCATTGGGTTTACCAGCAAGCACTACGCCCGCTTTCATCCCGGCGGCAGCCTGGGCCGGCGCCTCAAACTGACCGTCCGAGATATAATGCGCACCGGGCCCGATGTGCCCGTGGTGACCGAGGACGATGCCTTCAGCGATGCACTCGACGCGATGAGCGCGGGAGCCAACCTCGGCGTCGCGCTGGTCACCGACCCCGCAGGAGTGTTGTCGGGTATTATCACCGATGGCGACATCCGCCGCCTGCTGATGACCGGCGACGAATCGATCAAAGACCGCCGGGCGCGCGAGTTGATGAAGCCCAACCCGATGACGATCGAGGCCGATGCCGCCGTATCGGAGGCGATGCGCGTGATGGAGAAGGGAACGGGAAAAGGCTCCATCACGTCGCTGGCGATTGTCGACAGCCGGGGCCGCCCCGCGGGGATCATCCACCTGCACGACATCCTCGGCCGGGGCAAGTTCATGATTTAGGCCACCCGGCGGAGAGAAGCTTTTTGGAACAGGTTCTCGCACGCACCTTCTTTATGCGTGATGCATGAGCACAATTCCTCGGGACACCACGCCTGCGGCGACCACCGACTGCGGCTCTTATCTTTTGCTCATCAGGGTATCGAAGAAGTGCCGCGTGGCCGTCGGGCGGCTCGGGACGATCCCTTTCCCCCGCGGGTGGTACGTGTATGCCGGGAGCGCGATGCGCGGCCTTTCGGCCAGACTGGCGCGGCACCGCCGGGCCGCGAAGAAGCTGCACTGGCATATCGACTATCTGCTGGCGTCCGCGCCGGCTCGTCTTGTGGAGTGCCGGGCGTATCCTTCCGCTACTAAACTGGAGTGCCGGTTGAACCGCGCGGTGCTGGCGCTGGACGGCGCCCGGCCCGCGGCCCGCGGCTTCGGCTCGTCGGATTGCTCGCAAGGCTGCGAGGCACACCTCACGTATTTCACCACGAAACCCGACCTCGCGGCGCTGCCGTTCTCGCAACGAAAGGAAAAGCGCGATGATAAAGGACAAGATCGTTCTGGTTGAAGGCGACGTCACACAGGCCGACGTAGATGCAATAGTAAACGCGGCCAATACCGACCTGCAACTCGGCGCGGGGGTGGCGGGCGCGATCCGCAAGAAAGGCGGCGCACAGCTTCAGGCCGACTGCAATAAGATCGGCCCCATCGACCTCGGTGAGGCCGCCGTGACCAAGGCCGGCGGCCTGAAGGCCAGGTATGTGATCCACGCCGCCGGCATGCGCCTCGGAGGAAAGGTAACGCACGAATCGCTCAAAAACGCCACGCTCAACTCCCTGCTCCGCGCCGAAGAGAAGGGCTGCAAGTCGATAGCCTTCCCGGCGATAGGCACCGGGGTGGGAGGATACAAGATCGACGCCTGCGCAAGGGATATGCTGCACGGTGTCTGCGACTATCTGAAGAAACACGCACACAAGACAACGATCGAGGAAGTGCGGTTCGTCCTCTACGACCGCGATTCCTTCGAGACGTTTGCGGCCGAATATGAGCGCCTGCCCGAGGAGTGAGGGGCGGCGCTCGGAAGCTTTCTGGGGGAAACCTTTCTGAAGAAAGGTTCTTCCCCAGACCCCTTTCCAAAGACTTTTCACAGCCGTCCCGGCGGCCGGGCCGACTTGCTGTAATAACCTCAGGCCCCCTGAAAGGGCGTCCTGTCGTCCCAGAAACTTTCAGGCTGTTACACCAGGCCGAGCCGGCTGCCGGCACGGCCATGAAAAGCCGGTACCCAGGGTTCGCACCCCCTACGGGTCTTACACCCTGGGCTAACAATAAGGCGCCCCCTCACGGGGCTCAAGACCAGACACACTTGGGCTTTTGACAACTTTCCACGCGTGCGTGCATGCTAAACACACGCCTCTTTTCAAAGTGTTATTGCGCCTGTCATTGTGCCCGACACAATGAGGGGCAGCCCAACACAGCGCCCCGGGGTCGAGGCGAGACGGCCGGACGATAACGAGCGGACGCGCGCAAGTGCGCGGCCCGCTCACGTTCCTTTTCGCCAGGCAGCGGATCAGGCATGGAAGGTTGACTTCATGTTTCGTATGACGCCATGGGGGGCTCAACGTCCGTCGCCACGGGGGTGTAGAACGTGGATTTCATGTTTCGGATCGCCCAGACGTGCGCCACGTCGTGGTTGCTCCAGCCGAGGAGAGCGAGCTTCTCCCTGATGTAGTACTTGTAGTTGTCGTAAGAGACATCCTGCGGGGTGCGGTGGTCCACTCCCGGGATGAACCCGCCTTCGTTCACTACCGGTTCGAGGCGTTTGAGCTCGTTGAGGATGTCTTTCTTGGATTGCGCGAGTATTCGCTTGTTGACCCCTCCGCGCAGGAGGATTTGCTTGCCGTATTCTTTCCTGATTTCCACGGGGTCGGAGCCGGGGTGCACCTCGAGGGGAAACATGCAATTCAGGCCACACTCGAGCCACACCGGGATCAGCGGCCTGATGTCGCCGTCGCAGTCTGTCCATATTACATCGCAGCCGTGGGCGCGGAGGAGATCGCACACCCGCTTGAGGCGGGGTCCGACAATCTCGCGGAACATCTGCGGGCTGATCATGGGACCGTTGCGGAAGCAGATGTCTTCCCAGCCGCCCGCGAAGTCGGGCTCGATGTACCTGAGCGCTTTCTCGAGCTGGTCGTAGTAGAGGTTGGCGAGGGTTTCGACGATCTCTTCGACAAGCTCTCGGTCGTCGTAGCACATTACGGCGAGGTCCTCGAATCCGACCCAGTTGCGGGGTATGCCGAAATAACTGCCGAGGCCGATCCAAACGGGCAGGTCGGAGTGCAGAAGCTCTTCGCCGGCCTTTTTCCAATCGCAGGCGCGCTCGGGCGTGGCGGGGTCGAGGCGCTCTTTGAAGCGCTTCCAGTCGTCACGGTCGGCGATGGGCATCTTGATGTAGTGTGGGATTGTGCTCTCGCCCTCTGTTTGGACTTCGGCGATTGTGCCATCGGGGTACTGCAAAGTTTGCTTGCGCTCATCTTTTTCGAGGACTTTCGTCTCGCCGTAGAAGCCGGGGACTAGCTCCATGTTTGTGGGTGCCCATGCCACGGGGTCGACGCCGAAGTACGATTCAACCGATCCTGCTCCTTCACCCGCCGTTACTTCGGCGGGCAGGCCTTCCTTGTGCCAGCGGTCGATGGCCTCCGGCAGGTACCCGAATTCCCAGTGTACGCCCCTATCCACCGAATGGAAGTGCATTTGCCGGCGGAAACGCTCTCTGTGGGTGAGCCGGGTGGATGTGGCGCCTATTATGCTGTCGCTCATTGCATGACCTCAAGTAAAAAAACCGGTGAAATCGGCCGCGAATGTCCGCGGGCCGCCATTGAACACACGGATAGTATAAGTGATACGAGGAAAGAATCAAGGCAAAACATCCAGCCCCCGCGATAGGATCATGTTTCGGCCTGCGAAAGACCCCGCAAGGCAGGCGCCACCATCGGATAACTGCCCGACGCACCGCCGTGATCGGTGAGGGCGAATACCTTTCGTCGCCGGAAAGTTTTTCTTGACATTTGCCGTCTTATAGCGTATAATATTCGTAGAAGATTGAAGTTCCCTGAGACCGGCCGACGCAGGCATTATCGGGATCTAGTGATGAAGCTCACGGAGCGCAATTCAAACCGCGATGGGTATGGCACCCAAGGCTGCGGTGCTGTTGCGCTCTCACTGCGCCGGCGCTGGTATTTTGGTTTCTATTATTTTTGGTTTACCTACCTGAAAGGCGGGTCTCGGGGATACTAAAACTCGACTGAGAATCTGGTGACGATTGTAACACCCCGAGGCCCAAAAGGGCTTCGGGGTTTTTTCATGTCCCTCGGTAAATCATTCGGAATTGCGATCAGGAGAACAAGGGATGGTCGTAGTCATGAACCCGGAAGCAACAAAAACACAGGTGGACCACGTGGTCGACAGGATCGAGTCGCTCGGCCTGAAGGCCCTGGTCACACACGGCGCCAAGCGCAAAGTGATTTGCTGTCTTGGCGACAAGCGCGGCATCGACACCACCGGTCTTGCCTCGGCGCAAGGTGTGAGGTCGGTTGTGCCGATTCTGGCGCCGTACAAGATTGCGAGCCGCGATGCGAAGCCCGAACCGACGGTAATCCCGATCGACGGCCGTTCGCTCGGCGGCACGCGCGTGGGAGTCATAGCCGGGCCCTGCACGGTCGAGAGCAAGCAGCAAGTCCTCGAGACGGCTCACTTCGTGAAAGAGCACGGAGCCATTGCGCTTCGCGGCGGAGCATTCAAGCCCAGGACCAGCCCCTACAGCTTCCAGGGCCTGGGGGAGAAAGGCCTGGAGTACCTTGCGATGGCCCGGGACGAAACGGGGCTGTCGGTAGTCACCGAGGTGCTATCGTCCGAGTTGGCCCCGCTTGTGGCGCAGTACGCGGATGTTCTTCAGATCGGAACGCGCAATATGCAGAATTTCGAGCTGCTCAAGGCGGTTGGTGCAACCGACAGGCCGGTGCTGCTCAAGCGAGGAATGTCTGCGAGCCTCGACGAGTTCCTCCTCGCGGCCGAGTATGTTCTTTCCAATGGGAACCAGCAGGTTATCCTTTGCGAGCGCGGCATCCGCACGTTCGAAAGGCACACCAGGTCCACCCTGTCGCTGAGCGCCGTCCCGGCGCTGAAAGAACTCAGCCATCTACCCGTTGTGGTCGATCCGAGCCATAGCACGGGAAGACAGAGCCTGGTACTGGCAATGTCGCGTGCGGCTATAGCCGCCGGGGCCGACGGTCTTCTGGTGGAGGTGCATCCGAATCCCGAGGAGGCGGTCCTCGACGGCGCGCAGTCGATCACATTTCCTCAGTTCGCCGAGTTGATGGGTCAGGTACGGGGGATTGCGCAGGCAATTGGGCGCGACATCTGATATGCTATAAGCATAATAAGCCTTCGGGCCGGGGTATCGATGAGAAACTTAGAGATCAAAGCCAGGACCCACAATCTACAAAAGGCTCGCAAGATCGCCGAATCGTTGCCCGCCGAACTGCTGGCGGAAGGTGAGCAGATCGACACGTATTTCGATTCACCTCAGGGCCGACTGAAGCTCAGGGAATCGAGCTTCGAAGATGAGGCGATCCTGATCTGGTACCTTCGCCCGGATTCGCCGGACCCCAAGCCGTCGGAGTATAGATTATCCCGCCTCAAAAGGCCTCAAAAGCTTCGCGAGTTCCTTACATCCCAATTCGGCGTAAAGGTCGTTGTGACGAAACGCCGCGCGATATTCCTTTACGCCGGCATCAGGATAAACCTTGACGAACTCGAGGATATGGGCGGGTTCATTGAGTTTGAGGCACCTGCGGAAAACAGCGACAAAGAGGCCCAACAGGCCGTCGGCGAGCTTATGAGCCGCTTTGAAATCGCCCATGATGATCTCGTAGCAGAATCCTACAGTGATCTGCTGTTGCGGTGAGCGTTGCGGTCTGATCAATGCTCCGGGCTGAAACGCAGCCGTTACGCCGGTACGCCTTGTCATTTACCCGCAGGTAGAAACACTGCGCGATGAACCGAAAACGCCCGTTCGCGCTATCTTTCTTCCAGAAATATTTGACATTCTCGCGGTTTGTGGTATACTATTGCTATAAAGCAATTTTGACCGGGCAACATTGTGAGCATATGTCTGGTGCGCGAAGACACCACGGTGCCGTATTCACGCTGTCCGCCGCCGAAACGGTGATACTCATTATTCTGTTGATCACCCTCTTCGGTGCAACCCTGATCAGAGGCGTCCGGCGGATCGGCGAATCGGGCCGGGGCGTGGTGGTAAGAGCCGCCGGAGAAGAGCTCCGCCATTTGATCGACCCGAACACCGCCTCAGAAGAAGAACTCACTCTCGTTCCGGGAATTGCCGCTGCACGTGCAAGAAAGATTGTCGAGTATCGCCGCGAATATGGAGGTTTCGGAGTGATCGACGACCTTGCCGACGTTGATGGCTTCAGCAACAGTCTCGTGAAGCGACTGCGCAAGTATCTCTATGTTAAGCCCCCAAGCCGGAGGTAGATGAAATGAGATATTCGCCGCCGGCCGGCCTATTCACGAGCAGGCTCGCAAAGCCGGCCGCGCTCTTGCTGCTTGCCACGGCATTAGTTGCCGTAGTTATTCTGGTCCTAACATGGGGCGAGAGCGGCTATATCCTCAAGCCGATCGCGCTCGCCGCGCTGCTCCTGATCCTGCTGTTTGCCGCGGTGGGAACGATTATTCTTCGACGGCGCTACGACGACCTCCTCTCGCAGCGCGAGACCCTCCGCGAAGAGATTGAACTGGCCCAGGAGCAAAACAGCAGCCTCCGCAGGCAGGTTGAAGTACTGGCAGCGATGAGGGAAGTGGGCAGGGTTATCAGTGACGACGTGGACTTTTGCCGGATACTCGATCAGGTTTTCGCCATTCTCGAGGCCCTCCTGCGGCCCGAGGTGATCTCGGTGATTGTGAAGGAGCAAGACAGCGACCGGTTTGCACCCCGGGCCATCAGGTACAACGGCCGAACGGTGTTCGAAGACATAGATAGCCACGAGGCCGAGCACCCCCTGTTTGAAAAGGCAATCGGCGAAGGAACGCTGCAGAGGCAGTTGCATGCGGGCCGCGCGACCCTCGCCTGCCCGCTGATCGTCGACAGAGAGGTAGCGGGCGCGATCAAGTTTGTGTTGAACGTCGAGGGCAGCCCCGAGTTGGCCGAGAAAAGGATCGACTACACCGAGTTGGTCATAAACGACATCGCCCGGCACATCGCCCTCGCAATCAAAACGCCCAACCTCCACACGCGCGCTATTGTAGACGGCCTCACCTCACTGTACTCGAGAACACACTTCGAGAATCAGCTCAAGGATCACATCAACGTCGCACGCCGTTACAGCAAGCTGCTTTCACTGATAATGATGGATATCGACCACTTCAAACGGGTCAACGACGTCTACGGGCATCTGGTGGGAGACGTAGCCCTCAGCGAAGTGGCGGCCGCGATCAAGACAAACGTCCGCGACTGCGATACGGTCTACCGGTACGGCGGGGAAGAATTCACCGTCATTCTCCCCGAGACTTCGGCAAAACAATCGCAGATAATCGCCGAGCGGCTCAGGAGGATCATTGAGGCGACCAAATTCGCCGCCGGCAAGAGCCTCATCCGCGTCACAATCAGCGTGGGTGTGGCCCAGCTCGATCAGTCGACAGACTCGTACGAGGATATAGTCGACCGCGCCGATCAGGCTCTCCTCGCCGCCAAGGAATCAGGCCGAAACAGCACCTTTGTATGGATCGACACTCCCAAGCCGGTAAAGCCCATACGGTAAGCCGGGGAGGCGCCGAGCGTAGTTTACCGGGCGCCCAAAGCTTACGGTATTCGATTCACAATTTCTCGGCCGCCTCTTCCGCGCGCCGCGTGAGCTCGTTGAGGGCCCTCTCCAATTCCGCCCGCTTCGCTTCAATTTGTTCTTCGGACAATGTTTTGGGGATATAGATCTTCTCGCCGGCAGCAAGAACAACACGTGAGAAAGGCTTGGGAACATAAAAGCCGTCCCACGACTTCAGCCTCCACGCCCTTTTCGGCACACAGGCTCCGAGCACGATGGGTGCGCCCGATTCTCTGGCAAGAAACAAGGCCCCGGGCTTGAACTTTTGCTTCGGGCCCCGCGGGCCGTCGGGCGTTACCGCGATATCGGTGCCTTCGGACAGCTTTTCGAGAGCTTCGGACAGTGCCCGTATTCCGCCGCGCGTAGACGACCCCCGCACCGCGCCGAACCCCAACCGCCTCGTGACTCGCACAATGTATTCGCCGTCTCGATGCCGGCTGACAAGGGCGTGGATGTTTTTGTGGCGATAAAGGTATGCCAGCGAAAGAAACTGCGAATGCCAGAATGCGTAAACAATACCGGTACGCGCGGGGCGCGCGGGGTTGGTCTGGCCGATGAAGTGAAATCGAAGCGTGCCGACGAGTACACGAACAAGCAGCGCCCCAAGAAGACCCGCGAGCCAGAATTTTATTCTCTGGAGCAGTCTCAATTACCTTAACCCCGAGTTGGGCCGTCGGCTCATTCCGGTTCGGCTTCAGCGGTGTGCGGAGCCTTTATGCGCAGGCTCTTTATCCTCCGCTCGTCGGCGTCGAGCACTGTGAACTCAATCGACCGGCTGGAGAAGGCCTCGCCCGGTGTGGGCACCTTGCCCATCTCTGAGAAAAGGAATCCGCCGATTGTATCGTATTCCTCGTCCTCCGGCAGTTGGGTGCCGAGGGCTTCGTTGATGTCCTCGATATGTACCTTCGCGTCTA
>Ga0180432_10011206_pt1 | contig 10602 bp, 3 predicted proteins | sample SS_ome_10_FD_132414 | JGI IMG/M metagenome (GOLD analysis project Ga0180432, IMG submission 132414) | Hypersaline lake sediment archaeal communities from the Salton Sea, California, USA - SS_1_MS_2 metaG | ecosystem: Environmental > Aquatic > Non-marine Saline and Alkaline > Hypersaline >...
ACTTGTTATACCCTTCTCACTGCTTCATCCCTGCTCGAAAACCCGCAAGCCGGGGCAGAAATCTTCTTTCCCTTCAGAATGGCGCGGCTAGGTAGAGTTTGCGCACCCAGCGACTCTTTCGGGGTCCAATTTCGTGTCAGTGATTTCTGCGTTGTCGGCGCCGAGTTCCCGCTGCAGAGTGGAAAGGTATGACAACGGCTTTCGGCCTTGTATAGCGGGGTGAAACGCGAAACGGAGACACCAAGACGCGGGAAAGTGGCCACTAATCAAGAAACTTCGGTCAGCCGAGTTTAGATTTTCCAAACGGCCACAAAGCTTGTCTATCGATGCAGATCGTAATATGCACGGCAAGCTCTGTGAGACCAATATCGGCACCCTGCTTTTTGATATGTTGCTAGATCTCAACGAGCCCAATAGAAACGAGGACAAAGCCACAGGCCGCGGCATCGAAGCAGCTGCTCCCTGTAACGCTGACGGCCCATTAGATTGCCGAGCAGTCTCTAACCCGCCATCATCCAGGCCGCCAATTCCCTGTCATTGCTTTGCGAAAACGTACTTTCGTCAGCAGTCGGCAAGAACAAAGGCAACGCAGAATACCCTATAATCAAGCACTTTGCGAAGCTTTGCCAAACGAGTCATTCACGCTGCGGTGGGCTACTTACCCGAAGGCGTCGTCGGCTAGAACGACCAAGGAGAAGGGAAGATCGGCGGCAGTACGAAGCCGTCAATTCCCGGAGTTTTTGTGAGAGTGGACACCTAGCATTTGAGAATCGCTCAAGGTCTTTTACGGTTGTTACCATCCAAGAACATGCTTTGCTGCGCTCGTAGCCTGGGGCGGAAGTTACGTTTGTGAATTCACAAGAATGTACCTTTTTCAACCCACACGCCGCAGCAAAGTATGCAAACTCGACAAAGTAAAATGCGTCGTAAGCCCTTGGCCCCAAACAGCTAATATACGCAACTCCCTTATGAGCCATGATTTGCGGAAATATTTACTGTCGAACTACGGAACCGAAGGGAAACGGTCCGCCCTGGACGGGATGAAGGTCGACGTACTGGTGGTCGGTGGAGGGCCGGCTGGCATGGGAGCCGCTCTCGGCGCCGCCATGCAGGGCGCTGACACGCTACTGATTGAAAACCATTCTTTCTTCGGCGGTGTGGCTGCCTGGTGCTTGGGAATGCCAATCAACCAAATGCGGCCCGAGAAGAAGCCGCGTTCTAAGGTTCACGAGCTTATTATTGGAAAGCTCTTAGCCATGGGCGATCAGGCGATCCGCATTGGCACCCATCAAGCGTGGTGCAATGTCGACTACTTGAAAGTCGCATTGCTAGACGCGCTGGAGGAAGTCGGATGCAAGTATCTTGTGGACACTCGGGCCGTGGATGCGTTGGTCGACGGCAATCGCGTTGCCGGAGCAATGGTCGCCACGAAGCGAGGACTAGCGAAGATACACGCAAAGAGTGTGGTGGATTGCACCGGCGATGCCGACGTGGCGTATTACGCCGGCGCCGAGACAATGAAGGAGGTAGGCAACCTCTCGCCCATGACATTGTGCCTGAACCTGACTAACATTACCAGGGAGCAACTCCGCGGCGTGAAGATGCGCGAGGTTGCCGACAAGGCTCGCGAAAAATATCCGCTGATCCCAAAGCGATGGGGACTGGGACAAGTCTCAAACGGTCACTCCTTCTACATAAACCACGCCGGCACCCGAGACATCAAACAGTTCGATGCCACCGATCCCTTTCAACGTTCGGAAGCCCAGTGCGTCAGCCGCCGCCAGGCGCTGCAAATGGTCCGAGCCATGCGCGAGTTTGGCGGTGAAAACCTCAAGGACATCGAGCTGATCGGCACCGGGCCCCAGATGGGCGTTCGCGAGACGCGACGCGTCAAGGGCCTTTACGTGCTGACCGAAGAAGACGCCTTGAAAGGAAACAAGTTCGACGATGTAATAGCCTGGCGAAGTGGCTTCCTTGACATCGGCTTCGTGAGGTTTTCGGAAATGAAGGTACACGACGTGCCGTATAGGTCGATCCTGCCGGAGAAGGTTGATGGACTGTTGACGGCCGGACGCTGCATTTCCGCCACTCACGTTGCCGCCTCGGCCGGAAAGAGCATGGGTAATTGCGTGGCCACCGGGCACGCTGCGGGAATCGCCGCGGCTATGGCATCAAAGAGTAATCAGACCCCGCGGGAATTGAAGGTTGTCGAGATACAAAAGGCGCTTCGCGCGGACGGTGTCGATCTAGACCGTGGCGGAGCGGCTCAACCCAACCTGGATAGCCGTGGCTAGCGAACCTGCCGGTTTGCGCGCTATCCTGGAGCATGTTGACACGGTCCATCGACTCACCTACTATCTATGGTGTTTCATGGCAGTAGTTCATCGCCAATGTTATCCGTCCCCGTGGCGCGTCGGACCTAGGCAACAGGGGAAATACATGCTGATTCGCACGACTTGGACGTTGTTTGTAACAGCAGCAGTTCTCGCTTCGGGCAGCCTCTCTGCCGCTGCGGAAGAATGCCCGCTCGAAAAGGCCGATCTCGATGCGCTGCGATTGGCCGTGGGGGATCTTTCCGAGACCTTCCCTGAACGATATGGCAAGGGGCAAGAGTATCTTCGTCGGATAGATGAATATCGGAAGAGATTGCCTGATATTCGCGCCGGCCTACAGCAAGGCGACACGAATGCCCGCAAAGCGACGGAGGACATACTGGAACTTCGGCGCGAGGCCCTGTTGGCCAATCCTCTGTTGGACTTCGATAAGCTGCTGCTGATAAAGCGTGTTCCGCTGGGCGATCCACGACGCCCCAAGGGCGACGGCAAGGGGCTGGGAAAGTTTCTCGGCCTGCCGCAACAAAGTTCCTGGCAGCAGGACAATATGCCCAACGTCGACAGATGGGTGAACGAAATCGCCGTGATGTCCGATCTGCGATCCGCCCCCAAACTGCGAACGTTCTTCAAGCCGCCCGACACGCGATTGGTGGGCGATCTGGAACTGCACTACGACGCCGACAGTCTTCTGTTCTCGATGCCCAACGACCAACGCGTGTGGCAGGTCTACGAAATCGGAGCCGACGGCGGCAACCTTCGCCAGGTGACGCCTGAACCGTATGCGGATATTCACAATTACGATCCCTGCTACCTTCCCAACGGCCAGATCGTCTTCATCTCGACCGCGCCGCTGCAGGGTGTTCCCTGCAACGCATCGGTCAATACGGCCATGAGCTACAAGATCGACGCCGACGGGAAGAACGTCACGCAACTCTGTTTCGATCAGGATCACAACTACTGTCCCACGGTGACCAACGACGGGCGGATCATGTATCTTCGCTGGGAGTACACCGACATTCCGCACGTCTGGGGACGATACCTCTTTACCATGAATCCCGACGGAAGCGGCCAAAGGGAGTTCTACGGTAGCGGCGGTTACTGGCCGAACGCGATATTCTATGCGCGGGCGATTCCCAATCATTCCACGAAGGTGGTCGGCATCGTGACCGGGCACCACGTTGGCCGGGTGGGCGAACTGGTCGTCTTCGATCCGGCCTTGGGAAGACGTTCCATCGACGGCGTGGTGCAGCGGATTCCCGGTCGCGGCAAGCAGGTCGAACCACTCATCCAAGACCGCCTGACCCAGGAAAGCTGGCCCAAGTTCCTGCACCCTTATCCGCTGAGCGATAAGTGCTTCCTCGTTTCCTGCAAACCCGGGCCCGACGACCTATGGGGCATCTATCTGGTCGACGTGTTCGACAATATGTTGTTGCTGCACGAACTGGAGGGCCATGCCCTGCTGGAACCGATCCCGTTTGAGAAACGGGCCAAGCCGCCCGTGATCCCCGACAGAGTCGTGCCCGGTGCCCGCACGGCCTTGGTGTATTTGGAAGACGTTTACGAAGGCCCGGGCTTGCGGGGAGTCCCGCGTGGCAGCGTGAAGAAGTTGCGTCTGTTTACCTATCATTTCGCATACCAGAAGTTGGCGGGAATCAGCCACCTCGTCGGTGCCGACGGCCCTTGGGAACCGAAGCGAGTACTGGGTACCGTTCCGGTTGAAGAGGATGGTTCCGCCATGTTTCACGTACCGGCCAAGGTGCCGATCTCTTTTCAGCCGCTCGATGCCGACGGCAAAGCGCTGCAATTGATGCGCAGCTGGACCACGGCCATGCCGGGCGAAACCGTCTCTTGTGTCGGCTGCCACGAGAAACAGAACTCCACGCCGCCAAACCGCAATACGATGGCCGCGAAGAAAGAACCAGTGGAGATCGAGCCTTGGCGCGGGCCGGTGCGAGGATTCAGTTTCCATCGCGAGGTCCAGCCCGTGCTTGATAGGTATTGCGTGAGCTGCCACGACGGCGTACAAAAAGCCGACGACCAATTGCTACCGGACCTGCGCGGCGACCAAGGCAAGTTCGTCGTTCTAAGAAGCGGCAACCCCCAGCCGCACGTAATCGACGACGAGCCCAGGGAGGAACTGCACAAGAAATGGGGAGGCGTGTTCCAACCGGCATATTTCGAGCTTCGTCGCTGGGTTCGCGTGGGCGGACTCGAGAGCGATCTGCGTCTGTTGGATGCCGCCGAGTTCGGGGCAAACACTTCCGAACTGGTGCAGATTCTTCGCAAGGGACACCACGGCGTGGACCTCGACGAAGAGGCCTGGGATCGATTGTTCACGTGGATTGACCTGAATGCTCCTTGCCATGGAACGTGGCAAGAAACGGTCGGCATCGACCGCACCCGGCGAGATCATCCTCGGCGGATCAAGTTGCGAGAACTTTATGCCGACATCTCCCAGGAAGACCCGGAGGCATATCCAAAATCTAAGCTGGAACATGTCGAAGCGGTCGAACCGAGTTCAAGACCGCAGCGCGCGGCAGAAGTGCCGAAAGTGGCCGGCTGGCCTTTCGACGAACCTGAGGCACGCCGTCGCCAGACGGCCGCTGGAGAAAACACGCGAACGATAGACCTCGGCGAAGGTGTTTCGCTCGAACTGGTTCTTATCCCAGCCGGCAAGTTCGTCATGGGCGACCCGAACGGACTTGACGACGAGCAGCCTGCCACCGCGGTCGAGATCGCGAAACCGTTTTGGATGGGCAAGTTCGAGATTACGAACGAGCAGTACGCCAGGTTCGACTCTTCCCACGAAAGCCGCTTCGAACACAAGGGATCCTGGTCCTTCTGGGAACATCATCTCGGCTGGCCGCTCGATCGGCCGAAGCAACCGGTTGTGCGAGTCTCGCATCGAGAGGCCGAGGCGTTCTGCCGTTGGCTTTCCACGCGGATCGGCCAACCGGTCAGCTTGCCCACCGAGGCCCAGTGGGAATACGCATGTCGGGCCGGCAGCGCCGATCCGCTGTGGTACGGCGACCTCGACGCCGACTTCTCCAAGCTGGCAAACATGGCCGACGCGACCATGCGGCAATTAGCCTACGACACCGACGGTCGCCACACGGCCGACTTCGTCCCGCGCGACGGTCGCTACAACGACTCAGCGCTGGTCACGGCCGACGTAGGCAGCTACCGTCCGAATGCCTGGCGACTTTACGACATGCACGGCAACGTGTGGGAATGGACGCGTTCGGCCTATCGTCCCTATCCTTACTCGGCCGGCGACGGTCGCAACGAGTCTGTCGGCGATCAGCCGGTGTCGGTCCGCGGCGGTTCCTGGCGAGACCGCCCCAAACGATGCCGCTCTGCGTTCCGCTTAAGCTATCCGTCCTGGCAACGCGTCTTCAACGTCGGCTTTCGCGTGGTTGTCTCGGCCGATGAGAAGGAATAGCAGGAGCGGATATGCAGGATTTGTCCTTACTGTCTGCCGATCAGGCTTACCGCGCGGACGGTCCGTCCTCGTTCCTCGGCTTCGTCCGGCAGTATCCCCTTTCGCCATGCTTTGGCCCGATACGTGAACTCGCCGCCGGTTGGAAGCAATCTAACCGGCTCGACCGCGGCGGCCAACGGGTAGTGGTCGGTTAGTTGCGTGGAATTAGGCCTTTCATGGCAACCGATGCAACCCCGCGTTTCGCCCGGGCGCACATACATCCAGATCAACTGGTTTCCGACGACCTGCCGGTCGGCGTCGAGCACCTGAAGCTGCAGCAGGCGGTCCGCCGGCACTTCCGCGAAGAACGATCCGTCGGCAGCCAAGGGCACGGTTCCCAGCACCCGGGCGTGGGTTCCGCCGTGGTTTCGCCAGCGGTTGCCTGGATGATTTTGTTGCGTCTGATGGCGCGACACTATGGGCATCCCTTCCACTACGCGAATGAAGCGTCCTCGCGTTTGCACGCGCCGGTGCTGCGTATTGTAAACCGAATTGCAGGCCAGTCGCGCCGTGAAAGAGTTGTTTGGCGGCGTTTCGCGACGGACCGGTGGTCGGCGGCGCGGGGCTATCGGCCGCGCTTCGAAGTCGGCCGCCTTCGGGTCGTTGTATAGCAGGCTTGTTTTGCCGGTCGTCACATCCATCAAGTACAACCCCAGGTCCACTTCCACGGCATTGGCTACGTGGCGTTTGTCTTGCTTGAACTTCTTTGCGGTGGCCGCGCAAAGTATTCGACCGTTGTCCAACGGATAAGGGCAGGTAACCGCCAAGTTCCTGTCGTGCGGAACGAGCCTCCCCTGGTGTCGTCCCGGACCGATGATCGTCAACCCGGCGGACGAGGCACAAATCACCCGGCCTTCGCCCAAAGGTTTTGGCTGAGTCAAACGCAGCACGCGATGCCTCGGCGGCGATTCCGACCAGCCTTGTTCGCCGAATTCTCTGTTGAGCGCCTTCCAGAGCTCGCGGCGTTCCGGTCCGTAAAGGGTTATACAGCCGTGGCCGTCGGGAAAAACGGCCTGCACCGTGAACTCGGTCTTCAAACGCGAGTAGAACAGGTCGAGCCGGCTGTATACGATCCGCCCGTCCGGCATCACGGCCGGTTCCCGGTCGCCACCGAGGTTGAATCCGATCGCGCGGATGTCTCCGCCGTCGGAGTTCATTACGCTTACCCCGGTACACGGATATCCGTGATACTCGTCGCGCAGGCCTATCCGTGTGGAGGAGAAGGCAATTCGCCCGTCTGGCAGATAGGCCGGTTGGACGTCGTGATAGGGGCCGAACGTTATCTGCCGCAGACCACTGCCGTCGACGTTTATCTCCCAGATGTGCCACCAGGGATCGCTGTCTGGCTTCGGTTCGTGTTCAAGCTTTTCGCGAGAACGTTCCTGCCGCCCTACGTCGATAGAACAGCGGGTGTCCCCGTCGGCCCGGTAGGCAAAGACGACGCGACGGCCGTCCCAGGACACGTCGAGGTTGGATACATAGCCGTCCTTGAAGTGTGTCAGTTGCTTTACTTCCGCGTCTCCTTGCGCCGTGCGAAGCACGTAGAGATTTCGACCCCGGCGATACGTGGGCCCCGAGTTGGTGATCGAATACGTCTGGCGGAACGGATCGAGGCCGCTTTGGGCATTGAAATCGCTATGCACGGTGTTCTCGCCTTTTATAAAGACGACTGCATCGAGGGAGTCTTCACGTTCATCGGCAGGTCCGGACGGTTCCGCCGGCAGCTTAACCGGACCGTTGGCGGGCATGCCGTTATAGATCGACGGCGCGTTTACTTTCAACCCACGACGCCAAAGCGCCTCGCGGGCTACCATGCGAACGCTGTGGAAAGGATGGTCCGCTTCGGCTCTCCGCAAAGCGGCTATCGCCTCGGGGGTTCCCAGTTCGTCCAGAGCCGCGGAAGCCGCATGGCGAACTTCCAGAACATTGCGGTCGTCTTCGAGGATCTTGATCAGCAGCGGTGAATGCTTGCCGTTTCCCAGACGACCCAGCGCCCTGACGAACGCCTCGCGCCAGCGCGGCGCCGGGTCGTTGTATTCGGCATGCTCCAGGACTCCGGAATAACCCCACTCCGCCTCCGTTTTGGAAGCCGCCAGAATCGCCACGATTGGTTCGGCCGCCTCCCGAGCACCAATAAACATCAACGCTTTTGCAGCATTGATCCGTACCCAACCGTTACGATGCTCAAGCAACTCGATTAGCCGAGGCACATCCTCCTTGTCGCGACACAAGGCGGGCAACCACCCAGCGAACCACGGCACGTCGCGCGTGCTGCGCTTGGCTATCTCAAGCAGGTTTTGTTCGGGAGTAAGACTGCTGACGGGATTTCCCGACGAGGGCATTTCGGGATTGCCCGTCAGCATCTCGGCAGCCGTGAAGGCCGCCTCGCAGGCCGTCCGCCGCAAATCGGTCCGATCGAGCAGCCAGACGGTGATCGCCTCGAAGGCCTCCGGTTCGTAGATCATCCCGCCGTCCCAGTCCGAAGGCAAGTTGGCCGCCAGATGGGCAGCGATTCTTCGCAGCGCCGCTTTATCTTGCGAATCGTTCAGCGGCAAGCGGGCCAGGGCGACGCTTATCGCATAGGGCGTTTCGTACATCCGGTCTTCGGGGCTCATGCCGCTGGAAGAATTGTCGTCGCGGGGAAACAGTTTGGGTACTTCGCGTTTCATTCCCCAAGCGTAATCGGGATATGCGGCGACCAACGGCTCCACGGCGCGACGATCGCCGAACTCTCCCAGTGCATCGGCGGCGTAGCGAGCCCAGCCTACGTTCTTGAAGAATCCAAGCAACGGCTCGAATGCCTCCGGTTGTCGTAAGCGTCCCAGACTTCGCAGTCCGGCTTGCACGAGGTGTCTTTCCAAAGGCGTAAGCTTGCCGTAGTCCCGCTCGCGATATGGCCGGATAGTTTCGAGAATCGCCTTGCTCGCATCGGGGCCACCCAAAGCACCTAACGCTCGCACCGCGCGAAGTCGGCATTCGAGATTCTCGTCGGCGAGCAGTTTCATAACGTCTTCCAGTGGAAACTGCTTGGAGGCCTTTGCCCACCAGGCGTGCCACACGGCAACCTGCTCGGCACGCTGTTGGGCTGCCCCCATTGCATCGAAGGGCCACTCCATGCCGGTGAGATTCTCCAGCGAAACCCAAGCCGCCTGCCTTACTACCCAGTCCTCATCCTCGAGGGAGCGAATCAACTGCGGGACTTCAGCGCGTCCGCCGCACCAGGCCAACGCCATCGCCGCCTCGCGACGAACGGCGACTTCCCGGTCGCCCAGAGCCTCTGAAAGCGGGCCGGCAGCCGAATACGCCCGCATGTACGCCAAAGCTTCGGCCGCACCGGCACGGACGCTTGTCGAGGGCGAGTCGAGTTTCTCGACTTGCTCGGCGACTTGGCGGTCAAACGGATTCATCGAGCCTTTCGACTGCTCTTCGTTGAACGGTTCCGCGGCACTCAACTCGCTAAAGGCCAACACAATCGTGGCGACCATAACACATGTCAGGCGGAAAGCTAGTTTCATTGTTCGGTCTCCCGCTCCAAAGCACGCATTGCTTCCAACTTGAGTCCCGGATGGCCATGTAGTATCCTTGCGAAGAGTTGCCATCTGCCTCCGATAGTATCCCGCCCGGCCTTCACTCCGTCAAGGATCTGGTATCAATCGAACCGTGGGAAGGCTTTGCACGCCGCCCGCTCTTGCCCAAATGTTGACATTGCTCGGCTCATGGGATACCGTGAGTAGGGCATAACATGGCGGGAGTACGGATGCCGATAACGCTTCTTCCGGTGTTCACCCTTGCCTTGGTGCCAAGACAGCAGGCGAGCGAACGGAACCGTTGCAGAACCTCTTGGAGTATGTTTGGGGGCGATTTCCCGGCGAGATGTGAATACAACGAGACTCCCGTAAGGAGTGCCGGTAGATGTCATAACCACCGTAACAGGAGAAAACTCATGCAAGACTTCAAGACCGTGCTGCTGACGTCATGCATTGCCTTGCTCGCGGTTCCCTGCTTTTCCCAAGCGAACGATAAGGCGGGCAAGTCGCCGCTGGACGAATTGCCGCCGCACATAACGCGTGCTACTCACTTCGGACAGCGAGCCGATTGGTCGCACGACGGCAAGCGGATATTGTTCATCGAGAAGACATTCGGCGACGTGTACGAAGTTGAGTTGGCAACCGGTGTTATCAGGCCGAAAACTCACCACTATTTCCACGAAGGTTACACCCGGGCACTATATCTGGCCAACGGCGATATTCTTCTCTCGGGCGCGAAACAGTTTGACGCGAAAAAGCCGTGGGAGAGCCGTAGCGGAAAGAACGCGGAACTCTGGGTGTTGAAGAAAGACCTGTCCGGCCCGCCGGTTGCATTGGGAGAGCGATGCAGCGAAGGGCCTGCCGTTTCGCGACGACACATGAAGATCGCCTGGACGCAGGACGGGGCCTTCTATGTGGCCAGTATTGCATATGAAGAGGGCAAGCCGACACTCTCCGGCAAAAAGAAGGTCCTCGACCGCGACAATCTTCCATTTCGCGCCGGGCTGGAAACGCAAAACTTCCGCCCTCCGCAAGAGGAGGAACTGATCTTCTCCGCTTACGGACATCAGAAGACCGATGTAATGGGATTGAATCTGAAGACCGGCAAGTTGACGAACTACTCGAACGGCCCGGAGTTCTACGAGGAACCCGAGGGCATCTTCCCCGACGGCAAGCATACGCTGGTCGAGTGCGACCGCCACAAAGCCGCGATCCCCAAAGTACTCGTACTTCGCGAAATCCGTTTCCAGATCACCGAGCC
>Ga0180432_10011208_pt1 | contig 10601 bp, 12 predicted proteins | sample SS_ome_10_FD_132414 | JGI IMG/M metagenome (GOLD analysis project Ga0180432, IMG submission 132414) | Hypersaline lake sediment archaeal communities from the Salton Sea, California, USA - SS_1_MS_2 metaG | ecosystem: Environmental > Aquatic > Non-marine Saline and Alkaline > Hypersaline >...
CTCGAAGGAACCGAATTGGAACGCTCGACAGTGGACACTATCCGCTTGAAACCGATCAAAGTCGGCGCGCGAATTCGATCCACCGCCAGGCGATTATGGTTCCATTGCGCCACAGGATACCCGCATAAACCCGGATTTTGCGGTTGGAGATTGAGACAAGATAAATATCGAGTCAGACAAGGGATTTAAATCCCTTGTCCAACGCACTGAATAGTGTTGTTTTTAACTGCATTGCAGTTGAAAAGTGCATTGTAAGTATTCGATATCAAAGCGAAATAACGAAAGCAAATGATTTTTGTCCGAACGTTAAACGCAAAATCTGGGTTTATAAGTCCCGTGTCCCTTTTTCGCTGATGTCGCGCGGTTATCGACGCACCTCGTGGTCGGAACTTCGCACTTATGTTTGTTCGGCCTCGAGTTTTTCTTTCAACTCCAGCAGGCCCTCGTAAAATCTGTCCCGGGTAATCAGGCGAAAGAGGGGGTCAAGCAAGCCGCCGATCAAAGGCACCGCGACGTGAAAAGTCGTCACCCAATGTAGTTCCGTTCCTTCCCCTCGAGGAATCAGGTCTATGCGTCCCAGCTCATGATCGAGGGGCACGCTGCATTCGATTACCCTGTATTCCAGTCTGCGGGGCGGATCGAACACCACGATATTTTCCACAAACCTCACGCGCCCGATGAGGACCTCACGGGTCGCCCCGACGCCGTTACGGTCGTCTTTGCCCTCCTTGAGAAGCTTGCAAGAAGTCACGCCCTCGAACACCTCAGGATACCCTTCGTGATTGCTTATTAACTCCCACACTCGCTCGATCGGCGAATGTATATACACCTTCATGACAGCGCTTTCCATAGATTTCTCTCCCAATAAAAAATCGATTCCCCACAAGTTTATGCAATATGGAATCGAACGTCAAATGTTTAAGCGGGCTTGAATGTTATCGAGAGCTTCCCCCATCGTCTCTCCAAAAGCGCCGAATGCTTTCTTTATAGATTCAACATTGCCGGAGAAACACCCGTTTCTGATTTTTTCAACACAATTATTTTCTTTCCGTATAATCTTTTATGCCTGTTACTATCATAACTGACGCGGAAGTCATTAGAATCTCCTCGATTAGAGGCATCGTCCGCGCCATCGTTCCCACCGGGAAGGCCCAGTCACGCAAGTCTGCGATTGTGGAGTATAACAGTAGAGTGGCTTTGCCGTTGTCCAGTGGAATCAGTTCGTAACCTCCGATGGACTTGTCGGGATTCTTCGCTTCGTAACAAACAATGCGTTTGGGGGGGTAATGCATGTGAATACGGTGTTCTTTCCAGGCGAATTTGATGAAAGAAAACTTAATGAAATTTTTTTGAGTGAAGGTTGCCTTGTTACCTTCCCGTTTAATATCCTGGACTTTTGAGACACCGGTGACAATTTCCGGTCTGTGTTCGTAGTCTACCAGTATCTCCCATATCTTACCCGGCTCAGCTTCAATAATTATCCCCGATACGACCATGGGTAATTGTTTGTCGGTACGGCGCCTGATAAGATTAAAAGGGCCATCTTTGAATATCGCTCTCAGTTCGGCGGAATCGATTCCTTCAAACCTCGGTGCTTGAGGTTGCCAGTCGGCTTTTGCGGGCGATAGAACGATAACCATGGCTGTAAAAAGTAAAATTGAGAAAGTACGCATATTTCCATACCTCCTTGAAACTATTTCTAACTCAAGTTTACATATCCGCAAAAATTCATCAAGGAGAAGAATCGACTTGCTTTCTTTTGGAAAAAAGAAAGCCCGGACGGGTCTACAGAATAAGCAAAGCATGTCCTGAGCGAACACGGACGTGTCTGTCTAGAGTCGAAGGGCGGCACGCGTCGGAGGCTTTAGCCGACGACGCAACCTGCCACCGGCGGTGACGCCGGCGAGCGCCAAATTGCCTTGGAGGCTCATAATTGTTACCCTTAGTTGTTGATGTTTATGGCAGGGAGGCATTGTGAAACTTCTTGACGAAAGTGCCGGGGATTTTCTACGGCAGTTGGAAGAAGTTCTTAATCGTCCGGCTCCGGACCGCGAGCCGGAAGTGGTGCGCGCGGTGACTGAAATTATCGAGGACGTGCGTACCGAAGGCGACGAGGCTCTATTCGACTACGCCCGCAAGCTGGACAAAATCGATCTCGACGCTTCGAATATCGAAGTATCGAAGGAAGAGATCGAGGAAGCGGCGGGGCAGGTGTCCCCGGAAATACTCGAATCTCTCGAAAAAGCATACGAGCGAATAAAGGCGTACCACATACGCCAGCTCGATCATTGTCGCTTTGAGAGCTTCGAGTTCGCCGATTCGGCGGGCATGACGCTCGGCATGAGGGTCGAGCCGCTGGGCCGGGTCGGGGTTTACGTTCCTGGCGGCAAGGCCGCTTACCCGTCGAGCGTTTTGATGGGAGTGGTTCCCGCCAAGGTCGCCGGTGTGGGCGAGGTGATTATGGTCAGCCCGCAGAGACAGGGCGATTTCCACCCGCTTTTGCTCGCGGCGGCGAAGCTGACGGGTGTGGACAGAATATTTCGGGTGGGAGGCGCTCACGCCGTCGCGGCATTGGCTTACGGCACTGAGTCAATCCCGGAGGTGGACATAATAGTGGGCCCCGGTAACGCTTACGTGGCATGCGCCAAGCGAATGGTGTACGGCGCGGTGGATATAGACATGGTGGCTGGGCCGAGCGAAATTTTAGTGATAAGCGACGGCAGCGCAAATCCCGCGTTCGTGGCCGCCGATTTACTAAGCCAGGCGGAACACGATGAAAGCGCCAGACCAATTTTCGTCACCACCAGCCAGTGGGAAGCGGACGCGGTCATCGAGGAGGTGAACTGTCAGCTCGAACTGCTCGAAAGGCGGGAGATAGCGCGGGAAGCCGTCGAGGACAACGGATTGGTGATATTGGTGGAAAGTCTGGATCGCGCCGTGGATGTTGCCAACCGGATCGCGCCGGAGCACCTCGAGATAATGTGCGAAAATCCACGGTCGTTGCTCGACCGAATACGCCATGCCGGAGCGATATTCATCGGCCACATAACCCCCGAACCGGTAGGCGACTACATCGCGGGACCTAATCATATATTGCCCACGGGCGGTTCCGCGAGATACGGAGGGCCTCTGGGAGTGTACGACTTTTTCCGTCAATCGAGCGTCATCGAGGCGAGTAAGGAAGCGTTTCTGGAGATGGCCGACGATGTTGTGCGGATGGCGCGTGCGGAAGAACTGGGTGCTCACGCCCAGGCGGTGTTGATACGCCTCGAAAAGGAGAAACCGAAAAATGAGCGATAGAAAAGCGAGCGTGGAGCGAGAGACTCGGGAGACAAAAATTACACTTTCGATGGAAATCGACGGATCGGGCCGGTTCGACGGCGCGACGGGCATAGGGTTCTTCGATCACATGATCGAGCTTTTCGCTCGCCACGCCCTTGTCGATTTAAGTCTGAAAGCCGAAGGGGATCTCGAAGTGGATGCGCACCACACCGTCGAGGACGTCGGTATCGTCCTCGGCCAGGTCATCGACAAGGCTTTGGGCGACCGGAAGGGCATTCGCCGCTACGGCTCGGCGCTGGTGCCGATGGACGAGGCTCTTGCCGAAGTGGCTATAGACCTCGGCGGCAGGCCGTATTTTGTATACAACGTGAAGCTGCCCGGCGAGAAGGCCAAGGTCGGCGAATTCGACACCGAGTTGGTCGAGGAGTTTTTCCAGGCGGTCGCGTTCAACGCAAAGATGAGTCTGCACATGACGCTTAAATACGGCTCAAACCTGCACCACATATCCGAAGCGCTGTTCAAATGCTTTGCGCGCGTTTTCGATGAAGCCACCTCCCGCGATGATCGCGTGCAGGGCGTGCCGAGCACCAAGGGCGTTATTTAACGGCGATGATAGCAGTCATAGATTACGGGATGGGCAACCTTCGCAGTGTTCAGAAGGGCGTCGAGAAAGCCGGCGGCAAAGCGATTATCACCAGTGACGTTCGGGAGATAGAATCCGCCGCCGGGTTGATATTGCCGGGTGTGGGGGCTTTTGGTCGCTGCATGGAGAACCTCGAACGATACGGGCTGGTGGACGTCGTCAAGCAGGTCGCAACGAACGGAAAACCGTTTCTGGGCATCTGCTTGGGATTGCAGTTGCTTTTCGAGGAAAGCGAAGAATTCGGCCCGGTCGAGGGTCTGGGGATACTCCCCGGCAAGGTGATGCGGTTTCCCAAGTCCGCCGATTTGACCGTGCCGCACATGGGCTGGAACAAGGTCGGCAAGCGCGGCAAACCGAAGTTACTCGAAGGTATCGACGAAGGCGAATGGTTCTACTTCGTGCACTCGTATTACGTGGCGCCGGAAAAAGAAGAAGACATCGCAACTGTTACGGATTACGGAGTGAAGTTTACCTCGTCCGTTGCGCGGGACAACCTTTTCGCCTGTCAGTTCCACCCCGAGAAAAGCTCGACGGCAGGATTGCATATACTCGAAAACTTCACACGATTGGTGGAGGATCGGACAAAATGAAATCGAAATCAGTCACAGCGGTAATTGCGATGTTGCTGATAGCGGCTTTTCTTCCTGTCCACACCGAGACGCCCGGCACGATTTTGGTGTGGAAAGTGATCGTGCCGCCACTGAAGGCCGCAAATGTCAGGACATGCCCGCTGTGTGGAGCTTCGCTGCCCAATGCGAGGGTGGAACGCGACGGCAACCTGGTGATGAAACGGCTTCTTCGAGAGGAATTGAAGACTCTGAAGGAATGCAAGTTCCATTTTTTGGCCAAGGTGCCGGGCGCTTCGGAAAACGGGAAAAAGGACCGCGTCGAAAAGATGATTGCGGTGGCGAAACAAAAGGGCGCCGGCGGCCTTCTCGTGCCGGTATTGCTCAGGTACAGGGAGCTTGTCGGGAACAAGTACGCAGCGAGCTCGCCGGCGAGCGTGGCGTTTCATTTGCACCTCATTCGCGTCGAGGACTCGAAGGCGGTATGGGATTTTGCCTACGTCGAGACCCAGCGGCCGCTTTCGGAAAACCTGCTCGATGCAAAAAAGTTCTGGAAGCGACGCTTCAAATGGGTGAAAGTCGAGCGGTTGCTTATTGAAGGCATCGAAAAAGCAATGCGCGATTTCCCGAAGTGTGAGGGCGAAGCGCCATGATGGTAATTCCCGCAGTGGATATTAAAGGAAGCCGCTGCGTTAGACTTTATCAGGGGCGAATGGACGACGAGACGGTCTACGGCGACGATCCCGTAGCAATGGCGAAAAAGTGGGAGAGCCATGGTGCAGCGCTGTTGCATATAGTCGACTTGGATGGCGCGGTGGGCGCCCGGCCCGTAAATCGCGACGTAATAAGCGGCATCGTCGAGGCGCTCGCCATACCCTGCGAACTCGGAGGCGGCATAAGAGACATGGCCACTATCGAGGCGTATCTCGATATGGGTCTCGACCGTATCGTACTCGGAACTGCGGCGGTCAAGAACGCCGAGTTGGTAAGCGAGGCGTGTAATAAATTCTCAGGCCGTATTGTCGTGGGGATAGACGCCAAAGGCGGCAGGGTCGCTGTCGAGGGATGGACGGAAACGACGGACATCACCGCCGTCGGGTTGGCGCAACGATTCGAGGACATGGGAGTACGGGCGATCAATTATACCGACATATCCCGCGACGGAGCGATGGTCGGGCCGAATATCGAAGCCACCGCTCAGATGGTGGGAGCCGTCGAAATACCGGTGATCGCCGCCGGTGGAGTCACTGGCATGGAAGACTTGATCGCCCTGGCTCAAACAGGCGTCGAAGGCGCAATAACCGGAAAGGCGCTGTACGAGGGAACGATTGATCTCAAGGAAGCAATCGCCCGCACGGCGGAATTGTAAGGACGGGCCTGGAAAAATTTTGAAAGGAGGTTATTAAAAAATGCAAGCGAAGCGTATCATACCCTGTTTGGATGTTAAAGACGGTCGAGTAGTCAAAGGGATAAATTTCGTGGATTTGCGAGATGCTGCAGATCCGGTGGAGGCGGCCGGGACTTACAATGATGAGGGGGCCGATGAAATAACCTTCCTGGACATCACTGCAAGCCACGAGAAGCGCGCCACTATCGTGGACGTGGTGGCTGAGACCGCGAAGGTGGTTACTGTCCCACTGATCGTCGGGGGCGGCATAAGAAATATCGACGATATTCGCAGGATAATGGATGCGGGCGCGGACAAGGTGGGAATAAACACCAGCGCCGTCCAAAATCCGGACTTGATCGACCGGGCGGCCAAAAAGTTCGGAGGCAAAAACATCATCGCAGCCGTCGATGGCAAAAAAACCACGGAGGGCGGCTGGGAGGTATATATCCACGGAGGCCGTACTCCAACGGGCAAAGACGCCGTCGAATGGTCGCGCGAGGTGGAAAGCCGGGGCGCAGGCGAGATATTGCTGACATCGATGGATCGAGACGGAACGAAAGAAGGGTACGATCTCGAACTCACAAAAGCCGTCTCCGATGCGGTCAATATTCCCGTTACCGCTTCCGGCGGCGTCGGAACACTCGAACATATGGCGGAAGGTATCCTGGCGGGTGGCGCCGACGCGGTGCTGGCCGCGAGTATATTCCATTTCGGAATTTACTCCATAAAACAGGCTAAACAATATTTGCGAGACAAAGGAATTGAAGTGAATTTGTGAAAAAGCGGGGCGTTATTCCGCCCGGTTGCGGGGCTACATACGGGTATCTGCACAGCAAACATGGAAATCGTGAAAGGATGTTGATCGATAAATGCTGGCGAAGCGCATCATATCTTGCCTGGACGTCAAAGACGGTCGAGTGGTGAAAGGCATCAAGTTCGTGCAATTGCGCGATGCGGGCGATCCGGTCGAAGCAGCCCGCGCTTATGACGATCAGGGCGCGGACGAAGTTACGCTTTTGGACATCACCGCCAGCCACGAACGGCGCGATATAATCATCGATGTGGTGGCGCGCACTGCGGAAGAAGTGTTCATACCTCTAACCGTCGGCGGCGGCCTGCGAAATCTCGAAGACATCCGCAAGCTGCTTCGAGCTGGCGCGGATAAGATCAGCTTGAACACCAGCGCCGTGCGCAATCCGCCTTTCGTGGACGAAGCGGCGGAGGAGTTCGGCAGCCAGTGCATCGTCGTAGCGATAGACGCTAAAAGCGGAAACGACGGTACGTGGGAGGTGTATACCCACGGAGGTCGAACTCCAACGGGCAAGGACGCCGTCGAATGGTCGCGCGAGATGGAAAACCGGGGCGCAGGCGAGATATTGCTGACATCGATGGATCGGGACGGAACGAAAGAAGGGTACGATCTCGAACTCACAAAAGCCGTCTCCGATGCGGTCAATATTCCCGTTATAGCTTCCGGCGGCGTCGGAACTCTCGACCACCTGGTCGAGGGCATAATCGAAGGCGGCGCCGATGCAGTACTCGCCGCAAGTATCTTTCACTACGGTACTTACTCGATAAAACAATCGAAAGAATATATGCAAAAAAAAGGTATTACAGTGCGCCTATGAGGTGCGTGGGCGGAATTAGCAGGGTTTAAACTTCGTGGATTGCCGAGTACCTTGTCTTTTTATTTGCGGGCGGCAATTTGGCATCACCCGGCATTAATCGGTAGGTGCGGTATTTTTGTCGCGTAACGTTCCTCTACTCTTGTCGAAAAGCAACTCGAGAATTCGGAATTCTTTTCCCCATAATACAAGTACGAATTTCGGCGACAAGTCGACGGTGTCGATTACCTGGCCGCCCGTTTTTATTCTCAACGAATATATCCTGTAGGAGTATTCTGAATTCAGCAGGCCCTCGCTGATGCCCGATCCCAGTAGCGTTCCGAGGCCGACGAATTTTGCGTTCTTAAAATCGATCAGACCTTCTCCGCCGGCGACCGCCGCAATAAACTCCGCTTTCTGCTTTTCCCGCTCTTCCGATTTAAGAACCCCTCCGACGTAAGACTGCTTGGCCTTGAACTTGCTCATCTTCTGTTTCCTGATTTCGTAATCGGCCCTGGTGATGGTGATTTTCGAGTATGCTTCCCAATCGTTTTTCTTTATGGCCGAAAAAGCCTTTTTCAATATACTCTTTTCCGGCGCACTCCGTTTCGATGAGCAACCTATCGATAATGCAAGAAAGATGAAAACCGCCAGAGTGAAAAGAGTAATACCGATTTTCTCTGAACGCCGTGTCTCATGAATCATGCTTTCCTCCAATAAAACCCAATTAACTTGTCCGGGTTTTCTCGTTTTAACGGATTGACACATCAGTTAATACCTTCACTAACCCTTGCCGCAACAATACCTCTTGCGTTGCTCTTCGTCGAGCCAAATGCCATGGACTACAGTATCGGCGTAGTCCGTGCAATGACCTGTAAGACACGGACAAGATATTCGGCCTTGTCCATGCCGTCCTGTTGTTGCGCTGCACTGGCGGCCTTGACCGGAAGTGAAGTGGAGCCTGCCCGTATGGGACAAGAAGTGCTACTCGGAGGTGCAACCCCGCGAACAAAGTGAGCGGTAACTAGGTTTCTTTTTCTAAAGAAAAAGTAGGCCGCTAAATGCAGTTTGCCGAACCTATTGCGTGGAAAAAAACGCTCCCACGCAGTCGGGGGTGGCATTGGATTTTACATTCTAAACCCCTGGAGCGATGCGCCAGCCGCCGTACTCTTCTTCAAGCGCTTTTGCGCCGGCCAGTGTTAGGTGGTCGGACATTCTCGCGCCGGTAAGCAACACTCCGACCGGCAGGCCGCCGGAAGTCCATCTAACGGGCACGATGGTGCCCGGGAATTCGAGCACATTGAATGTGGCGCAGAATCCTATTGCCGGAAGCCGCAGCCACGGCGCATTGTGTTTCGGCGCGGGAGTGCTGAAAGGCGGTGAGAGCAGAATTCCGTTATCGCCGAGCTTGTCTTCGATACGGCGTTGTAGATCGACGGATTTTTCAGCCGTCGCCGCCAGTTGTCTGCTGAGGAATTTCCTCCCGATTATTTCCGTGAATATCAATGCCATGGCGGGAGTGGTGACTCGAGACTTGCCGACCAGAAACCTGGCCGCTTCGGGCCAGTAGCTGGTGTCGCTGCTTTCGAAAACGAGTTCCTCGAAGGGATGATCCGTGTATGTGGACAACGCCGCCGACCAGATTTCGACGCCGCGCTCGATACCCTCGGGACGCCAATGCTCGACGACGCAACCGCGATCTTCGAGGGCTTGGGCGGCCATCATCACGGCGCGTTTGACTTCGTGCCCGGCTTTGGCGATGCCGATGTCGGTGAAGTAATAAACCCGCAATCCCTTGAGGTCCACTTTATCGGGGTCATCCAGCGGCCGTTCCTGGACTGAAGTGTCTTTTCCGTCCGGGCCTGCCAGCAGCCCGAGCATCGGCCTTAAGTCTTCGACCCGCCTGGCCATGGGCCCGCAGGCGAAATACGTAGCCAGCTTTCCGCCGGCGGGCGGCCAATGACCTGTCTGAGGTAAAAGTCCTCCCGTGGGTTTATGCCCGCAGATACCGTTGAAAAAAGACGGGTACCTGATCGAGCCGCCTATGTCGCTGCCGACTCCCGCCGGAGAGCCACCGGCGGCGATAATGGCCCCTTCGCCTCCGCTCGAGCCGCCGACGCCCCGAGAAAGATCGTACGGATTTCGAGTGCGGCCGTACACCTTGTTGTAGGACTCTATCCACATGGCGGCCTCCGGGACGTTGGTTTTGCCCAGTATGATGAAGCCTGCGTCTTTCATACGTTTTACCACAGTAGCGTCTTCGCCGGCGATGACGTTTTTGCGAAAATAAGACCCGCCGACCCAGGTCAAACCTCTGACGGCGAATGTGTCCTTTATGGTGCAAGGCACCCCGAAGAAAGGCGGCAGGTCGCTTTCCTTTCCCTTGCCTGCGGCCAGTTTTTCCTGCGCTTCCTTGGCCTGATCCATCGCCTGATCGAAAGTCGGCACAATCACCGCGTTGATATTCGGGTTGACGGCTTCGATACGCCGAATATGAGTTTCGGTCAGCTCGACCGGGTTGACTTCGCCCTTCTTGATCTTCCGGGCCAGTTCGGTGGCGGACATCGTCAGTAGCTCGTTCATCTTTCCTCCTCTATAATTCCTTATAAATATTTTTACTAATACTTTTGAATATGTAATCTGTCAATATAGTTTATCTTCTCATTGCAGTTGCAAGACAATCAACCACATTTTTGCCCAGTTCATATGATTTTTTAACTTCGTCATATGTTGCCGTTGAAGGTATAATTCCTTCGTGCGCAAATTGATTCCGCCAAACTATGATATTAGCATATGAACTTAAGATACTAATCCCTTGAGACCTAAAATACTCCTTCTCTTTCTTCTCCAAGCATGTGTTGAACCTCCTAACGTACTTCTCACCAAAATTTGGGATATATTCTTTTTTTATAATGCTTGTTTTGATTCTTCCATTTATTCTATCGAAGTATGAAGAAGTGAAATTCCCTAATATTTTATGCTTCTTTTTGGCAAATTCTATAAACCCGGATTTTGCGTTTGGATAGAGTTGTCTTGAAGGGCCTTTAAAATTGCGGCCTTGAGAGGGTTCATTTTTTATTGATCAGTGTTTACGAGGCCTTCCGGGGAGTCAAATC
>Ga0180432_10011209_pt1 | contig 10601 bp, 12 predicted proteins | sample SS_ome_10_FD_132414 | JGI IMG/M metagenome (GOLD analysis project Ga0180432, IMG submission 132414) | Hypersaline lake sediment archaeal communities from the Salton Sea, California, USA - SS_1_MS_2 metaG | ecosystem: Environmental > Aquatic > Non-marine Saline and Alkaline > Hypersaline >...
AGATGATATTTATCTGCTTGAGCAATACGATATTCGTCCTGGAGAAACAAGAGCAAAAATCACTAGGGCAAATTGGCTATTGTATGCACTGTCTGAAATTGCAAGGATTAATCAGCATCAATTTTTATTAAAAGATATTTCAAAATTAAGATTTAGATTAAAGCATGGCGCTAAAGAAGAATTGATTGCTTTGCTTAAATTAAAAAGCATCGGGCGTATAAGAGCAAGAAAATTATTCAGAAATGGAATAAAGGATTTAGGCGCGATTAGAAAAGCAAATTTAGGTGTATTGGAAAAGTTAATAGGCAAAAAGCTTGCCAAAGATATTAAAGAACAAGTTGGTGAAAAGATTGAAACAGCGAGTAACAAAGGACAACTCAATAACTTTATTTAATGAGGAATACCAAGAATATTATCACAGCATTCACGGAGCAATAGAGGAAGCTTTTGAAAAATTTGTAAAACCATGTAAAATTGCAGAGCTTGCAAAAACAGGAAAGATAAAAATTCTTGATATTTGTTTTGGAATGGGATATAATTCTGCAGCAGCTGTTGAAATTGCGTTAGAATCTAATCCAGAATGTGAAATAGAAATAATTGGTCTGGAAAACGATCAAAAAATCCTTGATGAAATGAAAAAACTTAATCCCCCTCTAAAATATTATGATTTAATCAACAGAAATAAAATTGATAAAAGAGTTAAATTAAAAATAATATTAGGCGATGCAAAAGAAAAAATCAAAGAACTAAATGAAAAGTTTGACGCAGTATTCTTAGATCCTTTTTCTCCGCAAGTCTGCCCAAAACTCTGGACAAAAGAATTCTTCGCAGAAATAAAGCAAGTAATGAAAGATTCAGCAATACTTGCAACGTATTCCTGTGCAAGACTTGTCAGAGACAATCTCAAAGCAAACAACTTCATCGTAAAAGACGGCCCCTGCGTCGGCAGGAGAGGCCCATGTACAATAGCAACACTTAAATAATTCTATCATTTAGAATATACCATGAAAAAATACGACCTTCACATTCACACAAATCACTCAAGCTGTTCTAGAATCAAGCCTAAAAAACTGTTAAGAATAGCAAAGAAAAGAGGATTAGATGGCATTGCTATAACAAACCATAACACAATAAAAGGCGGAGCAGAAGTAAAAAAATTAAACAAAGATAAAAACTTTGAAGTTATTATTGGCGCTGAAATTAAGACAGACCAAGGGGAAATACTGGGATTATACCTGAAAAAAGAAATCAAATCAAGAAAAGCAGAAGAAGTTATTGATGAAATTCACAAGCAGGGCGGTATTGCAATTGCAGCACACCCTTTTACATGGGGCCTATTAAGAAAACCCTGCAATTTTGATAAAAAAGAATTAAAAAAGATTGATGGTTTTGAAACCTTTAATTCAAGAAACATGTTTCGCTGGGAAAACGAATTAGCTGTTCAATTTGCGCAAAAACATAAATTAGCCCAAACTGCTGGCTCTGATTCTCATTTCTATTATGAGATTGGAAAAGCATTCACTTTATTCCATGGAAGCTTAAGAAATGCAATAAAAAAAAGAAACACTATAATAATGGGTAGAATCGCTCCGCTTCCATTCGGAAGAGCACTCAGCATGTTCAGAAAAATTAGAGTTAAGTTTATAAAGAAGTAACTCTTTTGTTATCGTATTAAATGAGGTGATATGATGAAAAAGCTCGAAGCTACAATACTTATCCTTGTCGTTCTTGTAGGATTAGGAGGAATGTACTACTTTTTTACAGCAAGTTCTGGCGGAGCTACAAGAATGCTTGTCGGCTGTGAAGGCGATTTTACACTGCAATTACGGCTTGGAGGAGCTAGAGAATCTGCGGATTATAGATTCAAAGGCATTGGCGGAACAGTTCAAATTTTAGATATTGAAGGAAGTAAAGCAAAGTTTTTGCTTGACGGCATTGAAACACCATATCTTGGTTTTCAAGAAATTTATCTCGGAAAACAAGCAGGCATCAAGATGAGCAAAGTTAGCAAAACAACTGCATCTTTCTGCATGGCATCTACTGTTCCTGAGTGCGTAGCATATGTATGGGATTTAGACGCTAAAACAAAAATTTGCAAAGAAGTTAGAAGTTCAGCAGATTCCAAATTTGAAAAAGGCGGACGCAGTTCTGTTTTTGATTAATTTTTTTTTCTTTTTCTAAAAGATAGTTTTTTAAAGCACCAAAATGTAATATCTTCTATGCCCCTGTAGTATAGTGGACAGTACGTACGGTTGCGGTCCGTAAAACCTGAGTTCGATTCTCAGCAGGGGCGTTTTATTTTTATCATTACGTTGTACTTCATACTACTCCATCTCTTTAAGTATCTCAAAAACATACAACACATTATGCTAGCACCAAACATAATTTCACCTAGAGATACAGATATCTTTAAAGATCCTCAAGGAAGCAGTTTTAGATCTAGCTACAAGGCCACGAGTTCTGAAGGAGTTAGATTAAGGTCAAAAAACGAGTGTTTTTGGCATTTTTTCTTGTCTGCTTTAGGAATTGCACACACTTATGAGCCAGATATACCTAACTGCAATCATCGGCCAGACTTTGGCGTTGCAAATAATTTTTTGTTTGAAATCTGCGGCGCAAAAGCAGGGCAAAAATTCTTTGGAAAGACCTCAAAAGAATATTTTGATAATGTGGCGCAAAAAAGAGAAGAATATCTTCAGTTAGGTTACAATGTCATTGAAGTTAGGCACAATTTTCAAAGAATAAATGGCGTCTTCAGACCAATAAGCATAATTGACTTAATTAATGAACACAATTCTGGTTTCAAGCAAGAACCTAAAATAATTACTTTCACCCCCGACGTAGAACTCAAGCAAAGATTATACCTTAGCTACAAAGATAAGAAATATTTGGATGAACTTCTAGAAAAAATTTAACCTCTTCCTCTCTGCATATCATATAGCATCTCAACTTCTTTAAGAGTATTAACATCTCCTACCCCTCTGTCTTCTCTTAATTTAACAAAGCGGGGAAACCGCAATGCAAATCCAGATTTATACGTAGGGCTTGCCTGTATCTCTTCATAATCTACCTCAATAACTATTGAAGGTTTAACAAATACTATCTTCCCTTCTTCTTTAATAATAAGTGGCTTCAACATCTCTGTCAATTGTCTAAAGCTTACGCCTTCTTCGTCTTTTTCTTTTATTCCTGTTCCAACTCTCCCAATCTCTAACACTTCGTCTGTGTCAGGATCTCTAATCGCAATAATAAAGCTGGCCAGCCATGCAGATCTCTTGCCCTCTCCATATTCTGCCCCAACAATAACTACTTCTAGCGTATCCATTGTCGGTTTTAATTTAACACCATAACCTACTCTAGAACCTGGCTTATACACTCCTGATAAATTCTTTATCATCACGCCTTCATTTCCTGCAGATAAAGATTTTTGATAAAACTCTTCTGCTTTTGTTTCATCATCAGTCACAATTTGCACTGCAGGTTTTATTTTTAATTCAATAGGCTCTATCATTTTTTCAACTATCGCCCTTCGTTCAGAAAATGGTTTCTTAATCAAATTTTCTCCATTAAAAGAAATCACATCAAAAACATCCAACTCTACTGGAAATTTTTTCGCAGTGGCTTCAATATCATGTTTTCTTTTAATTCTTTGAGAAATATTCTGGAATGCAGTGTATTTTTTAGTATTGACATCATACCCTACTGCTTCTGAATCAATAATAAACTCATCTCCTTTAACATGTGTTTTAATAAATTCTAGAACATCAGGGAATTGTTTTGTGACTTCATCAAGTCTGCGAGTAAACAGCCAAATCTTGTCTCCTTTTTTATGTATCTGAAGTCTAAATCCATCATATTTGTACTCAAATGCAGCAGGTTTCCCCACAGTCTCAAATGCATCTGACATAGTCTTGACTTTTTGATAAAGCATCACTTTCACTGGTTTTCCAGGTTCTAAACTTATCTCTTTTAATCCCGCTAATCCTTTTTTTGCTTTGTGAACAACTACTGCAAAATCATTTGCTATGTCGCAGGCTTCCTGCACAGCAGTAACATAAGAATTGTACCTCTCTCTATCCTCTAACTCTAACTTATTATCTGCTTGGTTATATTTGAATCCTATTTCATCCCCAAAAAAGGTCCAGGTTATTGCATCTCGCATTGTTCCTGTCCCAAGACCTACTCTTAAATCCTCTAGAACTGTTCTTATGATATATTTTGCTTCTTCAGGTTTTGCACTGGTAAGCAGTTCAGCAATCAATTTGACTTTTTTATCAACTGTTCCTAACCCCTCGATCACAGATTGTTTCTGCAGATTCTCAAACACCTTATCTGTAGTCAATTCTGCAGTAAATAGTGTTGCTTGTTTTTTCTTTGCAATTATGTTTTGTGCAGTCTGACCTAAATCCCCTGTTTTTTTCCACTCTTCTTCAATAAGTTTTGAGTTTATTCCTGAAGCTATGTTTATTGCTTTGAGCAGCAGCCGTGCAGCCATGCCTATTTTTCGTTCATCCCATGCAGGAAATACTCTGCCCTGCACCAAAAGCATAACAGTATCAATATCTTGTTCAGGCAAGTTTTTTAGAAATTCTGATAAAAAGAAAGTTTTCTCTAGCCTTTTTGTCGTGCCCTCTAATTGCGCATATACTCCCACTAGCTCCCCATATTTCATCGAAAAGAATATATAGAAGGACTGTTTAAAAATCTTTCTAAGAGAGGTATGTGCATAGCACCTAGCGAAGTTTTCAGGCATACACTCTATTTAAGATAAATCTGGGCAATAACCCTGCAACAGAAGCGAAACGAAGCGTGCTATGCACATACTAAGAGAGGTGAACAATGGAAACATTGGACTGTATCACATTAAGAAGAAGTATAAGAAAATACAAAGATTTGCCTGTTGAATTTGAAAAAGTAGGTCATATTCTCAATGCCGCAAGGTTGGCTCCTAATGCAGGCAATATTCAGGAAGCAAGATTTATTCTCGTCACAAATCTAGATCAGCGGAAAAAAATTGCAGAAGCTTGTGTTAAACAGTATTGGATGCAGGATGCACCTCTGCATATTGTTATTGTTGCACACCCTAAAAAAGCTGCCAAGTTTTATGGTGCTAGAGGAGAAAAAGTGTACTGTATGCATAATGCTGGTGCAGCTATTGAAAACATGCTTTTAGCAGCCACATCCCAAGGTCTAGGTTCCTGCTGGGTAGGTGCTTTTGAAGAAAATGCACTAAGAAAAATACTGAATATTCCTGCTGATGCAGTGCCTCAGGCAGTTATAACTCTTGGTTATGCAGCAGAAAAACCAAATATGCCTAGGAAGTTTAAGATGGAAAATATTATTTTTATCGAGTCATACGGCAACAGAGTTAAAGACATAGCAGCATACATGGGCTACTATCATGAACATGTTCAAGCCGCTCTCCGACGAGGAAAAGAAATGTTCAAAAAAATACTCGAGAGAAAAAAGTGATTTATAGTTTTTAAAATATATTTTACATCACGAAAATATTTATATAGTTGATTTAATAAACAAAAGAAATATTAATTTTAAACAAAGTTTTGGCGAACTAAGTTTAAATTATCGTAATTTTGGCAAAATACTAATTTGGCGTTTAGTATCCACGTAATAGTTGAACGAATGTAAATTTTCTCAGACAAATTTGTTGGCGCAAACTTATCATAACCCCTCGTTCTAGAAAGGATTAAAATCAACTACCATATAAACATTTCGTTAGTCCAAAATTTATATGGTAACCTATAGATTAAAAAAGACAAACCAAAAGGGGGGATGTAAATGGACGTAATATTAGAAAAAGCAAAGGAAATGGATTTGAATACAGACGGCTTGCAGGTCGGTCAAGCAAACATAAAAGTAATTGGTTCTGGTGGCGGTGGAAACAACATGGTTTCCTGGCTATACAAAAGAGGTATTAAAGGTGCAGAAATTATTGCATGTAATACTGACAAGCAGCACTTGAACATTTCTGAAGCAGATAAAAAATTCATTATCGGTAAAGAATGTACTCGCGGTCTTGGATGCGGAGGCTTCCCACAAAAAGGAGCAGAAGCAGCACAAGAAAGCATGAACGAACTAAAGACAGTTCTTAAAGGAGCTGACATGACATTTGTTTGCGCAGGATTAGGAGGCGGAACGGGTACAGGATCTGCACCAGTTATTGCTCAGCTTGCAAAAGATATGGGCTCTATTGTTATAGGCACAGTTACAATGCCTTTCAATATTGAGAGAGCAAGAATCGAAAAAGCAGAATTTGGTCTTGAACAATTAAGAAAATATTCTGACACTGTGATTGTTATCGACAACAACAGGCTTGTCACAATTGCCGGAAACTTACCAATTCAACAAGCTTTTGCAGTCGCAAACGAATTGATTGCAACCATGATTAAAGGAATTGTTGAAACAATTGCAGTACCAAGTCTGGTTAACTTGGATTATGCAGACGTAAAAACAATCATGACAAATGGAGGAGTTGCAGCTATTGGTGTCGGCAGCTCTGACACAAATAATAGAGTTGAAGAAGCAGTTAAAGGAGCTCTTGAAAATCCTTTACTAGACATAGACTATGCAGGTGCAACAGGCGCTTTGATACATATCAGCGGCGGACCAGACCTGACCCTAGAAGAAATCAACAAAATTGGTGAGCTAGTAACTGAAAACCTAGATGTTGATGCAAATGTTATCTGGGGCGCAAGAGTCGGCGAAGAAATGAAAGGTAAGCTGATGGTAATGACAATAATTACCGGTGTTAACTCACCATGGATTATTGGAAAAGCTACCGCAACAAGTAAAGCTGCTGCAAAAACAGAGCTTGAAGATGCGCTAGGCATAGAAATCATCAATTAATGTTCACCCCCTTTGGTCTTTGGTGAACAGGTCTTTTGACCTGGTGTGTTTTTCTTTGCCTTCATTTTACCACCCCCAATCAAGTTTAATGAAGGCGAAAAAACAAATTTGCCCCGCGAGCCACACGCGCGGGGGTTATTTTTTTTTTAATTTTTTACTAAAGCTTTTTAAACAAAACAATTCTTTTTAGACGTATGACATTATACTTCATAGGACTAGGATTAAACGACGAGAAAGACATTACTGTTAAGGGTCTTAATCTTGTCAAGAAAGCAGATGTAGTGTATTTAGAAAACTACACCGCAATCCTGAATTGTCCAATCAGTTATCTGGAAAAACAGTATGAAAAAAAGATAATCCTTGCAGACAGGGACATGGTTGAGCAAAATCCTGGAAAAACTATCCTAAAAGATGCTAAAGACAAAAATGTTGCTTTTCTTGTTGTTGGCGATCCGTTTGGAGCAACAACTCACATGGATTTGTTAATGAGAGCAAAAAAAGCAGGAATAAAGACTCAAATCGTTCATAATGCATCTATTCTTTCTGCAATTGGAGTTACAGGATTGCAGGTATACAAGTTTGGCAAGACCACAAGTATTCCATTTCCTGAAAAAGGATTTGAACCAGAAACTCCTTATGATTTTTTGAAAGAAAATCAAAAAATGGGCTTGCACACTTTATTGCTCTTAGATTTAAGACCTAAAGAAAATAAGTTCATGACAATTAGTGACGCAATCAACACCCTGTTAAAGATTGAAATGCGAAGAAATGAAAAAGTCTTTACAAAAGACACTTTATGCATAGGTTGTGCAAAAATCGGCTCTCTAGATCAACAGATAAAAACAGGCAAATCCTCAGAACTCTCTAAATTAAATTTCGGCCCAGGACTGCATTGCCTAATAGTTCCAGGAAAGCTGCACTTTGCAGAAGAAGAAGTTATTGAGCAATTTAAGTAATTCTTTTAGTAAACTTTTTAAACATGGCACTTATTCTTCTGATTACAGTCCCGTGGTGTAGTGGCCAATCATCGTGCACTTTGGATGCATGGACCGCGGTTCGAATCCGCGCGGGACTATGAGTGTAACGAATAGACCTGCGCGTCCCGAAAATCTTTGATTTGAGGATATGCGCGGGACTATTCATTTTTCTAAATTACTCATTTTTCTACGAAATCAAATTATATTGATTTTAAATCGTATTTTTTGGGCTTATCAATGCAATAATCTGCAGTTTTGAAATCTTGAAACTGGATTTCATAATTCCAATCATCTAATAACCAAACTATAGCAATTTTTACTTCAAATCCTAATTTTAATGCTTCACGGTATATATTTACAGTAGACTGGGTAAATTTAATTTTCCAATAAGATCTAGGTTTTTGATATTTATTTTTGGTTTTTATTTCATATAGATAAATCTTTTTGCCTTTATCAAAACTAATTTTTATTGCATCTATTGAAAACCAATGTTTATTAATAAATTCAGCTTGTATTTTAGTCAAGTATTTGTTAAAAGTATTGAAATATTTTTGTTTATTACAAAATCTATTAAGTGTAAGATATTTATCGGTTAATTTAAACATAGATTCACCTATCAATCCTTTAAAAGTTCCATTATATTCTCTTAAATTATGCATAAATTTTAGTTTGCATTATTCTTTATATATTTTTTCAAGAAAAATTCGAAATTTATACGAAAATAAAACGCATAAAAAGTTTAAGAAAGTGATTCTTTAATTTCATTCAATTCTTTAATACAATTAGCAAGATCATCAGCATTTACTGAACATTTACACTCTGCCTGCCCTATCTGGTGTTCATATTTAGAATCATAATAATTCTGCAATAATATCTTAGAAACTTCTTCGTAATTCTTTTCATCCATTAGCTTAAGTAATTCTTCAACAACTTTTTTAGTCAGATGAGGTTTCAGATAAACAATTATATCTCTTATCTTGTCCTCTTCACCATGCGTAAAGTAATCCTTAACAATCTGTTTTGCCCTATTCGCTATTGAACAATCCACTCGAACTGCAAGTCCTTGTTTCATTGCAGAAAATATAGAATTAGGTATAAACACTCGCCCAACTTTATGGCTCTCTCCTTCAACAAAAACAAACTTCTCTCCTTTTAATTTCTCTAATTTTTCAAACAACAAACTCTCAAACAGTTTCTGCTCCCTAGGATTAAGACCAATCGCTCCAAAGTTTGAGCTTCTGTGCTGTGCCAGCCCCTCTAAATCAATTGAAGGTTTTAATTGCTTAATCAATTCAGTCTTCCCACTCCCCGCAAGTCCATAAAGAACAATAAAAGTAAATCCGGGTTTATAATTCTCTAATTGCGAAAGAACATATCTCCGATAAGCTCTATATCCCCCCTCAAGTAAAAATGCATTAAATCCTAAATCCGCAACTAATTTTGTTATGGTTTGCGAGCGCATGCCCCCTCTCCAGCAATAAATTATAATTTTCTTATCCAAATCAAGCTTCTTGAACTCTTTAACCATTCGAGGCAGTTTTTTATTGTAATATTCATAACCTTTCTTGATTGCTTCATCAGGAGTATCTTTATACAAAGTTCCTACAATCTTCCTCTCTTCATTATCTAGAATTGGGATATTTATAGCACAAGGAATTCTATCTTTCTCAAATTCTGCAGGGCTTCGCGTATCAATAACTATCTTATCATTCAGTTCCAACGTAGCTTCTACTGATATCTTCTGCATATACCTAAATTGTCAGAATGAGCATAAAAAGCTTCTTAAAAATATATGTGCATAGCACCTAGCGGAGTTCTCAAGTATACGCTCGGTTTAGAATAAATCTGGACATAGTCAACAATAGAAGCCAAACGCAGCGTGCTATGCACAGATTAAAATCTATCGAATAATACCCATAGACATTCCTTTTTTAAAACTGATATTTCCACAATTCATGCAATAAAAATAAGGTCCCCATTTGCCTGCTTTCACATCCAGCCATTCTCCGCAAATGCATTTAATATCAAGTAATTTCTTGGTTTTATGATTTAAACAAACAGGAATTCCCTGTTCATTAGAAGTCACTGCTCTTTTTTCACAAAAAGGACATGTATCGATTTTTGATTGGCCATAACTCTTAGGTATTCTCATAAAAAAGCAAATCAACACATTCCTTTAAAATACTTACTTTTTAGAATAACTCAAAATGGATTTTGAGGGATAGAAAAAATCGCATAATCTTTACATTTCATCTACATAATGAATTATAAGTTATTCTTGCGATTTTTGCTATACATCTCATCAACTTTTTCCAGCTGTTCATAAATATTCTCTATCAAATCATACTGTTTGGCCTCCTCCAAAGTCACCCAGGCATGCTCTGATAATTCATCTGCTGCTAATTTAACATCTCCTGAGCCATAATCTGCATGCAAACTCACGATTATTGTAGAGTGTCCATTTGGTCTGATAAAACATAAGCTAGAGACATATCCAATATTCTTTATTTCTAAACTAGTCTCTTCAAGCATCTCTTTTCTCAAAACTTTCTCAAAAATGCCTAGCCAGTGACTGCTCGTATCCTTTGGCGTGTTAATAAAATCAGAATGCTCTATCTTTCCCCCAGGCACACACCATTTTCCTGGAAACGCTTTTTCATTTTCACTTCTTTTGCAAATCAGATATTTTCCATCCTTGCGAACTATTCCAGTTACAGAGACATAATGTATTTTTTCTTTTGTCATGTTCATCCCCCCTCA
>Ga0180432_10011210_pt1 | contig 10600 bp, 9 predicted proteins | sample SS_ome_10_FD_132414 | JGI IMG/M metagenome (GOLD analysis project Ga0180432, IMG submission 132414) | Hypersaline lake sediment archaeal communities from the Salton Sea, California, USA - SS_1_MS_2 metaG | ecosystem: Environmental > Aquatic > Non-marine Saline and Alkaline > Hypersaline >...
ATGTGGCCAACGTCAAAGTTGTCCTGGAAGGAGCGTGTGATGGATGTCTCGGTGAGAAATGAGCGTTTTTTTGCGCTCTAAATAAGATATATTTGTATTTAAGAGAAAGCCGCATTTTGTGTCGTGTCTTGTTTTAACATCGCGTAGCACAGGCCCATAGAATGAAAGGAAACGAAAATGAAAGAGAAGAAACTCACCACCGCAGCGGGTATCCCCGTTAGCGACAATCAGAATTCGCTGACCGCCGGGCAGCGCGGCCCTACGTTGATTCAGGACCATGTTTTGCTCGAGAAGCTGGCCCATTTCAATCGCGAGCGGATTCCGGAACGCGTCGTCCACGCCAAGGCCGCCGGCGCCCACGGCACCTTTACCGTGACCGGGGACATTACGAAGTACACGAAGGCCAAAATCTTCTCGGGGGTCGGCAAGAAAACGGAGATGTTCGGCCGCTTTTCCACCGTGGCGGGGGAGAAGGGATCTGCGGATACCGTTCGAGACGTCCGGGGCTTTGCCCTGAAATTCTACACGGAAGAAGGCAACTGGGATATGGTCGGGAATAATACACCCGTCTTCTTCATCCGCGACGCCATGAAGTTCCCCGATTTCATTCATACCCAAAAACGAATGGCCCAGACGAACTTGCGGTCCCATACGATGTGGTGGGATTTCTGGTCACAGGTGCCGGAAGCTTTGCACCAGGTGACAATCCTGTTCTCGGATCGCGGCATTCCCAAAGGCATTCCGTATATGAACGGATACGGTAGTCACACGTATAGCTTCATCAACGCCAAAAACGAACGGTTCTGGGTGAAGTTCCACTTCAAGACCCAACAGGGTATCCAGTGCATGATGCAGGAAGAGGCGGACCGTATCGTCGGTGAAGATCCGGATTACCATACCCGGCAGTTGTTCGAGGCCATTGAAAAAGGCGAGTACCCCAAGTGGACGTTTTACGTGCAGGTCATGCCGGAAGTCGAGGCGGAAGATTATCGCTGGAATCCTTTCGATATGACCAAAGTCTGGCCGCATGCCGATTATCCGCTGATCGAGGTCGGTGAGATGGAATTGAATCGAAATCCTGAGAACTACTTTGCCGAGGTCGAGCAGTCGGCCTTCTCACCGGGGAATGTCGTGCCCGGTATTTCCTTCTCGCCGGATAAAATGCTCCAGGCCCGTATCTTTTCCTACGCGGATGCGCACCGCTATCGCCTGGGTGCGAACTATGAGAGCCTTCCGATCAATCGTCCGAAGGTCCCGGTGAACAATTACCAGAGAGACGGCTCGATGCGGTTCGACGGTAACGGCGGATCGTCCGTAAATTACGAGCCGAACAGTTTCGGAGGGCCGAAGGCCGATCCGGCTTATGCCGAGCCGCCGCTGAAGATTTCCGGCGATGCGGACCGCTACGACCAGAAACGCGGCGTGGATGACGACTACGTCCAGCCCGGCAACTTATTCCGGCTTCTGCCGTCCGACGAGCAGAAGCGACTGATTCAAAATATCACCAACAGTCTGAAAAAAGTTCCGAAAGAACTGCAGGAAAAAATGGTCGCTCACTTCCGGAAAGCGGATCAAGACTATGGGGATGGCATCGCCAAAGGACTGGGACTTTGATTCAGTGTCAACAACTCCTTGAATTCTGCTCTCTTCAAGGAGACATCCCGGGGAAGGCCCCTGCTCGAAGAGGAGGCCGGATTTGACGTATCCGAATTCGACGGGGGCCCGACCGGGGTTTCCATGCAAAGATCATTTTGTTAGGTGCTCTTATATACGGCTTTTGCTTTATAGCGTCTGACGTCTGCGAAGCCAACTCACTATACCGAGACCCATACCTCCGAGAAGCAACGCACCGGGGGCCGGGACGGAATTCGTCGTATTCATGGGCTGAATGCCTATCTGAGCTGAAGAAAGGATCCCTTGCATATTATCACCGCCTGTCGCTTGACTAATCATCGGTCTGCCGGGACTGGCCGGGCTTGCGTATCTTGCCGATATGGTAAAGGGATTTCCCGTATCCAGGACACCCGAGCCTGTCATTTCCCAGGCCAAGGTACCCAATGCCTGATCATATCCCGTACTCAAAACCTGCAACGCGAAACCACTGGCTGATGCCCCGTCATTCCAGGGTCCGCCGGGACCAAGGCCCAAGAAAGCATTGTTATAGGTGGTCTCCCAGGTCCAGGGCGCCGATGACGGATTCGGGGGCGGGACCAAATCTGCCGCGAGGAACCAATTCGTACCAATACCAATTGCATTGATGTGATTGCCGGCTTGGCCGCCCTGGCCTCCCGTTAGAAATTCCGTCCAGAATCCTGCAACACTATGGGTGCCCACCGTAACGGCGGCCATCGCGTGACCTGTCAGGATGATAGTGACAATCAGAATAATCAGTGCCCTTTGTGCCTTCATATCAATCGACTCCTTCAACTCGTTCTTTTTGCACAAACACAACGACAAATTTGCTATAGACCATCTTCAGCTTCTCTCTGCGGGGGCCTTGCGCACCGGCCCTGCCTTTGAGGACTACGACCTGTCAGATGTCACAAAAGAAATGTGACCATCCCTGGGAAGAATGAAGAATCAACCTTGGAGCCAACACACCGTTCGATCGGGAGACCCTACGGACAATCGATGCATCATCCGCCGTCTGTCCTTTCGTCGAAGCCGGCCCTCCTGCATCCTGCCAGAAAGCCTCATCTCAACAATACTGTACTCGTATTTAGGACTTCCTTTTAACGGTAATGATACCGTCTGTCCCGATCCCACACTTTTTATCGGTTACGTTCGCCCGAAAAATTGAGCCAAACTTCGCGAATCGCCCTTTTTATTCCATATCTATTCCCACAATGATACCTATCTTCACTTTCAACGGGTGCGAAGGTGTTCTTTTTGTGAAAGACGGGCGAGCGATTTGATTTGTCTGATCGTTACGGGTGTGCGGATTAAAAGGGAGAGCCCCTGAAGGAAGGAGGAAGAAAACAACAGGGGCCCAGTAAATCGTGCAAATTTGACTGCTCTCGGCTCTTCTTCTCGGCGATGCACAGGCCTGATTGTGTCAACAATCGCCCGGACAATCCGATGCCGTGAAGCCATAGAACAGCGGTAATATTATCGGTAATATGGAAGATGAAAACAAGGAGGTTATTGCTTGATGTGGCTCTGTAGAAACCTATATGTGGATAAGCCATATCCTTTGACGGGATTGGGAATGAATGCCATCGATGTGCGTATGCTCCAATGGGGCCGCTCAATAATCAATCAGGCGAGATAGTACCTAATCCTGGACGAACGGTCCCTCGATGCACTATTCCACCATGTGCCTTCATATCAACCCGACGCTTTACCGCCACACTCTAAGCTCGATATCGTCGATGAACCAGTCGTCGTATTCCTCCTGCTCCGTGGGATGACAAAAAAGCATGTCTCCGATACACTCGAAACATAGCTTGAAATGGCTATGCATGGCCTCCGGCGGTAAAGGCACCGTAACCTTCTCGTAGTGCATCATGTCCGGCCCGCCCCCCGGATGGCGGTACAGCTCTCTGTAAGAGGGACCCTTCCAGTACATGCAAACGAGGTCGTCACCCTCTTCCGGCGATTCCATGGTGCCCGCTCGTTCGTAAGAATAAGTCAGAACCGCGTGAGAGTAGGATGACAAGTCTATCTTGTGAGAGACAATGGCATCATCCGTGTTAAGATGCAAAGAGTATGGCGGAGTCGGTTCATTCTCACCCAGGGTATCCACTTCAGTGCCGAAGGTCGTCCATTTCAACGGATCTTCATGGATGTCCGGCCAGGTCTCTTCAAAGAGCAGCGTACTGACCGTCCAGCCCGCGATCTGGAGATTATCAATGTGCCAATCTTCATGTGACTCATCATCGGACGCGTTGCCGATGCTTCGGATATGGAACCTGAAGTCCTTATGTAACGCGCCAATCGGTAGATGAATATTCATCTGTTGATAAGCATCCATCTTTGTTTGTCGGCCTGTTTGACGAGCGATTTCTATCCAGGTCGATCCATCCCAGTAAGAGAAGATTAAATCGTCTTCCCAGCCTGTATCACGTCGTTTGTATTCATAACTCAGAACGGCCCCGGAAAAGGACGATAAGTCGATGGCCCTCGACTCTATCATATCACCGCCGAACGGGTGACCGTTCATCAGGATGAAAGAGTCGCCGGCTCCCGCATAAGCTAATGTGGCGCCATCCGCGATCGGCCAGTTCGTACCATCAATGTCCGGCCATGGAAACGCGTCTTCGAAGAGGATTGTCTGCTCGCCACAGCCCAGACCCTCATACTCCACATGGTCAAACGTAAAGGTCCGCAATTCGCCGGGTACGCACGAGGTCGCACACAGGCCCGCATAGACATTGGCTCCCATGCGAATGGTCTTTGTTGTGCCTTGTTGCGTCCACGTTATGCCGTCGGGTGAAAGGTAGCCCGAGAAATGGTCCCCATCCCGGACGATCTTGACCCAATAGGGCAGAGATACGACGTCTGTGGAAAAAACCGATGAATTCGGTAAGTCGCCCGTATGCGGCCGCCATTGAAAGGCGGCGCTGCCGCCCTCTGACTCCTGTAGGACCGTCATCGCGTAGCTGGATTCGGGGGTAAGGGTTTCTCGAATCATTATGCCGGCCTTGCACCAGGCATTCGAGCCGCTCCCGATATCGACCACGCGAGCGACTACCTGGCCGTCGCCCCAAAGCGTCTGATACACATAATGAAAGCCATCTGAGACGTCCGAGATATCCGCACCATCTGTGACAACGGTAAACGTGCCGTCGGTTATATCGACACTACCCACGGATGGGCCGATATCCGTGTTCGACCAGTCCTGATTCCCGGATGCCCGGTCCGCCGGAAGAGCCAGCAGGATAAACGGAATCAAAAGAGAACACGTCCTCTGTCGAAAGAGCAACATAAACGTCTTTAGAGAATCGTTGAAGCGAACGGTCCAACTGCGGCCAATCGTAGACACCATCACACCTCCTCCTGAATAGTACATAAACACTATAGTATTATATGCTTGGGAAATGAATTGTCAATGGAAATCATCGAAACAAGCCGTATATCGCGTGGAAACGGTGTTGTTCCGGAGCTTTCAGTATTCTTTGAAGCTTTGCATCCAATCCGGCCAGACGGGCGTGCCGGCATTGAGCCGGTCCTCGAGCCAGCCCCGATACCACCGGAGTTGCCAGAGTTCCTTCAATCCGACCGGCCGGACGGAGAAATCCGAAAAAACGCCGTTCACGAAGCCGTTGTGTCGGTTAATGCAGAACGAGCCCATGCTCCGGTCGATGAGGATATAGTAACCGGGCGGCGGATCGTCGGTCGGACGCGGCAGGGCGTCCACCCACTGGGCGTCCATGAAGATCGGGATTTCATTCCGGCCGCCGGGGATGGTGTTGATATTCCGCCAGTGTTTCTGCTCGCGGTCCTCATCGCAGAGCCACCAGTTCCATCCATAACTACCGTAATCGCCTTTGATGGCCCAGGCCGGGACGGAGAAACCGCTTTCACCATAAACCCCCCAGCCGACGAACGGCCCGGTCACATCGTCGCTTAAGAACTTGTGAACCATGGGGCAGTTGCGGATTTCCGGCTCATGGCTGTAGTATGGCCGCATCGCATAGACCCAGCTATTCGCCGGGTTGCTGCCCGACTCGACGTGAAATTTACCATTGAAGTCTTCAGTGTACAGCGAGACGACCAGGCCCATTTGTTTGAGATTGGATTGGCACGCGACCGCGCCGGCCTGGGCCTTAACCCGCTGAAGGGCCGGCATGAGAATCGCCATCAGCAGCGCGATGATCGCAATAACGACCAAAAGCTCGATCAATGTAAATCCATCTCTGTCGCGCATTGTTTCGGCCTTTCCTTTCGATTAGAAATCGCCGGGACGTTCCTTTTAACTACATTATACCAAAATCAGCCGGGATATGACAAGCTAAAATTATAGCATCCGGATTCTGACATCCCCGTAGAAACCGGATAATTCATTCCGGATCGAAGTTGATATTGAGGTGAAATAACGGTATGATAAGAAGTGACGCGTGCAGGAGTATTTCAGAGAGTATGGATTCACAGCAAAACAATAAGAACATCGACGAACGTAAGCTAAACCTCGTCGCGTTTAAAGCGTGTCATGTGGCGGTTTGGTCGGATTCCAAGATGATGGCCGAGGAGCGGCGGTTTTTGTCGCACCTGACGGAGACGCTGTGTAAAACCCAGGCGGAGAGAAAAGCCTTTAGGGACATTCGGCTCCAGGAAATCAACGAAGAAAGGCTGCTTTCGGAAATAAAACCGTTGAGCAAAGAAGAGAAAACCTATGTTTTTGATACCTGCCTGGAGACGTTGGCGAGCGATAAGAGCATCACAGTACAGGAATTAAGGTTTCTGGATACGTTACGTAAGGCTTGCGGTATCGGTCGCTGGGCTTCTCAGAGAAAACTCTCCAAGACAATTCGGAACACCAAAGCCAGGTTTCTTCAGAATAAACTCATTTTCTTGTTTGTGTTCATCGGTGCCGTGCTACCTATAGCGGTATCTATTTTTGTCAAACCCGGAGAGGTTGAGATCACTGTCCGTCCACTTTACGAGAAGTGCAGCGGTAAAGAGATATCCGTACTCATGGCTTCCGGAACGAATCCTGCAAACTCCCAGCTGCCGACGAGCCAGGATGTTTTTGAGAAGGTTCGTGACAGCATCGTCACGGTTCTTGTCTTTGTTAACTATACGCCCGTATGCAGCGGATCGGGTTCCGTCATCGGCACGGATGATGCGGGTACGTTATACATCGTTACCAACAAGCATGTCGTTCGGAATTCTGATATTCTGAAAGATGGGAGAGTGCAAGATCGAGTAAGAGTTGAAGTGCAGCAGCATTCGGGTGCCAAGTTCGACGCCACGCTTGATTTTTATTCCCGGCGATATGATCTTGCACTGTTAGCCGTAAAGGGTATGGAAAATTATGCCAGGCCCTTGCCCATCACTCTCAAATCCGGCCTGCACGTCGGGCAGCGTATCTATGCCGTCGGCAGCCCCTTGGGACTTGACCATACCTTCACGGAGGGCGTCGTATCCGCGTTTCGAGAGGATTATTTACAAACCGATGCGACGGTCCATTCGGGTAGCAGCGGAGGGCCTCTGATCGATCAGCAGGGTTCATTGTGCGGCGTCGTAACAAGGGCACATGAAGCGAAAGATTATGGTTTCGCCCTGAACTCAGATACCATTCTCGAAATGCTGAAAGAACGTAAAAAACTCAAGAGGATTGCATTACCTTAAATGAGACGATTCATCGGGACTCTGGCGATGTGTATTGCCACCGCACGCCATCCTTGCTAAGGTCCCTTGAAGTGGGCCATCCAGGGCGCCTCCGTCTCCCAGTTGGGCAACGGCGCCGACAGGCTGAAGTTTTTGGCCCATCTCAAACGCCATAGTTCTTTGAGCCAGATTTTCCTGGCCGAGTAGTCCAAGAAGATGCCGTTGACGCCCTGATCGTGTCGGTTAATGCAAAACCGGTTCATGGAATTCGTGTGTGGGGCAGACCGCTCGCCGTCATAGCTGGGAGGTGTATCGTCATTTTCCGGCCCACCGCAGAAGAACCAGCAATCCAGAAACAGCGGAATGTCGGCGCCGCGCTTCACATTGACCGTCCCCCAGTAGTATTCTGCCGACTGGCCATAAAGCGGATCTTGCCCGGCGATATAAACCCAATGGTTGATCCCATAGCTTCCGTACGTATCGACCGGCCCCCAACTTTCGCCCGGCGTCATGCCGACTTTGCCCCAGGCCGTAAAGGTGTCGCCGCCCGCTTCGAGCGTGCTGCTGGCCCCGGTCAGGGTTTTGATCTTTGTCGCCATCGGGCAACAGCGTATTTTTTCTTCACGATAGTAGTAATCGTACAGAACATTGATCCAACGACCGCCCGACTGCGTGCGCCTGGGGAAGAAGCCGTTGTTGTCGTCGGTGTACATGGCAAAAATGGTGCCCCATTGCTTGAGGTTGGACAGGCAGAGAACGGCCTTAGCCTGCTTTTTGACGCGCTGTAAGGCCGGCATCAATATCGCCATCAGCAGGGCGATGATGGCAATCACCACTAACAACTCTATGAGCGTAAAGCCCTTTCGTTTGCGCATTCAATAATCCTTAAAGCTTCGCATCCATTCGGGCCAGTCTTCCGGTGAAACGCCCCCGGCTTGCGTCCACGGGCCCGATGTGTTATAGGAGCGATGCCATTTTAACGTCCACAGTTCCTTTAGCCCGACTTTTCTTGCGGAAAAATCCAGGTAGAGAGTGTTGACGAATCCGTTGTGCCGGTTCAGGCAGATGCGCCCCATGTTGTCGCCCTGCCACTGCTCGCCGTCGAACGTCGGAGGGCTGTCTGTCGGGTTCGGCCAGAAATTGTATCGCTGACCGCCCATGAACAGCGGGACGTAGCCGGCCTGTTTGACATTAGGTGTCCGCCAGTGGTCCCGCAAAAAGGACTCACCGCCGGTACCCGGCTCGGGATTGTTGCACCATCCGTTGATGCCGTAACTGCCCTTGAGCGGCTCGAGCCATCCGTCCTGCTGCCAGTAGCCCCAGGCGGAGGTCGAGCCGCGGAACGTGGCTTCAAGGCCCGTTGCATTGCCGAACTCATCGTACCAGGGCTGGGTGGCGTTCGGGCAGCAGGCGACGTCGCTTTCGTATTTATGATAATCGCCCATCGCTTTGCACCATCGATTATTGCCGGTGCCCTTGGTCGTACCGTCAAAACCCTCCATGAAATAGCCGTCGTAGTCCCCCGTGTACATCGAGAACCACAGGCTCCATTGCTTCAAAAGCGACAAGCAAGCGACGGTTCGGGCCTGTTTACGGACGCGCTGCAAAGCCGGCATGAGGATCGCCATCAACAGTGCGATAATCGCAATCACAACCAGAAGCTCGATCAAAGTAAATCCTCTCTTTACGCGCATGACCGCTCTCCTTCCCAAGAATGTTTTAAGCCGATCTATCTCTTTCAGACATGACGATTCTCCTGAATTTTATCTCTCATGATTATACCAATTCCAGGCATGTGGATGCAAGTGATGATCCCATGCGAAGCCATAAACTTTGGAAAGTCTGCTTTTGAGGATGCCCATGAACAACTAAAATTTTCTGGCAATCCGTCATTTCCAGGATATAGTGTCCAGAGCGGTAGCATTCTTACTTACGTTTTAGATGAAGGAAAGATAAAATGGAAGAACTACAATTCAATAACGCAGACCAAATGCCCATTCTGGGGCTGGGGACCTGGAAGTCCGAGCCGGGCCGGGTTTATGAAGCCGTTAAAGAGGCGATACGTCTGGGTTACCGGCATATTGATTGTGCATCCGCTTATGGCAACGAAGCCGAAATCGGCCAGGCCCTGAGCGAGTGCTTTAATGAAAAGCTCGTCACACGCGGCGAGATGTGGATTACGTCCAAGCTATGGAATGACGCTCATGCGCCCGAAGACGTCGGGCCGGCCTTGAATAAGAGCCTCTCGGACCTGCAATTGAGCTATCTCGATCTCTACCTGATTCACTGGGCGGTCGTGTTGAAGAAAGGCGTTCCCTTTCCTACGTCCGCAGAGGATATGATCCCCCTCGATGACCTGCCCATCTCGAAGACCTGGGAGGCCATGGAAGCGATGGCGGATAAGGGATTATGCCGGCATATCGGCGTGAGCAATTTCAGTATCGCCAAGCTGAAGCGGCTTCAAGGCGGGGCGCGGATCAAGCCTGAAATGAACCAGATCGAGCTGCATCCGTATCTGCAGCAGCCCGCGATGCTCGATTTTTGCAGCAAAAACCGAATCCACATTACCGCGTATTCACCGCTGGGATCGCCGGACCGACCTTCTTTTCTAAAGGCGAAGGACGAGCCTATCCTTCTGGAAGATTCAACCATTGCGACGGTCGCCGAGCGGCGAAACGCCACGCCGGCCCAGGTGCTCATCAGTTGGGCGATCCACCGTGGGACCGTGGTTATTCCCAAATCGGTCAACCCGGAGCGGATGAAGCAAAACCTGGACGCTGCCGATGTGTCGCTGACGAAAGAGGACATGGCGGAGATCGCGGGAATCGACCGAAACCGACGCTATGTGGACGGCGAATTCTGGGTATTCGAGGGCGGTTCCTACTCGATCGCAAACATTTGGGACGAATGACATGACGCTCTATCCCGGATTACGAGATACACATGCGCAGGGTACTTTGACACTGGTTGATTCAGAAAACGCATGAGTTGAAAAACCTGCTCATTCTGCGAAGCTGATATATTCTTCGATAGGATCATGAATCATCCGGATTATATCAATGGCGAACATATCCGGCTTCGTCCGGCGGTCCTGACGGATAGAGATCCAATCTATAAGGTACTCGCTCGTTCGGAGCTTACCGGTAATCTACTGGGGCATCCCTCCCAGGATCATACGCCACTGCTAAGCTTCGAGCAGTTTTGTGATGACTACAAACGGCATTATTTCGATGATTCCAAACCTGAATCCGGACGCTGTTTCGTCATCGAGCTCGGAGGTCAAGCCATCGGTCAGGTGAACTATAACGAAATAGAGAACGCGCGAACG
>Ga0180432_10011211_pt1 | contig 10600 bp, 22 predicted proteins | sample SS_ome_10_FD_132414 | JGI IMG/M metagenome (GOLD analysis project Ga0180432, IMG submission 132414) | Hypersaline lake sediment archaeal communities from the Salton Sea, California, USA - SS_1_MS_2 metaG | ecosystem: Environmental > Aquatic > Non-marine Saline and Alkaline > Hypersaline >...
TATGACCGAGTACGATCACACTAAAAATGATGATCATGAGCTCGGGGAAAAACTCGCCACAGCTGTTAGTTGTAACAGTGATAGTATAATCCTGTGTTGAGCTAAGAATAAAAGTAAACATGAAAACAATGAGAAGAGAAAGAGAGAGGATCAAACCGGCCATGCGGAAGATCCTGATAAGGGTGTTCATTTCGTTGGTATCTCCCGGGTGTACTCGGTTGCTGGGCTTCCACAGTTAGGACACGCAGGGGTGTCTCGATAGGGAGTTCCACAGTCTTTGCATTTATGCATTGTAACCGTTTTAGGTTTCTCTGTTTTTGGTTTGGCAGCGGCCTTAGGTAATTTTCGAGCTGTCATAAGGTTAATCCTCGAGCTCTGCACCACAACTCGGGCAACGATCCGGGGATCCATCCCATTCATGGCCACACTCGGGGCACTTCCATTCTTTTTCTTTTTCAGTTTCTTTACTCATGTCTTTTACTCCTGCTTTGTGTTTTCTGCCTCCGATAAAGTCGATCGATTCAGAGGCACCAGAATCTTGAGGTTGACTTCCAGCATCGTCGGGGTTTTCTGCAGGCCCAGGGCCATCGGTATCTCCACTCCCTCCTCGAGCTGGTTTTCCAGATCCTTTAACATCTTGGGTAGTTTGAATAGGTCCATCGTTGTTTTCTCCTACGTAATTTCTAACGGTTTTCTCGCTGATTTTTAGGGCTCTGGCGATCTCGCTGTTATTATGGCCTTGATGGTGCATTTCGTAGAGTTTGAGTTTCTTTTGGTTAGTGAGCTTTGCCACTATGATGATCACCTCGTTTGTCGTGTTCTACCTTGTTGATGGAGTAGGCTAGGCCATAGCTGTACCCTTGATTATACTCGAGTTCTCGTGTCAGCGCTTTGCGTTCTCCCCATGCCCACCAAGGGAGTCTACGAAATTTTTCTTCAATTTTGAACCTGGTAGAATTGATTCTTTTCAGCCTTTTCTCAATGGTCCTATGATTCCTTACCACTTCACCACCATATCAGGTTTTCATTTCCGAGAAAACCTAGGATTAGAATACTCGGACATGTACATATAGTTATCGCTACGTAGCGGTAGGTAGAAGTAAAGAGGAGAGGGGCCCATTGTAATCCCTAATTTCATAGAGTCACTATGGACATTCTTAAAACAACAGGGCCCCAGGATGATTTCAATTCCATGTGTAATTATGCTTTGCACGCTGCAAAAGCTTGATTGATTTTCTTTTATCAATACCTATCTTATGCGACTCCTGCCTGTTAATTAACAACGGATCATAATCATGAGTACGACATCTCTCCTTAGCTAGAACCTGGACCTTATTCCATGTCTCAATACTTACCACTGGCTCAAAGGATGTATCATAATCCTGAATCCATCTCAAATACTCACAGTATCGCTCATAACCCACATACATGGTATTATTGAGCCAGTACCGGATTGATGTTCTAGGACGCCCCAGCTTAGATCCTATGGCTTTATAGCTGAATCCATCGAGGTACATTTGGAAAGCCTGGCGTACCTCTTCAAGCTCTTCATTGACAAGATCATAGCGTTGCTTCTTATGATTCCATTTGTACCCGTGAGCATTTCTATGACCAACACACCCGGTGCTGATATCTTTAGCTTTCTGATTCATGGCCACAGCAACACGCTCACCGATCTGCTCACTTTCAAGCTGTGCGATCTGTTGAATAATAAACATAACAAAACGTCCCATAGCTGAACTTGTATCAAAACGTTCTTGCATACTTACAAAAGATTTACCGTTCTTCATGAGCTGCTCGATCATGTGAGTAAAATTTCGTTGATTCCGGTGTATACGATCCATTTTAAGAACTAGGACAGCATCAAAATGATTAGTATCTTGCATCATTTCCAAGTACCCAGATCTATTCTTTATTTTCCGTCCTGATTTCCCCGGATCTTGATAATGTTTATAGATTTTCCATGGCGGATCTTGCAAACCACAATAAGAAGTAAGTTTCTCTAATTGAGCCTCCAGGCTGAAACCCTCCCGGGCTTGTTCATCTGTACTTACACGAGTATATATCGCCACTGTCTCAATGTTGGATTTATCCATGTACATTAAGATCCCCCTCCTTGAACATTCTTAAAAGATCTCTCTCTTTGATTTTACAACCTGCTTTCTTTAGATCCGGGACAACCTGAGCCTTGATCCAGTTAATGTTTTGACCATCAGAAAGAAAGATCCCCTCGTTCCGATTTAAGAAAAGATTGTAATGATGCTGCAGGAGCTCACGAACTTGATCAGTTGCAACTTTACCCTGCTTCTTCAACTGTTTGAGTTTCTTTATTTCTTCTTCTAAGTCTTTAATCTTAGTATTTATTATATTATTATCACTGTTCTTTATTCTATCTTCTTCTATAAGACGTCTGATATAAACTGAATGATCCTGATCCATTCCGATTAGGTACATTTTCGTTTCCTTATCCACTCGAACATCTATCCGTTGATCATACAGGGCCATACACTCACCACCTCATTGTACGGTACACACACGGTACACACAAGGACCCTAGAGCCGTGTTTGTTTTGGAACCCAATAATCTTTGTATTTGCTCACGGTACTAGGAGAAATTTCGAGAGCTGCAGCAATAGTTCCCACTGACATACGGGTATTTTGGTACAAGTCAGCAATCCGTCGCTTTGTGTCCTCGTCAATTTCTTTTGTTTTCCGTTTTTGCTTCATACTCTTATCTCTCCTTATGGCAAATATACATATACAATAAGTTGTACTTAAATGTACTCTCTTCTACTCGACTAGGCGAGAGATTATTATAGTATAGCATTATATATTTAAATATGAATAACTTCTCTTTCTCCATGCAAGAAGAGCGGGAAGTGGCTAGTAAAGATATCAAAATAACTCCTAGTGTAAAGAAAAAACTTGATCACATGAAAATACACTACAGAGAGCCATACCATGAAGTTATAGCTCGATTGATTGATTATTTCGAGAAGCAGGAGCTCACTGCTAATGACTAAAATATGGGTCATTATTCTACTGGCATCCTGCATTGTTTTTAGTGGTTGTATTGAATACTATGAGCAAAGAGACACCGATTCCGGAGATAATGGTGAAAATTCCGAACAAAACAATGGAAATTATGAACAGATTGAAGAGATTAGCATCGTTGGATCAAGTCTTCAACGAACAATTAACTATGTTGATGGTCCCGTATTATTAGATATCGTCGGAAGTTCTAATGTGGTCACTGTGACAAGTAGTACAGATCTTGTTGAAGTTGATATCACAGGATCCTCCAATGTGATTAGAGTATCGAGATCTCACTCTTTTACTGATGATATCGTAGGATCTTCGAACTCAATTCAGTATTATGATTAGTGCCTAACCACTGTCTAGACATAAGGAGAAATACTACTTTGTACACACAATGTACACACAAAAACATGCCAACAGGAGAAAACGCTGTACACACAATGTACACACAAGTATTATTTTGGGGAAAATATAGGCTGTTTGAATAGTATCTTTACTCCTGTTAAAAAGTATGTCAGTTAGGACTACCTAGCTGAGCTACAAGCCCCAACAGGTGAAAAAAAGCGGTGTATTTAACCTTTCTGACATAGGGGGTCAAACATTATCATGGTGGCGCCGCAGGCGCCGAAAGCGCCGCAGGCGGCGCGCCGAAAAATTTCGGGTATATATAGTTATGGTGTTGAGATTGAATAAGGGAAGCCAGGTCTAGTGTCTTGTGTGATTGTTGAATAAATAGAATATAATCTTACTTCTTGTGTTTCTCCTGTTATTGTTATTGGCCAGGCTTTTGTATATGCTTGTTGTTTGTAAAAACTACTATTTGATAGAATGTTATCATAGTGAATTGAGATACTAGCCCAATCATCACTTGCTTGACCCCATGCACAGAGAAAATAATTCATATGCGGTTCAAGGTATGGTGGTGTTGAAAAAGCGAGAGTGATTAAACCATTAAATCCATAACCCCCGGACATACGAATATTGTAGGTTTGTGTGTGTGCTATTTTGTAGTAACAAAAATACAGTGGATCATACGCATATATTGCGTATCTCACTGACATGGCTGAACTTGATAAAAAGGTCCCAAGACTAATGTATGCAGAAATGCTAATCACCTTACATTGAAATGGACACTCGAAATATGTTCCTCGAATATAAGTATCAACGCCTGCTTTATGACAATCAATTAACGCAGAATTTGCTCCGTCTGTTGTATGTCCGAATGTGTGAGTCATTACACATCAACTGTTTCATATCCGATTACGATAAAACCGTCCGGTGTTGTGCCTGTGTTGTAGTCATAATAAAGAGCAGTGTTCTCGGAGAGTTCCCAGGGTCGTTTTAGGTTTTGAGCAACGGCTCCGCCATACGAAGCCAGGAAATAAGGGAAATAGGGAGTTCCACCGCTGCCGTTTCTTATTTTAAATTCTATGTCGTAATTATCTGCATTTACACAATAAATGTGATGTATTCTCAATGCTTTACCTGCTCCTGGAGCATTGATTATATTTGCACCGCTTGAAGTCATCGTGTGATTTGTATAGGTAATGCTGTCTTCCTGGTTGTCGATTTTCTGCAGCGCTGTCTCCACTGGGCTTAGATCAGTAGCCCCAGGGATAGCGTCAAAGATCTTTTTTAAAAGGTATTCGATCAAGTGCTCACCGTGTCCATGTTATCTATGTCGACGTTGACAATAAACTCGGTTTCGTTGTCACTTTTCCCATGATGTACCCTCACCTTTGGGTACCGCAGGATCCTCGTCTGGATCTGCAGCTCATTTCCTAAAAAAATCATCTCTTGATCAATGACATAAGAGACGTCTTTTGTCGTGTTATTTTTAAAAAATTTTGCTAGTTGATAAGCACGACGTTCCTGCAGCTTTGAGATCTCATTAATCTTCTTTAGTTCGAGATCTGTTAAAAGGCCATCTGTCCGCATAATAATTCTTCAGTAGAAAATATGTAGCTGCAATTAGTGGTGATACTATGCTTGTAGCAATAACCTCCACCTCAGTGAGATCAACATTTACGTGCATGTTTATTTCTTCCCTAGCATCTTGTCAATGAATCCTCGGATCTCAAAACCAACGGTCCCGGCGACAATTGCAGTAATTCCTGATACCACTGGCATGAAATAGGCGCCATCGAGTCCTTTGTATAATGCTACAGCTTCAAGTCCTGCCAGGCTAGCTATGCCGACAATGGCTAGGATACATTTATGTCCACTCATCATTTGTATACATCACTCCTTTCTGTAATCATTCTTTGTAATTGTTTACATGCCAGGATCTAGGCGTTTTTGGAATTACCTTAGATCTGTGCACGGTGTGAAATGCCATGTATTCAATGAATTCACCGTAGGCACCGTCTAACTTGGCCCACAAAAGGCAAACTCCAAGCTTCCAGTATATTTTCCGGTACCGGGGGTTTTCTGTCTCTGTGACTGTATATTTCAGGTTTTTGAGGCCAGTTTGAATAAAAGGATCATGAGATCGATCGATCTCTGCCTCCATCTCCTTTATTGGCAGGAGATCCAGGAATCCCAGGGCTTCATTTTTTTGTGTTTTTAGTTTCTGTTGTAGATTCATTGAGGTTTTTCTCCAATTTAGCTTTAAGATCCAGCAGGATCTTCGCATGTCTTACCTGAACGGTTGCCTGGTTGATCATTTCTACAAGGATCTTATTTTCTTTTTCTGTGATATCTATTTTCATAATTTACCTCAAACTAGTGTAAAGTCAACTGTGTATTCTTTATCCATTTATGCCACCACCGCTAATTTACGGCTGTTTCCCGCGGCGTCTTTAATAGTAATATACCCTGCTAGTGTTTCTGTCGTAATTGCTGCATAGGTTCCAAATTTAACAGCTCCGTTAGCATCTAGAAATATATCTCCCAACCCTTCAATCTCAATTTTAGAATCAGCATCAGTACTATTAGCCTTCAGTATCAAGTTATCTCCAGAATTAACAGGTCCTTCTATTACTGCATCATCACCAGAATCATAAATACGTGCATATCGTGTTCCTTCAATATAGAAATTATGATAATTAGTTGTAGCGTAAACAATGCCTTTATTACCCCTGATATCAATATATGAAGTGGCATCAGTACTATTAGCCTTCAGAATCAAGTTATCCTCACTTACACCGCCACCTTCTAATGTGGTTACGTTTGCATTGTAGGAGAGTTTACCCATCTGCGTGCCCTGTTCATAAAAAATAATGTCTTTATAAGAGTTTAATTCAATGTCGCCAGAGTCTGATTTAATATTAAAATCTGTTCCATCAAAGTAAAGCTCGATGTCTTGACCATCTCCAAAAAAGAGTTTTTCATTATCATGAAACTGTGTCTTCGGTGTTGAGAGCATCTCATACTCTCCCTCTTGCTGCAGTTGTTGATCATCCTCCCTGATCTCCCTGCAACCTGGTTTGTCTTGGTAATATGATCCATGTAAGCGTTTAGTTTTCTTTCCATCCCCTGTGAGAGCCTGAAAAAAGGCTTCTCCAAGGTTAATGGTTTGATCAGCTGCAGCCTTATCAATTATTTGACCATACATACTTATTCAACCTCTGTTTGAGTGTTTTCAAACTGTGAAGGATACCCACACAACCGGAAATTACGAATATAGCAAGTGTTCAACTCCCAAGCTGTGCACCAAAGCTCTATGGTGTCACCAACAGCCCAATTTCCTGTGTCTATATCCTCACTATATGTTTGATAATCTGAACTTGTACATGTTCTCTCTATGCCAACCCATTCACCGTTTCTTTTGATCCTAGCTTTCACATTAGATATTCCACTAGCTCGTTTCATATCAAACTTGAAACGAAAACGAGAACCCGGGTAGATCACAGTACGTAACGCGATCTCTTTGGCTTTGACCCAATACCCGGTATTAGTGGTTTCTGTGTCGTTACTGATTACAATATTATCGCTAGGAGTGTAATTATTTGAAAGATTCTCAATGTCCTCCGGTAACTGTGAATACTCTCCCATCTTATTTTTTCCTCTTGTTCATGTACTTGACCAGGACATAGCCACCAACAGCGACCAGGCCTAGGATCATAATCGTGCCCATTGGATCATTCTGCGTGGTATCAGATCCAATAAGGGGAGCTATTCCCTGGCTTGGTGCGACATCTCCGCTCAGGTTAGCTTCTTTTTTCGTTGTCACTGTTGCCCCGGTAGATCCCGGGCTCTCTATGAACACACTAGGAGCATACGCATAATCAAGCTGTACACTTTTCTTTGGTGCATATGTCGGCTGATATTGAGCAAGTGGATGCGTTATTGTTGGGCTGTACATCTGTTCAAAATTAAAATCAAATGGCATGTTTTTAACCTCCATTGGGGACAAAATACCCCGCTTGTAATGCCTCAAATACCTGTTGAGGTGACTCTTTTTTCTTCATAGCAGGATGATACTCCTGTACTACGGCACTTTGAAACTCAGGAGAATACGGTGCTTGCTGCACTTTTTTGATTTTCTCCATTGCTGTAAGTCCCGGGAATTGAGCATCAACATGAGATCTTACAGAGCTTGTACTCTGTTGTTTTTTCGTTTCTGTCATAGTGCCTAGTGGATCCCAGAAAGTAGCCGGGACGTTGTAATCATAAAAGATCTGCTCTGGGATCCCCGGAGCATCAGGTAAATTAATGTTAAATATTGGTCCTACGTCTCCAACGGGTGCTTCTTGAACAGCTAATTCTTTTTTTGTCCCAGATCCACCAGCGAAACCTGTGGCAGCTGCTTGATCAGATCCACCACCAAACAATAAATAAGCGCCTGCAGCAGCAACTCCGACACCTGCAAGTGCTAACACCCTAGCGTCTACTATGCGATCACCCCGGCAGGTTTCCGTTGAACCTTAACATAAATCGTTGCTCCAGTTGCTGCAGTTGTTGTACTCATGTTCTCAAGTGTGAAATTATACAGTTCCCCGGTATGCGTCCAAACCGTATCGTCGAGGATCTCTTCACCAGTTGATGATTGATTAATGTAGGCTTTTAATGTGGTTCCTCCCTTGTTCATGATACGGATCCAGTTCAATGGTGTAAACTTCCGTATGTCCCGGTCATCCTCAAAACCATAGATCTTTTTAGCCTCAGCTGCAAGATCTGTTATTGTCATGTTAAAAATAGGGCTTCCTTGGATGATCTTCCGGCGGTGACTACGATCCTCTATTTGCCTTTTCCAGATTGGATGAAACATTCTTGTGCACCTTCAAAAAAAGAGAGAAAAGGGGGTATACGATTTTACTCGTATACTGTGATTGGGATTCTTACGAGTGACTCTGTACCGTCTGCCCAGCCTACGTTGTCGGCTCCTGCGCCGCTTCCGACGTGGGTGCTGTATGGTTTGATCTGAACTTTAAGATAGCTGTCTTCCCCGATTTGAGGCCCACTTTCAAAGGCTCGTAATTTCTTGTTAATGTCGTTGAGATCTCCGTGTAACTCTGCTTCTTCGCCTTCCCAGATTGGTACGACTTTTGTCGCACTGTAATTTGTTGCTACGATGCGTATTTTCCCTGTGATCTCTGCAGGTGTTGCTTCACCAGAGCGAATGTAAAGATAGAGGGTTCCTGCGCTGTCCGGGTGATTTACATCTCCCTGGCCGAATCGTATCTTTCGTTGTGCTGGGACTTGATACGTTGCAATTGTTTGATACTCAGTTGTTGAGCTGAGTTCTTGATGATCAGATGTAGTAAGATCATTCTCGGTAAGTGTCATTTGCCATTTGTTCATATTACACCAACTCCGCTTTGGCCACCTAGGCCGCCGGTTCCACCGGTAAACATTTTCATGACTTGCTGCACGATGTCCTCTACTCCATCGACGCCAATGCCAAGAGCTGCGCCCTGGGCGATGTCACTGTTACCTGCGAATTTAGGTATTAACCAGCCTCCTATGAACAGCTTTGTAGCTCCGCTTATGAAGTTTCCGTTTCCCACGGGTGTCCTTGCGATCAGAGCCTCAGCTGTAGGTTTTGTAAATCCAGCGACTAACAGTTTGACAATGCTGGATCCCCCGATTTTTTTCTTTAGAAGTTTTGCCATTGCTCCATTTACCCCCTAGTAAGGGTTTATTGTTAATGAAAAAAAAGAAGGGGTGGTTAAAAGTATTATATCTCAAACCTAATAGATTCAAGATAGGTTCTCACACAAAAACGTACAGCGTCAGATCTACTAATACGCTTAGATCTTGCCCAGGCATCTAAATGCTGCAATGTCTCTTTATCGAAATAAATACTAGTGTTCATGGTTTCCATGGTTTCATTTTATGCCATTCCCGGCCATTCAAACAGATAATATAATGATATTGTTCAAGCTGAGCTGCTGCGTCTCCCATACCCGTGTAGATACTGTTTAACCGGCTGATATCATTTTTCCCATTACTGCCAAAGGTGATCAACACATGAGAAAGCTCGGAGAAATCAGTATACAGCTGCGCAGGACGTCTGCAGATTAGAAGCATGCCTAAATTACCCCATTTGTCATGTCTATAAGTGTTCAAGAAATCAGTTGCAACACCCAAAAGGGGACGGTTAACAGGGAATGGTCCGTTAGCCTCGTCTATTACGACCAGGTCATATTTACCCTTGCCCGCTTTTACATACTTGGAGAGAAAGGTTTCCATCTCATTTGCTGATCCCGGGTATGCTAGGTTTTTAGGATAGTACACATCGCATTTGTTAACATCATATTCCTGGTTAGGATCCCAAACAATACAGCGGTATCTTGGGAGTATTGCATTTTTCACCAGGAAACTCTTACCTGATAGGTTTAAACCAAAAATCGTTGTAATGTTTTTAATGAGATTCAGCTGCATCTATTGCCCACCTCAAAGCAGAGGAGAGAATTTAACCGATTTTTTAGATCCTGTTCTCTTTCTGCAAGTTTTTCTTTATGTCTATGACTCATTGTTTTTTCTCCTGTTTCTTCTGCTGTTGTTTTGGTTTCTGTTCAAGTTTACCGGATCTTAAAGCCTCAACCATCTGACTTATAGTAAGATCTGCACCAAGGGTTTTTCTCACTTTATCAAGACCCTGAGCAAGCTGCTCCCTCCCCTTTGGAGTTGAGAGAATAGACATAAGCTGCGCCTCATTAAACTGAGGAGCATGAGCCTGCTCAGGGGGAGTAACACCAGGCTCCACCGCTTGCACCTCTTGACTTTTACCTTTACTGGGATCATTACTCGGAGTTGATGCTTTTGCGGTGGGGACCTGGCTGTTACCTTGCATGAATTTCTCAGCTATAACATTAGCTAATGGGCTCTGTGAGATATCACGTATCGTGTTGAGGATCTGCAGGATCCCCCCTAGTTCAGAACTTGGAGCTGATACGAGGCCTGTCCCGGGTGTACCGGTTCCGCTTTCTATATTTAATAATGCCATTGAAAACCATCCAGTAAATAAGATCTATAAATTCCATGAGGAAAATATGACCGAGTACGATCACACTAAAAATGATGATCATGAGCTCGGGGAAAAACTCGCCACAGCTGTTAGTTGTAACAGTGATAGTATAATCCTGTGTTGAGCTAAGAATAAAAGTAAACATGA
>Ga0180432_10011212_pt1 | contig 10600 bp, 9 predicted proteins | sample SS_ome_10_FD_132414 | JGI IMG/M metagenome (GOLD analysis project Ga0180432, IMG submission 132414) | Hypersaline lake sediment archaeal communities from the Salton Sea, California, USA - SS_1_MS_2 metaG | ecosystem: Environmental > Aquatic > Non-marine Saline and Alkaline > Hypersaline >...
AATCGTCTGGTAGTTCTCGGCTTCGACGACGATCTTGGCCGCGCCGGCGCTGGATGCGGCGAGCAGCGCAACCGCAACAACGAGCGCAACGAGTGTGAGAGAATTCTGCAGATTCTTCATTGTCATATTCCTCCAGACAACGGATTGTACACACCACAAATCAGACGCGGTGCAATGAGGTTCGGCCCATTGCTCCGTGGCTCACAGCAATGATTATCGCAAATATCAGGGCCCATATCAATCCACTACCTCTGACGAACAACGAGGTGAATATGTTTATCAACGCTATGGCTACCACGGAACCTGCCAGCCCGATGGCCATACCCATCGGCGTGCCTTGCTCCACCTTCAGCCAGAGCGTATTGGCGCGGCTCCAGAAGTGGAGCAGATAGCCGACTAGGCACACGAGGCCGCCAAATCCCATCGTCGAGCCCACTACGAGATACAGGTTATTGGTATCCGGCTCGGATTTCTTTACGTTGGGCAGAAAGCCATAGTACTCGGAACTCCCGATGTTGAGTTGGAAATTGCCCGCGCCGACACCGGTGACGAAGTTCTCCGCCATCATGTTGAGAGCCGGCTTCCATTCCAGCCAGCGCTTCTTAACGACATAGACAGCCTCCCCGTCCGGTGTCACTTCCTCCGCCAGCTTGTACATCGGCCCACGCTCCTGGGGATCCAGCAACTCGCCGATGGTCGCATAATGATTCCGGGGAATGATCATGATGGCGACAGCGAGAGTAAAAACCAGCCCGATGGCGACACTGGCCGTTTCGCGGTGCGCCAGGCGCGTCAGGGCGGCGATGACAAGGATAGCGATCCACACCGTGGGCGTAGAGAGCATCGTCAGAATCGCACCCGCCGTGCCGATGGCAATCAACCACTGCAGCCGTGGCGTGCGCAGCCAGAGCATGATGCCGAACCCAATCGGCAAGACCATTGCCATATACGCACTGTAAACGTTGCGATTGCTGAATAAGCCGGCGACCTCCATGACGTTATCCGCGGTAAAGTACTGATACGCGGCGACCGCGATGTTCAAGGCCGTCGGGATGCCCAGGGCGATAAGAGCGGTTCTGACGCGAGCGCGGCTGGTCAGCACATCGGCGAACAACATATATGCGGCCACGAAATACAGCACAATCTGAGCGATCTCGACGGCGGATGCTTTAGGGCTTCCCGCGACGCCGGCGGACAGAAGAGCCGTCAGCAGAAGCCCGGCCACTGCCAGCGGCGGCCAAGGCAGAACTTTGCCGGTCCGAGCAACCAACCTCCAGAGTATCCACAGACCCACGACGATAGCGCAGAGAATGTCGGCATATGCGATGAACGGGCCATGCTTAGGATCGAGCGCGTAGGCAAACTGCGTGGGCGCTATCACAATGAGCAGCAGTACAAGCCGGTACAGCCACTCAGGGGCGTCCGGATGTTGTGCCTGCAGACTGTCGGTTTGCTCGGGCCTGGTTTCGTTCATGTCGGCATCATTGGACATGCAAGCGAGTGTAGTCGCAGTACTAAGACGCCATATCGGGCATCGCGATTCCGAGAATGTGTCTGGCTGCGGCCAGTATCAGCGCGAGGGCCAGGTACCAGGTGGGCGCGTTGCCAATACCCCTGGCTCCGGTCAGGCGCAATACGGCCAGTAGGAGCAATGTGTACTCGACGACGCGCACGGTCAGCAGCTTGGTCAGGTAATCGCCCTGCAGCTCGTAGGATGTAATGGGACTCAGAGCAATATACATGATCAGGCTGAGCACCAGTATGAGTACGCCGCCAACCACGACGGCCGGAACCAAAGGGGTTGCGACGGGTTCTCTACCGGAGCGCGCCATGAAATAAAGCCCCGTGCCGGCCAGAGCGATTATGAGACCGATGACACCAATACCGGGCGTGAATTCGAGAACAAAATGGGGGAGATGTTCAGTAGCTGCCGGCAGTAGCTGCGCTATCTGCGGTTCATAGGCCAGGTTGTAGACAAAGGCAGCAACCAGAGCTGTGATTGCCTTGCCCGCTGGAGTGGACCCAAAGGGTGCCCGCGACGCAAGTAACGCAACGATGGTGGCTACACCGAGTGCGCCAATAAGCAGGAAGAACGGGCGGGAATAGTAACCCACAGGTTGTGCGGTGAACACGCAGGAGAATACGATCGTCGCCATCCCCACATGGAAGATAATGGCAAATACCGACGATAGCCTTGTGTTCCCAAAAGCGATGAATTGCTCGGGACTGTGCGTTCGCATGGCTTTTCTACCACCAAGTGTAGTAGATGAATAATACATCAAACGCGATTATGTTTCAAGGCCGGCATGTCTCGCAACCACACGAGCTTCCTGTGCAAACGTTCAGCGATGGCTCGGGCCAGGGACTGCTTCAGCCGGCTCTCGTCAATGGCATAGCCGGCGGCGGTGATGCTGCCGACAATATCCGGACTCAATCCGCAGGGCGAGAAACGCCGAAACTGCGCCAGGTCGCTGGTCAAGTTGATCGCGAAACCGTGGTAGGTTACCCATGAGCGGACAGCGATGCCGATCGCCGCTATCTTCTTGCCGGCGATCCAGACGCCGGTCTTACCTGCGACGACATGGGCCGGGATGCTAAAGTCGGCAAGCGCCGCAATGATGCCGGTCTCCATCTTTCGGAGATGAGCGTGAAGGTCACGGCTGTCCTCGGCTAGCGCGATGATCGGGTAGCCAACGATTTGCCCCGGCCCGTGCCAGGTGACTCGTCCGCCACGGCTGACCCTTATGACATCCAGACCTTCCGCCTCAAGCTTGCCGGCCACATCGAGGTCCGACTCACTCGCCGCACGCCCGATCGTGAGCACGGGGGGATGCGTGACGAAGAGCAGATAGTCGTCGCGCTCCCCGTCAAGCTTCGCCTCCAACAGGTCCTCCTGCATCCGCAAGGCTTCGGAGTACGGTTGCACGCCGCAGTCAACCGCCACGAGTAACGTCTCGGTCGCGTCTAGTTCATCCACCATAGCGCGCGCCCACTTGTTGGTAGAGCTCTACGTAATCGGCGATCATGGTGTCAAGAGCATGGTGAGTTTCGACAAAAACGCGGGCGGTGGCGGCTTTCTCGGTAGTCGCGCGAGGACTGGCTAACACTCGCTGAATCGTAGTTGCAAGCCCGGCGGCATCCGCAGGCGGCGCCAGCCAGCCGTAAGCCTCAGCACCAAGCAGGCCGGCTGTACCCGGCACGTCTGTAGCCACGATTGGCACTCCGGCGGCCATCGCCTCGAGCAGCACGTAAGGCAGGCTCTCCCATAGCGACGGCAGCACGAAGACGTCCATGGCTGCGAGCAGGTCGGCGATGTCATCGCGGCGGCCCAGAAATCTCACCCGCTCCGCGATACCAAGGGCGTTTGTCTGCTTGACCAACTTGTCGTGTTCGGGCCCATCACCGGCAAGAAGCAGAACAGCATGATCGGGAAGCTTGGCAAAAGCTTCGAGCAGATAGCGGTGTCCTTTCTGTGCGGTGAGCACGGCGACTGTGCCGATTACGGCTTCGAAGTCGTCTATGCCGAGCGCGAGGCGTACGTCTTGGGGGTCGGCAACGGAGCGATAATCTTCAATGCGAATGCCGGTGGGAATAATGACGATGCGATCCGCTGATGCGACGCCGTGGGCGATGGCATCTTCGCGGTCGGCTTCAGACGCGAGGACAAAAAGGTCAGTATAGCGCGCGGCGAGCCGCTCCAGACGCGCGTAGAAGGCACAGCGGGGCGATGAGAAGCGCATCTGGAACGCGAAGCAATGGGGGCTGTAGAGGCTTGCGCAATCGAGAGACCGAGCAGCAAAGCGCGCGAGGAAAGCGGCCTTTGAGCTGTGGCTGTGGACAACCTGCGGCTGCCATTGGGCGATTATTCGGCGGATCTGGCGCATGCACTGAAAATCTGAGATAGGGGAGATGCTCCTTCGCATCGGCACCTCTGTAACCTCGAGACCGGCCGACCTCATGCTTTCGATGTCCTCGAGGAAACGAGGGTCGCGAAGACTGGAAACGATGATGTGCTGCTGAAACTTATCCGGCGGCAGACCAAAGGCGAGGTCGAGTAAGTAGTGGCGAGTGCCCCCAATGGTGGCCTCAAGTACCTGGATGATACGCAGCCTGTCAGCGGCCAAGACGTTTCTTCACCTTACCCATCAGATGTGACCAGACGGCGTGGAACTCCTCAATTCCGGTTACTGCAGCGGCAGCGAGGTAGGCGACACTGCCCGCTCCACCGACGCCAGCGAAAAGCACCAGCATCTGGATCTTTTTGCCCCCGAAAGGTGGCTCCCACGCCAGTACTGGCTCCTGGAGGAAGCTAAGCATCGCCCACATCACTACCCCCATGGTCGCCGTCGAGAGGGCCAACTTGCCAAGGAAAGGGTAGACTCTCGCCGGGTCCACACGCCCGATACGGCCACGCAGCATGGCATACAGAATCACGACCTTTGCGGTCTTGGACACTGTGAGTGCAAGTGCGATGGCGGCGATGCCTACACCGAATCTGCCCAGGTCAGGGACGCCCGAGGTGTCGTGCGAAATGATGAAAACGCCGACATAGCCGATGATTATATGCAGCACGGCCATCGCAGCGCCGACATAATTGGGTGTCGCAGTGTCATTGAGAGCGAAGTACCACTTATTGATCGAGCCCTCGACGGAAAATGCCATGATCCCCAAAGCGTAGCAGAATAGCGCGATAGCCGCCAGGCGCGTGCTCTCCGGACCGAACTGGCCCTGCTCGAAAATGACAGAGATAATCACGCTGGAAAGCAGCATGATCGCGACAGTTGCGGGGACGAAGACAAAGGCCATCGCCCGTGTCATCGAGACGAGAGCATTTGCCAGCCTGTCCTTAGCGCCTTGGGCGGCCCACTGCGCCAGGTACGGATAGACCACGAAGCTCACAGCCAGCGGAAGTATCTGCAGAGGTGCGTCAGCCATCTTGCGGCCGAATTTCAGGCACGTGAAGGCTCCTTCCCCCACCCTGTCAGCGTAGATACTGTCGGCGAAGTTGCGAGCCAGAGAAAAGCCGATACCGACGATCACGGGAGGCATCAATGCAGCTACGGTTCTCACACCGGGGGTGTTGATGTCGAATGACAATACGTAGTTCTTCAGCTTGGACCAGAGAGCCGGCACTTGTACAAGGAAGCGCAGCGGATACCCGATGAGAACGCCCAGACCGGCGGCATAGATAGCGTTAGGGTTCTCGGGATGGAAGAGGTACTCGAGGCCGACAATGAGCACGACGACTATGCCGATCCGGCCCGCACAATCTGCAACAGCCGGAACTGTGAAGCGCTTGTAGGAGTGCAGTGTCAACTCAGGCATGACGGAAAGGCTGAAAAGTAGCAGAGCCGGGGCCATGATCCGCAGCAGCGTCGCCGCTATCCGGAGGTTGCCGGGGTCGGCAGCGAGATTTGGCCACAGCCCCCCGATGATCTTGTTGGCGAAGACCTCGAGTGAGACGACGATAACCAATAGTACGAGAAATTGGATATTGGTGACGACGCTGGCGAGATGCCACGCACCCGCTTCGTCGTCCTCCAGCTTCTTGACGAACTGCGGGAGGTAGGTGGGACGCAGCAGCTTCTCGATCTTGGCGTAAATCTCGCTGATAATGGTGTGGTAGGGCAGATAGAAGGCGTCGCTGACTGCCCCCGAGCCGAAGTAGCCCGATATGACCATGTCCCTGACATATCCCGCAAACTTGCCTGCAGAAAGGAACACGGATATGACCAGTGCAGCTATGGTCATCTCTTTGCTGGCGCTACGCTGTGGCTCCGAAGCGTCGGCTGCGGAATCCGGGGGCGTCTGGTTCATTTGTGCCTCAGATGGCAGTGGTGAGGTGCGATGTTGTGACGTTGGGCATCAGGCTCTTCATATCATGCTAACGGGTCGTCATGCGGCTGCCCTCACCGGGTATCGGCGGCCATTGGCGCAGCTTCAGCAGTTCCGCAAAGATGGAGCCGAGCTGTCCGGCATTCCTGGTAATGTCGTAATGGCGCTCGACGCTGTAACGGGCATTAGCAACCAGGCGGCTGCGGAGGTCGCGGTCAACAAGGGCATGCTCGATGTATTGGGCTATCTGTTGGGCATTGCCGGGCTGCGCGAGTAGCCCCGTCTCCTCGTGTAGGACGAGTTCTCCGATAGCGCCAACGTTGGTGGCGACCACCGGTATATCGGCGGCCATCGCCTCGATAATGACATTCGGCAGCCCATCGCGGTCCCCATCTTCGGCGACGATCGGGGTGAGTGCGAACAAGTCGGCCATGCGGTAAACAGCCATCATTTCGTCTTCAGATTGCTCGCCCGGCAGGTGAACTTTGGTAGTCAGGGCCAGGCCGTTGATCAGTTGCTCCAGTTCCTCGCGTTGTGGGCCCTCGCCGATTATTGCCAACTCGAAGTCTATGCCCTCGGAGGCGATGATGGCAGCCGCGCGCAGGAGAATGGGAAAGCCTTTCTTCTCGATCAGCCGCCCCACTGACAGAATCAACGGCACCCGGTAGTCACGGTGGCTTCCCGGGACGAACTCCGTAAAATCTATACCGTGACGAATCACCTTCAGCTTCCCAGAATTCAGCATCGCGTGCTGGCGTTGCAGTCTGTCAGCGCCGTAGTTAGTACATACGGAGATGAATTCCGCGCCGGCAAGCTTGGCCCGCATTACCCGAGCCTCGTCGGTAAAGATGTCGCGTGCGTGACAACTCATGCTGAAACCGACGCCCAGCATCTCAGCCAGCAGCAGACCTACAGTGCTCGGATAGGTGGCGAAATGGGCGTGGATGTGTCGCATCTGTCCTGGCCGAACCGTGACGACGAAATAGCAGGCAGCCGCAAATGCTGAGATGAGTTCTCTGATAGCTCCAGGCTCGCGAATGGCGTGGCTGAGGGCCATCCCCAATGCCGACAGGTAACCGAATGGCTTGTAAAGGACTGCTCTGAACAGGGCCGCGACTGAGGCCCACGACAGCGAACGGGGTCTGTAGCGCGTGTGCTGCAGAAGCGGGCGGGCCGAGTTGTGGATCAATTCAGCGCCCGGTTGCATCGAGAGTATCGTGATGTTGAACCCGAGCTTCTGGAGCGCGCGTATTTCCCGCAGGATGAACGTCTCGGATACTGACGGAAATTGTCCGAGCACATACGCAATGCGGGCGCGCGGCTCTGCAGCCTGCTCAGGCACCTCCAACCTCCTCATACAGCGTTATGACACGCTGCGCATGATTAGACCACGTCCAGCGCTCAGCGAGTTGGCGACCCTTCACAATGATCTCCTCACAGCGGTCGCGATCACGACGCAGAGACAAAACAGCCTCCGCCAGCACTTCAGGCGGTCCAAGCGGTACGACCTCAGCGGCCTGCCCGGCCAACTCCGGCAGAGCCCCCCCGTCCGACACGATAGCCGCCGTGCCGCACGCCATTGCCTCCAGAGGCGGCAAGCCAACTCCCTCCCACAATGACCATTGTATCAGAAGCGACGCCATGCTGTACAGAGCCGGCAGATCCTCGGCCGCGATAGGCCCAGTGCGCCGAATCCGATGAGCTACCGGGCTGGCCGTGATGATTTCGGCGAGGTTCTCGGACTTCCATGTCTTAGCCCCGGCCATCACCAGATCCTCGTCGCTAGCAGCAGCGATTTGCTCGTAGGCAGCTACGACAGCGCCCAGGTTCTTTTTCGGCTCGATGTTACCCAGGCACAAAAGGAACCGCTCAGGCAGGCGGTATTGACGCCGCACATACTCCCGGCGTTTCGCATCAGTGACGGGCTGGAACTGGGAACCGATACCAAGTTGAATAATGCGGAGCTTGGGTGCAACCTCGGGGAACATCTCTGTGACCGCATCGGCGGTGCAGTGGCTCGGCACGATGATGCGTGTGGCCTTCCTGAGACTGCGGGGGAGCGCCAGGCGATAGTGGGCGACATTACTCGGCTTGCACCATTGCGGGAACTGCAGCGCAATGAGATCATAGACGGTGAGTACCGACGGCCCGCGCCAGTTCAGGGGCATGACATAGGCCGGTGCATGAAGCAGCTCACATCCACGCGAGGTCAGGTAGCGCGTCATGAGCGTCTGGGTGAAGATGATTCTGCCGATGCGGGAAGAGGCTAAACCCGGCGCCGTCAGCGTTTGGATACCGAGTTCCTTCGCGCGAGGTGCGTATGCCGGGGTTACCAGCAGGGAGGTGTCCACCCCAACCTGCGGCTGAGCAAGCGCAACGGCGAGCTGCTCGACGGAAATCTCGACGCCGGTGTGGAACTCGCCCAGAAGCAGACCGTCTATGGCCACCTTCATACCGGCCACTTCCGATGGGGTCGGCGTTGTTGAATGTCGAGATAGAGGCGTTCAATGGTGCGGGCCATCTGCTCGGCGGAGAAATCAGTCGCCACGCGAACTTTGCCGGCAGCAGCGAAAGCCTCTGCGAGTCGCGGCTTGGTGATGATGGTGATGGCGGCTTCGGCGAAGTCGTGTTGCTGCGGCTCCACGAGCAGTCCGCTTTGCATGTTCTGGATTATCTCCGCCGGGCCGCCGGCGTTGACGGCGACACAGGGAGTGCCGACACACAGGGCTTCGAGAATCACGCGGCCCAGTGGCTCCCGCTCGGCGGTATGCACCAGGACGTCCATCGCCGCAAGCAGGTTAGCCACATCGTCACGATAGCCGGCCCAGATGATGCGCTTCTCAAGGCCGAGCCGCTGAGCCTGCTCGTGGAGTGCCGCAACATACTTAGGATGTTCGCCAAACACGTCGGCGCCCACAATGATAAATCTGGCTTCCGGTATTGACGCCGCGATCTCTGCAGCGGCATCAATGAACAGAGCATGACGCTTCCACGGAATCAGTTGGCCGACGCTGCCGATGAGCGGCTGATCTGGCGCTACGCCCAGCAACTCCCTGACCTCTCCCCGTGGCCTGGCAGGCTTGAACAACTTGCAGTCAATACCGTTATAGATGACGTGGATCTTCTGGGCCGCTTCGGGTGCTGCATCGAGGACCGCCCGCTTCACGGTTTCCGATATCGCAATGATGGCTTCGGCACCACCGACCACCCACTGGGCAGCGATCTTGGGGAAAGTAGTATCGCGGACATGGCAGACCACGGGGGGCATTCCCAGCGACCATGTCGTAGCTGACATTCCCGCGGTCAGGCTGTTGGCGTGGACAATGTCAGGATGTGTCCGCCGGATGACGCCGCCGAGACACGTCCGGTGTTTGAGCAGCCTTCCCGCCTGCCGCAGGAGTTGCGAGATGACTTTTGCATCGTGGAGGCGCAGCGCCGGGACACGCTCGACGATTGACGTATGTTCTCTCAGAAGCGAGTGGAGCGGCCCCTCCATCGACACTGCGGCCATCGGGACATATCTGTCAGTGCGGAGATGAGAGAGCAGTGAGACCAGACTCGCCTCCGCGCCGGATACCTCGCCGACGTGATTGACATATAGCACCCGACATTTGCTGTCACGTGTGGGTTGCTGCATCTGGGTTTGCCTCGGCCGAACGGGCCTCTTGTGTCAGCCAATCGAGCGTCACGCGCATCACTTCCTCTTCCCAGCTCACGGAATAGAAAGCATGATTGGATCCCGCCACCACATGGTAATTGAACTCACGCTCAGCCTCTGCCGATAGCGAGCGGTAATACGTGATGGAGTTGTCGGCGGTCGGATCATTGCCGCCATAGATGAAAAGAATATTGCCCGCGAAACTCAGGAAGCGGGGGACCCAGTCAATGAGGTCGTCTTGAGCAGCCCCTTCCTCCCCGGCTCCCTTGCCGCCTCGCAGCAGGGCTTTCCGGATCATGGAAAAACGAAGCCGACCTCCGAAGAGCTTGGCCCACGTCTCGCGGATGAACAGTTTGCTGAGGTACTGCCTGATCGTGTGGAGCTTCTTGGCGCGGTCGGCATCGGAGCGGTCAGCACCAACGGTCGGCGCAGACCACAATACGAGATCCGCGATCTGACTCCGCAAGCTCGATGCCCCGATGGCTACCTCCGCACCGGAGCAATCGCCGACAAGTGCGATCCTCTCCAGCCCCGTTCGGCTAGCCAGCCAATCCACTGCAGCGGTCGTGTCGGCTATCATCGTCGAGAGCGTCGTGTCCCTGGCATCGCCTTCGGAGTCCCCACGGCCCCGAAAGTCGAAACGCAGACAGTGAAACCCTGCCTCCTGGGCGAGCCGGCCCAGCTTCGTGAACATCTGATGCGCACCGATGCGGTATCCCGCCCAGCCGTGCAGCATGATGATACCCAGCGGCCTAGCCGACGCGATGTCGTCAGGTTGGTGGTATGCGCCGAGCAGGCGGCTGCCCTCACTCCGGAAGTAGATATGCTGTAGCATTGTTGTCTAGAGTGTCCTAATATTGGCGTATTATTGTGGTATATGCCCGTCTGCCTATGTAGCTGTGGAGTTGAGGATACTGGCCTGCAGTTCGGCGAGCCACAGTGCCGTCGCGGTGGTGACCCGTTGCGAGGACACGAGGCCGATCCGGTTCCAGAAAGGCTCCTCGACGACGGCCTCAGCACGCGTGTGTGGCATAGCCTCTGCCAGTTCGCTGAACTGATCACTAACCTCTTCACGACTCGTGATATTCAGCAGCAGAACCGGGTTTG
>Ga0180432_10011213_pt1 | contig 10599 bp, 6 predicted proteins | sample SS_ome_10_FD_132414 | JGI IMG/M metagenome (GOLD analysis project Ga0180432, IMG submission 132414) | Hypersaline lake sediment archaeal communities from the Salton Sea, California, USA - SS_1_MS_2 metaG | ecosystem: Environmental > Aquatic > Non-marine Saline and Alkaline > Hypersaline >...
CAACTGTAACGAAAGCTCTCGCCGGGTGCGCTTACAGCGTGGAGTCCGCAGATCTTTCTAATAACCTTGTCGGGACAGGGATTACCGAATTCTTCCTTTAGGACCTTCGCATTAGTATACGCGGGCAATCCTGAAGTGTGAGTCAGCAGATGCCTGATTTGAGCCTCTTCCTTGCCGTTGCACGCAAAAGCGGGTAAATACTTTCCCACGCGGTCGTCCAGCCCGAGCGATCCGCGATCGGTCAGAATCAAAATCGAAGTGGCGGTCGCAATAGGCTTGGTCATGGATGCCAGGTCGAAGATCGTATTTTTCTCAGCCGGCTCCTGGAAAGGCTCATTAACCTCCCGGCCGAAAGCTTCCCAATAAAGGATTTCATCCCCCTTACCCACCAGAACGACTGCACCCGGGAAGTTGCCCTTTTGTATCTCCTCCTCAACCGCCGGTCCGATCTCATTGAAATACTCCACGGGCTGAACATGGCGGTCCGGCTGGCAACCGACAAAAAGACACAACAGCAGCGTCAGAGCAACTCTAATCAATTTCATATATTTCTTTCTGACAGATATATCTGGATCATTCAAAACTGCGTAATGTTAGCATAAACGACCGGCTTTGTCACAGTCTTTCGGTTAAACGTTCGCTTGTTTCAGAACGACAAGTCGTTTACACTGCTTTTGGAAAGTTTAAGGAAAACAAAAATGCAAAAAAAAGGTATCAGAGCAGCGGCAATAATTCTGGTTCTCGCTGCTTTAATCTCCACCAGCAAGGGTTCGGTCCTGACGGGCCTGGATCGCGTTGGCGCTCACGCCGAACTGTTTCGAGATAGGCGAATTGGCGTCATCACCAATCATACCGCCTACGACAGTGACGGCACATACATTGTCGATGTGTTCCGAGCGATCCCCGGCGTTACTGTTGCCGCACTCTTCAGCCCGGAGCACGGTCTTTGGGGCACCGAGCAGGCGGGGATCAAAACCGACGGCCAATTGCACCCGGTCTACAAGCTGCCAATCCGGAGCCTGTACGGAAAGACCCGAAAACCCACGCCGGAAATGCTGGCCGATATTGACGTGCTGGTCTTTGATATTCAGGACATCGGCGCTCGTTTCTATACATATATTTATACGATGTCGCTGGCGATGGAAGCCGCGGCGGAAAACGGCAAGCGTTTCGTCGTCCTGGATCGGCCAAATCCAATCACAGGCCACTATGTCAGCGGCACGATTCTCGAGCCGGAACTGGCGAGCTTCGTAGGTATGTTCCCCATTCCCGTGCGGCACGGCATGACCGCCGGTGAACTGGCCCGAATGTTCAACGAGCAAGGCTGGCTGACCAACAAGGTCAGAGTCGATCTGGCCGTGATTCCAATGAAAGGCTGGCGCCGCCGGATGTGGTACGACCAGACCGGCCTGCGTTTTATCAAGCCTTCGCCGAACATGCCCGATCTCGAAACGGCGGCGATTTATCCGGGCCTGTGCCTTCTGGAGGGAACGAACGTCTCAGAAGGCAGGGGAACAAGCGCGCCGTTCAGACAATTCGGCGCCCCCTGGATCGACGCGAAACGCCTTACCGAACGGCTCAACAACCTGAATCTGCCGGCGATGCGCTTCGAGCCGACTCGGTTCAAGCCAACAAGCTCAAAATTTAAGGGCCAGACATGCAACGGCGTCCGAATCATCACAACCGAACGAGATCGACTCGAACCGTTTTACACCGGCGTCCGGATCGTCAACGAAATATATCGGATGCACCCGGATAAATTTGAGTGGAGAATCGGGCACTTCGAACGCTTGTGCGGGACATCGAAGGTTCGCAAGACGATCACAAATGAAGCATCCCTGAAGGAACTTCGCCGAGAGTGGGAAGCCGAATTACAGATATTTCGCAGGATTCGCGATAAGTATCTTATCTATCGTGATTGAACCAGACTACTTGCCGTGAAGTCGCTCTATAGCCAGAGCAACGGGCGACGGAACTTCCTCGCCCTGCTGCTGTCTATTTTCAACATCGTCCATCGCTTCGTGCAAAGCTATGCAGGCCTGCTCGTAAGTGGACCCTGTTTCCTGAGCGATCAGACGAGATCCGCGGTCGATGAGTTTCTTGTTACTGGGTGACAGCCAGACCATCGCGTTGCCGATGACCCGATCCATGCGTACCATCGTCGCGGTCGAAATGGTGTTGAGGACGAGCTTGACGGCGAGATGATCCCACAACTGCAAAGGCGAATCCTCAAGATCGCAGATAAACTCAAATGTCTCGTCCGTGGTGACATCGGCCTTTCCTCTGCCGATGATGATTGCAGCCGTTTTCTCATAGGCCCTACCGAATCTCTTAATAGACTCGTGTGTCAGATTGCCCTGTTCACCTCCCGCCGCTACTGCGACAAGAGCCGAGTCCGGCGCATCGCTCCGCGAAGGATCCGGTTCGTTGCCGATCATGAATCTGTATATCTCTGAATTGTCGAGTTTCGGCGGATTTGACCTCAAGTCCGCGGGGGCCTTCAATTCTTCATACACTTGGCTGCCCCAGTCGAGACCTCGCGGCTCGCGCTGCAGAAGCGAATGCCAGGCTTGTTCCGTCGAGTGAAACGGATCTTTCACAAAAGCCCACGAACGCGGTGAGGTGTCGTTGCCCTGCTTCCGAAACGGCGGCAGCATGAACGTCGGAGATCGTTCGGTCGTATCGGTCAATACGTCCAGCAAAAACGAATCGCCCGCATAGGTCACAAGTCCCTTGTTGCGATAGATGCGCTCCTCGAATTCCGTCGCGCGAGCCAGCGTCTCGACCGTCGCATCGCTTGAAAGCTGTTCAAGCAACCGGGATAGCAGCCTGAGCACGTAGGGTGGGGCTTGCCCCACCGATTGATGATGGTGGGGCAAGCCCCACCCTACGATCTGCAGGAACCGCACCAATGCTGTCTCAAGCGCGCTGCCGACTACGAACAGTTCCGCCGTCGTGGCCTGCATCCGAGTCGATCCGGTAATCGCCATCGGCCCGGTGGTCAGATCGAGCTTGGTTATCCGCGGCTCGTCGATCACTTCTCGCGAGCGTTCGACGTGACGCCGCAGCGACTCGGTCGGATTGTTGTAGACAAAGAACACCTTCGCCCCGGCATCGAGCCCTTCCCATGCCGTACCTATCACAAAAGGCGTCTCGCCCCCCTCGGTGATAGCGACCACCACGTCGCCGGAACTCACGCCCAGCTCTCGCAGTTGTCGTCTTCCGAAATCCGGAAAGTCTTCATACCCTTCCACCGCTTTTATCAAGGCGAAATCCCCCCCCGCCATCACGCTGAAAACGCGGTCTTCCAACTCGGTATCCGCATGGCTGGACGTCCGCCAGAATCGCCTCCATGCCGCTTCAAGCAGAATGCTCAATCGCCCCGTTGACCCACAGCCGGTGAAGAATATCCTCTTTCCGGCTTGGAGTGCTTCGACGAACGCATCAATGAGCTGCCGATAGCAATCCTGCCCGAGCACTTTCTCCATCGCCGGTGGAATATCGTCATCGACCGACTGCAACAGCCTGATCGCACCCGGCAGATCACCAGCCGCGGCCTGAGACAGTCGTCTGGTCTTGGGATGAGACGACTCGGTCAGCAACTCCCCTAACCGAAACGCCCGTTCACGTTTAAGAAATTCCTTAGCTCTTTCTGTTGCATTTGGCATTGCCTGTCTCCGATATTCGTAGCCATAAGGATATTCGTATTATTGGGGTGTGACAATGCAAATATGCTTTTCTGCGCAAGTTAGTTGCGGCTAAGCCAAGTCACATATATAATCCTCCCATTTGCAGGCAGTATTCAGATTGAGGTTCTCGTGGGCAGTCGGATTCGAGAAATCGCAAACAAAGGCAAGATCCGGGTAGCCGGGCTGATGTCGGGAACGTCGGTCGATGGCGTCGATGTTGCCATTGCCGATATTGCCGGGCGGAAGGTTCGTTTGCAGGCATTTGCGACCATCGCGTACCCCCCCGCTTTGCGAAAAAGAATTCTCGGTTTGTGCAACCCTGAGTCGGCGCGGCTTGAAGATATTTGCCACTACAATTTCGTTCTGGGAGGAGTTTTTGCCGAAGCGGTCATAACGTTATGCTCTAATAGCGCCATCTCCCTTAGCTCCATAGACCTGATCGGCTCGCACGGCCAGACAATATATCACAATCCTCGCGGCAGACGCTACGGCCGCAAGACAATAGGTTCCACTCTCCAAATCGGCGAGCCTTCCGTAATCGCTCAGCACACTGGCGTTACAACCGTCGCGGATTTCAGACCGCGTGATATGGCCGCCGGGGGCGAAGGTGCTCCGTTAGTGCCCTTTGCCGACCATATGCTGTTCGGCCACAATCGGCTCACTCGCGCCGTCCAGAATATCGGCGGGATCGGCAATGTTACTTTCCTGCCGGCTAAATGCACAATAGACGAAGTAGTCGCCTTCGACACGGGGCCGGGGAACATGGTGATCGACGGAATCATGAGGCTGGCCACAGAAGGCAAGAGAAATTATGACCGTGATGGAAAGACGGCGGCGCGCGGCACCATCGACAAAGCATTCCTCAGCAACATGTTGCGACATCCGTTTCTGCAGCGGACTCCGCCAAAATCAACCGGGCGTGAAGAATTCGGCGCCGAATTCGCCGAGCGGACATTCCGACAAGCGGTCGAGAAAGGGTTTTTGGACAACGATATCGTGGCAACTGTAACGGCGTTCACTGCCAGGGCGATTGCACAGGCATATCGTAGATTTCTGCCGAAAATGCCGGATGAAATGATTTTGTGCGGCGGCGGCGCTCACAATCACACACTTGTCGAGATGTTGCTTGGCGAACTGCCTGAGGTTAAGATGCTCTCGACTGATGATTTCGGCATTAATGTGGACGCCAAGGAGGCGGTCTCGTTTGCACTTTTGGCCTGGGCGACGATAAAGGGAACGCCGAACAACGTACCCGGCGCCACCGGGGCCAAACAGCCGGTTATTCTAGGGAAGATAGTACCTGCATGACGAAAAGACGTAAAATCCTGCCGACAACCGAAAAACGCAACCGTGCCAGCGAGAATATCGATCAACTCTCGACACACGAAATCGTCGATCTTATCAACTCGGAAGATGCGCTTGTCGCCGGGGCTGTAGCCCGGCAGCGCAGGCATATCTCCGCTGCGATCAATGTGATTGTGTCGCGGTTCAAAGAGGGCGGGCGATTGTTCTACGTGGGAGCAGGCACAAGCGGCAGGCTCGGCGTGCTGGATGCCTCTGAGTGCCCACCGACGTTCGGCGTGTCGCCATCGCTCGTGCAGGGGATTATCGCCGGCGGACGCGGTGCACTGGTCCGCTCAGCCGAAGGCGCCGAGGATCATCCGGCCGATGGCGCCGCGGCCATTGTTAAGCGGAAAGTCCGAGCGAGTGACGTGGTGGTTGGCTTGGCCGCCTGCGGCATGACGCCGTTTGTTCTTGGCGCTCTTAAGGGCGCAAAGCGGATAGGAGCGGCAACAATATTCGTAACCTGTGCGCCGGAAGCGGTCGAGCACATTCCGGCGGAAATCATCATCAATCCCGTAGTCGGCCCCGAAGTCGTCACCGGTTCGACCAGGATGAAGGCCGGGACCGCGACCAAACTCGTGCTGAACACACTGACAACAGGAGCGATGATCCGTCTGGGCAAAGTCTACGGCAATCTCATGGTTGACCTGAAAGCGACGAATGAGAAGCTACGCGATCGCTCGATACGTATCGTGATGGAAATTACGGACCTCAGCAGACCCAGTGCCAGGAGACTGCTCGCTCGCGCGGAAGGAAGTGTCAAAGCGGCGATTGTTATGCACTTTCGCCGGGTTGATCTGGTTCGCGCGCTGGCGATTCTCAAAGCCAACGGCGAGTTCCTGCGTCCCGCCATTTCCCAGCCAGAGGAGCCGGCATGATTGGCAAACGCCGATGGCTTCTCGTCCTTGTGATCCTGCCGGCGTTTGCCGTACCATGCGCCGCTCAAGTTAGTAGGGTGGGGCTTGCCCCACCATCATTAATCGGTGGGGCAAGCCCCACCCTACGATATGCAGCTGTGCCGTGCACACCCTACCTTGCGGCGCCATGCGCGGCGCAAGGTGTCGATGAAGCGCTCGACGAGATCGCCGGCAACTTCACTGTCTGGGACTGGCTGGTCATCGTTGTCTATCTGATCTTTACGACTGTTCTCGGCGGGCTGCTCGCGGGCAGGCAAGCCTCGATGAAGGACTTTTTCCTGGGCGGTCGGCGGCTGCCCTGGCCGGCTGTCTGCGGCTCGATCATCGCCACCGAGCTGTCGGCCGCGACCTTCCTCATCGCCCCGGCCATCGTCTTTTCCCAGGGCGGGGACATGACGTACATCCAGCTCGCCTTCGGAACCATTGCCGCGCGCCTGGTCATAGGTTACTTCTTCGTCCCCGTCTACTACCGGCGCGAGATTTATTCGCCCTATGAATACATGGGTCACCAGCTCGGCCCGCGTGTCCGGAGTATCACCACCGGCCTGTTCATGATCGGCGGCATTCTCGCCCAGGGCGCCCGCGTCTACATCGCGGCCAAGGCACTCCAGGTTATCACCGGTACTGATGTAGCCACATCGATCATCATCATCGGTGCCGTCTCGATAGGCTGGACCATCATGGGCGGCATCACAACGGTTATCTGGACCGATGCGATTCAGTGCCTCCTGTTCACGCTGGGCGCCATCGCGGCGCTGGTGTTCGCGGCGACCACGATCGAGGGCGGTATAGGCACCATCGTAGCGGAAGCCCACGCTGCCGGCAAGCTCCGCGTCATCAATCTGAGCATAAGTCCGAAGGAGGCGTACACGCTCTGGTGCGGCTTGATCGGCTTCGGCGTTTTGACCCTGGCCTCGCACGGCACGGACCAACTCAACGTCCAGCGCATGTTCACGTGCCGCAGCGCGGGCGATGCCCGCAAAGCGATCATCTTTTCGTCTCTCTCGCAAGTGCTGACGTATCTGTTGCTGTTCGTCGGCGCTGCTGTTTACGTCTACTACCGGCACTTCCCGCTGAGCGGGGCTGAGCAGGTGGTTGTCGATGATGACTCGATGAAGATCTTCGCCATCTACATCGTCAATGTTATGCCGCCAGCCCTTTCAGGTCTGCTGATGGCGGGGATATTCGCCGCCGCGATCTCGACGCTTGACTCGCTCCTGGCGGCCCTGTCCCAGTCGACCATCTCGCTTGTCTACAAGCCGTATCTCAAGCCTGAGGCCTCCGACCGGCACTACGTCCGGGCCTCGCGGGTTATCGTGGTGATTTGGGGTGTCCTGCTGACGGCGTTTGCGATTTCCTGCGATACGATCGCCCAGTCGTACGCCGACCTGATCCAGTTCGCGCTGGCCATGGCGGCCTATACGTACGGCGCATTGCTGGGCGTCTTCCTGCTGGCCTTCCTGCCCGCCAAGCGCGACGACCTGGGTCTGATGTGGGGCGTGCCGCTGTCGATGCTCATCGTCTTCGCACTCAACTGGCACCAGAGAATCCCGCAGTGGATCGTCCTGATCGCCTGCCTGATCCTTTTTGTCCAGGCCGTCCGCCACCTCCGCACCCACCCGGTGAGGATCGTCTGGGTTGCCCTGGCAATAGCGCTGGTCCTGGTCATCTCTCTGGCGGTTGTCGGCCGAACGCCGGAGGACGAGCCCATCTACGTGACGCTCGCCTGGCCCTGGCACTTCCCCATAGGCACCGCTATGACGCTGGTTCTGGGCTATCTCGTAGGCAATAAACGGCCATAGAAGCCCCGGCTGCGTCCAGGGGCAAATTGAGTTTGCCTTTCGCGGCGTATTCGCACAAAATACAGGCACGAATGAATGTTCACTTATAGAAAGGGCTGTGACATGATAAGGAAAGTACTGTTTGTTGCCGCGTTGTCGATGCTTGTATGCTCGGTTGCCGTGCGCGGCGCCGAAACCGAAATGTGGGATATATTTGAATTGACGCTGAAGGGATCTTCTAACGGCAACCCGTTTATGGATGTCACGCTAAGCGCGGAATTCAGGCAAGGGGATCAAGTCTTCAAGCCGGCGGGATTCTATGACGGCAAAGGGAGATATAAGGTCCGGTTCATGCCTAGTAAGACCGGCAAATGGACGTACACGACCAAAAGCAACCGAAAAGAGCTGGACGGCAAGGAGGGCAGTTTCATCTGCACAAAGGCCGGGCCCGGCAATCACGGGCCCGTGAGAGTGCACGGAACCTACAAGCTGGCCTACGCCGACGGCACGCCGCACTTTTCGGTCGGGACTACGTGCTACGCCTGGGTGCATCAGGGCGATAAAATGGAAGAACAGACATTGAAAACACTCAAGAGCGCACCGTTCAACAAGATGCGAATGTGTGTTTTCCCCAAGTCGTATTCGTACAACAAAAACGAGCCTGAGTATTATGCTTATGAGGGTAAGCCTCAGAAGGACTGGGATTTCAAGCGTTTCAATCCTGATTTCTGGCATCATTTCGAAAAACGCGTCCGACAACTGCGCGACATGGGGATCGAGGCGGACATTATTATCTTTCACCCTTATGACCGCTGGGACTTCAAGAAGATGGGGCATGAGAACAACCTGTTCTATCTCAGGTATCTGGTGGCGCGTCTTTCTGCGTATCGCAACGTATGGTGGTCGTTTGCAAACGAATTCGATCTGCTGAAGTGGCCCATGGAACATTGGGACCAGTACATGAAGCTGGTGCAGCAGACAGACCCTTACGATCATCTTCGGGGGATACACAACTGCCGGACCTGGTACGACCACACTAAGCCATGGGTCACGCACAGCAGCATCCAGAACAGTGATTTCGGACGAGCGAAAGAGTACCGGGAAAAATATGGCAAACCCGCTGTGTATGATGAGTGCCGGTATGAGGGCAATATTCCCCAGGGCTGGGGGAATATTAGCGCCGAGCAGATGACGCGGAACTTCTGGATGGGCTCGCTGGCGGGCTGCTATGTCGGTCACGGCGAGACTTACAAACATCCCGAAGACCTGTTGTGGTGGGCCAAGGGCGGCGTGCTGCGAGGTCAGAGCCCGGCGAGGATTCAGTTCATGAAGGATATTATCGAGGAACTGCCCTATCAGCAGATGGAGCCCGACTTCAGCCACCATCCGGAGGTCTGCATTTTTGCTAAAAAGGCAGAGTGCTACCTGTTGTATTTTGCAGGTAAAAATCAGGTAAAGCTCGATCTGCCTGGCGGCAGGCCCTTCAAGGTTGACGGCATCGACACGTGGGAGATGAAAATTCTGCCGATAGGTTCGGCCGGCGCGGGCAAATTTACCTTCACGCCGCCGAAACAGGATTACGCCCTTCGCCTGACGCGATACGTTGCGGGCGAGAAGTTGCGTCCTGAGGCCAAAGCCGCAGCAGACAAGAGCGAGGGGATAGCACCCCTGACGGTCAGATTCTCTACACCATGGAAAGGCCAATGCCGCTGGAACTTCGGCGATGCGGGCAGTTCGACCGACAGAACCGCGGTCCATACTTTCAAAGAGCCCGGACTTTACACTGTCACGCTGACAATCACAGATAAGGACGGCGGAGTCGGCTGCGCCACACTTCCGGTCAGTGTGGACCGTAACTCTAATGAGCCGGTAGTGCGATTCGGGTTTGCCGATGGTGATGATCCCAAGGTCACTCTGCACGGCGGCAAGGTGGCAAGATCCTCAGAAGGAACCTACGATCTGGGCTCGGGCAAGCCCTTCACGTGGATCAGGGTCGGCGACAAGCCGATAGGCGAGCTTGAGGGCGCGCGATCCTTCACAATCGCCGGCTGGCTGAGGGCATCAGGCATGAAGGTCGGTTCCGGCGGCAACCGGATACTCTTTAGCCTTCAGCACAACCACGCGGGCATCGACCTGGTCCATCACGCCGACGGTGCGATGAGGCTGGCCGTCAACGAATGGCCGGACAGCATCAAGAATGACAGCTCGGACGGAAAGGTCCGGATAGGAAAATGGGTGTTTTTCGCCGTGACGTACGATGCCTCAAAACGAAAAGATAGCGTCTGCTGGTATTTCGGCGACGAGAACAGCCAGGCCCAGCTAGATCGCAAGACTAATTACAACAACGGCCCCGTAGATCAAGGCAGCGCAAATTTTGTAATTGGCAATTTCAACAAGACACTGCAAAGCGCCGGGCTGGACCGTCAGTTCCGCGGAGAGATTCGAGGGCTCCAGATTTACGCCAGCCGCCTGGGCGGGCGCGGAGCGCTCACGCTCGAGAGGATACGACAGTTGCAGAAGATGAAATGATTTCAATTGCACCAGATGATTAGGAAGAAAACGAGATGAAATCAATGTTCGGGATTTTCCGGCTTGGAATGGTAATTATGTTGTTGAGCACCTGCTCTATTGCGTTTGCCGGGGCGGGCGACAAGAAGAGATTACTGGTCTTAACCGACATCGGCGGCGATCCCGACGACCAGCAATCTATGGTCAGGCTTCTGCTGTACGCCAATGAGTTCGATCTTGAGGGCTTAGTCGCCACCTCGACCAAGTCCCGGATCAATCCGGACCAGATATACGAGCGAATCGAGGCGTATCGAAAGGTCCGGCCGAACCTGCTCAAGCACGCCGACGGTTATCCTACGG
>Ga0180432_10011214_pt1 | contig 10599 bp, 12 predicted proteins | sample SS_ome_10_FD_132414 | JGI IMG/M metagenome (GOLD analysis project Ga0180432, IMG submission 132414) | Hypersaline lake sediment archaeal communities from the Salton Sea, California, USA - SS_1_MS_2 metaG | ecosystem: Environmental > Aquatic > Non-marine Saline and Alkaline > Hypersaline >...
TGGAAAAGGCTCCTCGGCCTCCTCCTCCGTTGACCGAGTGGGCACAACAAAGCAGACCATGCCCAAGAAATGAAAACCGACACGGAATAACCCATTGACAAAGGTCGTTCCATATCAGGGCGTTAATATCTGGTGTTTATTCCGGTTCTAGCGTGACTTAGCGTTTATCCGTCACAGTTTCCCCCGGCGAATGGTGATCGGAACAACAGAAAAACAAAGCCCACAAAGGCCGTGCGGTAGAGAATATGAGTAGGAAGGAAGGGATATGCGAAAAGCACCGGGGGAGCAGGCCTAGCGACCCACTCCCCCGGTCTATCACCGTATTCGGGCCGAGGGGAAGGGCCGGGACCTGAGAATCGATATCAGGGACTCGCGACCGATAGCTCACCGGCCAGGAGATTCAGGCTGAGATCCATGTCCACCGGCAAGCCTCGCAGCCACTTGGTAAACTGTGCCAGCATCATGCCCGCCGCGACGTTCGCGCAGTAGATAGTGGACTTGGCCGTACAGGATCCCACATAGGCCTCTTCCGGGGCAAACAGTGTCTGCGGATAGTGCTCTCGACCGGCAGCGTCGCTGGCGGTGATCACACGCAGCACCTCGGCCGACATCCTGCCGTCGCAGAAGAAATCTGCGGCCCGTCGCACCGACTCCCAGATCAGTCCACGGATGTCGACCTTGTCCACGCAGCAGAAGACGGCGTTGCCGACGACCATGCTGCGCCGGAACCGTTCGGCCGCCTCACAGACGTCCAGGCCCCCGCTGACCTTTCGGCAAAGCTCAGCGGTCGCCTGAACCTTCGGCCGGCCAAGGTCCGCCTCCAGGTAGCCCTGACTGGCCAGGTTGCTTTCCTCGACGACGTCGAAGTCGACCAGTTGCATCGAGCTGATGCCCACCGCCGCCAACTGAAGCGCCACCTGGCGCCCGATGGCACCTACACCGATCACCGTGGCCCGGCAGCTTGCCAAACGGTCGGTGGGCACGAGGTCACGCTGCCTGCTGTATCTCTCATCAGTGGACATAGGCCACCTCGCTTTCTTCCCAGAGGTCGGGCCTCGCGGCCAGTTCGCCCATGATGAGGCGTCGCTCTTCCGGTTCCATGGCCTCCAGCTCGTCGAGCCAGTCGTCCGGGCAGGAGTAACCTGCGATGTCTTCGGCAAAGCCTGCATGGTGCTGACCGCCAAAGACGCCATAGCACTTACTGACCTCGATACTGGCCTCGTACTCGACTTCCCAGGCTTCCTGATCGCTCGGGCCGAAGGGCAGAGAGTAGTCCACCTCCACCGGTATCACGACCTGGCCACCGGGGCCGACATTGAAGGAGAGCCGTGCATAGCTCTTACCGCCTCTGGCAATGATGAACATCACGGACCACTGGCACTTGCCGAAAACGCGACGAAACGTCTCTTCGTCGGTGGCGCTGGGCTGGGGCGAATCGCCCGGATGGCTGTGGAGCCACACTCGGGCGAACTGTTCCGGCTTCCTTCCGGCATCTACCTGCGTATCGAAAAGGTCCGCCACGGCTTCGTTGTCGAAGGAAATACTGGCAATGGTTGCCTCCTGCTTGACGGTCACGAAATCCTCCATCAGGAGCAGATCGTCTGCCGGCGCTATCCCGAAACCGCCGATCTCCGAGGGTCCGCGGTCTCGAAAGAACAGTAGCTTCGCCCAGGCTGCGGGCGAGAAGCGTAACACGGACATGGAAGGCAGATCGAGCTCATGCGGCATCAGTACTGACCGGGCTTGTCGAGACGCTGGGGGCCTCGCAGATGACGTCGACGGCGCCGTCGTGTTCTTCGCCGCCGTCACGTTTCTCTTCTGCTGCTGTGCTTTCGGCTTCTTCATCTTGGTTCTCCTTGTTCTCTTCGATGCAGGGACACTGCTGTTCTTCCAGGCAGGTCTTGCAGATGGGCTCCTCGCAATCCGGACAACGAGTCAGGCACGAGGGACAAACGGGTTCGTCGCAGGCGGGGCAACTGTCCAGGCAGCTGGTACACGTGCTTTCATCGCACCGCCGGCAATATGATGAGCAGTCCCCGCAGAAGTCGTGTTCGCACACGGCGCACCAGAAGACGTCGTCGCCACTTGCGATGTCTCCGCATTCGTAGCACGCGATGCCGTGCCAGTTGTCCAGGGACACGAACGGGCTGTGGGGGTTGTAGTGCGTCATGACCGAACGGACGAGCAGAAAGAAGTCACAGATTCTCCCTGCAGCCAGTGCCGCGGTGATCGCTGCGCCTGCGTCACCTGGACACAATAGCCCGTCGTTGACGTGCGGATGCGTCACAGCATCATTGCTTGCCGCCGGATGCGGATCCAGCGCGAAAATGCGGTAGATTGCGTTGTAACGCATTTCCGCGAGGCTAGGCACGTGCAGCTGAATCTCAAACTCCCCCAGGTGGATGCCCTGAAGTTCAATCGGCTCTGTTAAAACCGCCAGCAGGTCACTGTCCTTGTGGTACACCAACCCATCGAACTCTTCGGCGGCCTGGCCGAGCTCTCGATAGACCTCAGCGAGTGAGGGTATCCTGATGTTGCAGGCCTGAACGGTCTCCCGGACTTGCTCGATGTGATACGGCACGTCTCGAAGTGCCCCTTCGACTTGCCGAATCACTTTCTCGCCCACGGCATACCAGGCCCGGGCCTCGCACAGATTCAATTTCCGCCGAAGGGCCCCCAGCCGCTCCATCTGTTCAATGACATTGCCGAGCTTGCCCTGAACCGGCCGGTGCTTGCTCCGCTTGAGCGTCAGTAATCGGTTGCGAATGTCGTTTGCGATACGTACGAGCTGTCGCTGTGATAGACTCATAGTTGGTCCTTTCCTGTTAATGACAGGGGGCACCCGCCGTGTGTGTGACGGGTGCCCCTTGCATGTGCCTAACCGAAAAAGCAGCTATGCCGCTCCCTCGATCTTCGTTGGGGTCATCGTGATACGATCACCGTCCTGAAGGACTCGGTCCCTCGCCACGGGCTGACGGTTTACCCTGATCAGGTAGTCCGCCGGGTCTCGGCCGCGAATCTGTTGGCCAAAGAACTCCTCCACGGTCGTGCCTTCAGCGACATCCAGATAGTCTGCAAAGCCACCACCGTCATTGTTAATGAACAAGATTCTCATTTTCGATTCCTTTCAGCAAAGGGGTTCATGGGTGTGCACGCACGCGCGTGCCAAGGTTTGCGTCCAAGGCGTTCAGTCGGTTACTTGCAGCCCGTCGTCGGGGCGGACCGCGCGCGGAGATTCCACGGTGATGCATGGGGGTTCCTTTCGTTCAGGGGGTTACGGGAGGGACGCTGGGCCTACAGTACTTCCATCGGCCGATCACAGTCGGTGCAGATGGGCGCGCCCACCACGGCCAATTCTTCATAGACCACACGGGTTGTGCAGCAGCAGTCAGGGCAGTGCCACAAACGTGAGTAGCCAGCCTCCATGGCAGCTTGAACGGCGGGCCAGTGGATCTTGCTGGCGATTTCCTCCATCGCCGTCCACTCAGCGATCGAGCAGAACTGGCCGTCGGGATCCCGCGAGACGTTCGACTCGCCTTCGTCCGAGCCTTCCATGTCGTAGTCGTAGATGACCACGGCCACGCCCTTGGGCTTGGCGAGCAACTCACCCACGCCGCCGGTGACGGCCAGCATCACCGTGACATCGGGCGAGAGGTCGCCCCGCCGGGCCACTCTATCTGGAACATCGACTTGCTCGCCGGGCCTCGGGATGTGCGCAGCCACGACCTCCGCGATCATCGACAGCGTGTCCACATCCCATTCCTTATCGGGGTTGTAGACGTCCTGATCGTCCACGATGTCCAGGTACAGCAAGTCGTGGATACGCTGGATGCCTTCAGGGACATTCTGACGTCGCGGCAGCTCGGATGCGGCCAGGGCCATAACGTCCCGATCAGCAATATTGAGCCTCTGGCAGAGCCGTTCGACCTCGTCGAACGTCAATACGTCCAGGCGGTCCATCTCCGTGGCAATCTCGCAGATCGCCTGGTCCGGAATACAGCTCGAGCCCTGCAGGTTCTCCGCCTGATGGAACCGCAAGGCGGCAAGAATGGTCGCCAGTTCACGATCATCTACCGCCAGGCACGTGCAGTTGTCGCAGTGCTTCTTCATAGATCCGCTCCTTTCGTTTCACGGAACCGGCGGACAAGTGGGCTGCTCGGCCGGTTCGACAGGTGGAAACAACTCGGGCGCCATCTCCTCCAGCGTCTTCGGTTGCCAGTACAGGTCCCGTTCGATGGCCAGGCCCAACGGGCCACGGGCGGATGCGAGTTCAGCCAGGCTGAAGTACCCCAGTTCCTTCTCGAGGCCGTCCACCAGGCCGAAGAACGTATCATCGCCATCGAACTCCGTGGCATACCACGTCCAGTTTCCGTCGGGCGTGAAGTACTTCACGTACGCAACGGCCGCCTGGCCCAGGTTCTCCTGGGCTCGCAGGGGCGGCAGCTTGTCTCGAATCTTCTTCGTCATCAGCTTCATGATGCAGCTCCTTTCGTTCTTGCGCTGACTCGGGAAACACACTTACTCAGTTCTCATAGAATCACGCTACGGTTGCGTTGCCGGGACCCATGGCCCTTGGTTTGCTGACCTTCGCAGTTCGACCGACGGTGAACTTCCGGTTGCACGATCTGCAGAAAGCCAGCCGTCTTGGCCCCATGGTCACGGTCTTGCGGGTGCCCTTGTGCACGGTGTGGCTCGAGCCACAGTACGAGCACTTGGGTTTTCGTCCTCGCTTCATTGTCTTCACCTCCAAACAACCAAAGCCCCGGGACCTTATAAACCTATGCCTGTCGTTGTCTTTGTTGAGGCCCGGGGCCGACCGGATCAGAAGTTCCGGACGATGCCCCAGAAGAGCGGCCCAGAATGTACTCGTAAGCCTTCTGCAGAACCGATATAGCCTTAGGCAAGTCGTTGACGCTCAGGCTGTTGGTGCCCTTCCATTGGCCGGCCTTGTCGCGATAACGGACCTCCAGTACCACCTTGCGCAGCGAAACGGACTCGCCGTTCTGCTTGATGATGTTCTGAAAGACCGCGGCGCGGACGGCTCCCATCTTGAATGTGATTTCCGGTTTCGGCATTGTTCCCTCGCTTCGTTGATAGGTATTCCTGATATTCCCCTATCGATTGGATCTACCAACTCGTTACGATCGAAAAGACGATACGATTTATATACCTTTCGGCTCTGAGAACGAGACAAGGCGGTCTGAAGGACCGGCCCATATCGGTGCCGACAAGTCCGACAAGATCGCCGGCGGAGTATTGTCCGGAGCCGAAACAAGCTCGCCACCAGCGACGCAAACAGATGCCCTGCCGGTAGAACTCCAACGCATGATCATTCAAAACACCACCTATACCGCAGGACACGGCTCAGGTCAGGCTGACAGCCCCCGGAGATACCTCCAGCTAGAAAAACACGGCTCCTTCAAGGCCGTTTTCGCGGAATAGGGTGTTTCCGGGCGGAAACTCCCCTGATTGACAGGACGGGACGTCGCCCATCTTGTCCATGGCCAAGACCTTCCTTCTTGAAAAGCCAAGTGCCATCCCAACACATTCTTAATGCATGTCATCACTGCCCATACCCAACGGGTAGGGGCGGTAACTTCACTGCGAGTGTGCCGGTAGTTTCTGATTCGTGTTCTTTGGATGCGTCAGAAGTATATAAAGCTTTCGGTGCGGCCCTTGATCGACTCGGTGATGGCCTTGAACAGCCACCAGGCTTCCCGGCTGCCTTTGGCAAACTCGGGATAGCAGGACCGTAGCCACTCCGCGACGACGATCGGATCATCGTTGCCCGGACTATGCCGCTCTCCGCCTACCAGCACAACTCCCCGATCCGTCGCCATAACTCCTCGCGGCAAGTGATGGTCTGCATGGACGGTTGACAACAACCGAGAACAACGGTTAGATTCGTGTCAGTCGCCGTGGGCAATGGTCTCCCTTGTGTTCCACCACGGTGGTGGCTGTCGGGCGCCGGATGGAGTCGAGAATGATGTCTGACGAACTGGCAATCGGACTTACCGCCGCGGGGCTACTGGCCTCGAAGGACATACTCAACAAGCTGTTGGGGCCGACGGCCGACTACCTCGGCGAAGACATGCGGGACTTGGTGAAGCGGTCACGTGAGAACATCGGCAGAATTCTCTCTGCGGCTTGCCGGAAACTCGGACACGCCATGGACCAACCCGGCCAAGTCAATCCGCGGATTCTAAAGCACGTGGTCGATGAGGGACGGTTCATTGAGGACGAACTGGCATCCGAGTATTTCGGGGGGCTGCTGGCCTCTGCTAGGTGCGCGGATGGCCGCGACGATTCGCTACTGCCGAAGCTCAACCTGGTGAAGTCCATGCCGACGTGCCACCTCCGTCTGCACTTCGCTATCTACGATCTGGTTGCTCGACTGCCATATGGACGTGACACGCACGAGCACCCAGCGCTCTGGCTGGGGCTGACCTTGACGATTACAGGACAGGACCTTCTGCAGACCATGAAGATTAAAGGACAGAGCCCGGAGCATCAGATACATGAGGCCGTACGGGGACTCATCGACACCGAGCTTGTCGAGCCCCAGTATGCCTTCCACATAGGCGAAGTTCATGAGTCTGCTGGAGAAGCTGCGCCAGCTGGAGGTGGGCTAGTTGTCCGGCCGAACAAGAAGGGGGCCGGGCTCTTCCTTGGTGTCCTGGGCTATCGGTCGCTGACGCCGGACCTCATTACTTCGGTGGTAGTGGATGGCCAGATCTCGAAATCCGTTCGGAAGGCGATTCCGAAGCCGATCCGTGTCACGCATGATCATGTCCCCGTGGTGAACCGCGTGGAGAATACACTGGATGATGTGGAATGCAAGGTCGATGAACTCAAGGATGAGATCGACGATCTGAAGGGCCGGCTCGACGAGGGGAAGACGGAAGCATGACGATAGCGAAGGGAACGCAAGTCTACGACGTTGAACACACGCCAGTCATAGCCCGAGGCCTGACATTTGATGACCAAGAGTTGACCCATGCACTGGACGGGCCTGTCTCGGAAGTGATCCGGGATGATGCCGGAATCGACGAGTTGGAGGCCTTGCTGGTCGGTGTGAAGGAGACCGGTTTTGCCCCTGATGCGGTCAAGGCGGTGCTCGTTGCCGACGGCAGCCTCAAGGACTGGCGCGTTGGCGAGGCCTTGGCAGAGGCCTACCTGACTGAGCACCGGAGATGTATGTTCCCATGGCCGGTCAGCCGCGACGAGAAGGATCCGAACGCCAGCATGCCAGGTGCCGACCTCGTGGGCTTCCAGGACATCGACGGGGAGGACCGGCCAAAACGGTTTGCTTTCGGCGAGATCAAGACATCATCTCAGGAAGCCTACCCGCCGTCTCTGATGTACGGACGGCATGGCATGAAGAGCCAACTTGAGGATCTCCGCGACAGCGAGCCAACGCGCAAGGCCCTGGTTGTCTACCTAGCTCATAGGGCTCCGGGGCGTGACTGGGAGAACCACTACCGGACTGCGTTCGGCCGTTACATGCAGGACTCAGCCGATGTGGCGGTGTTTGGCGTGATGATCCGCGATGTTGAGCCGAACATAGGGGATCTCCGAGCACGATCACGGAGCCTGGCGAACGGGCGCCCTGACGCGATGGTTATCGAGCTGTACGCGATCTATCTTCCGGTGGGGTCTATAGCCGGGATACACAGCCGGATACGGTTGAGTCAGGAGGGCGACCATGCTCGTAACTGACGAGACCCTACGTCGTGTGGACGAGCACTGGGCAGTCCAGGCCGTGAGCGAGGACGGCCGTGGGCGTGGGCTCGTCGTCGCCAAGGCTCGACTTGTCCGAGCAGCAGTTGCGCAGCAAATGTCTCTCGATTTCCAGGACCAGCCGGATGACGAACAGATCCTTGAGAAGCTCGCAACCGCCTATGAGGTCGCCGCCATCGAAGGATTGAGCGCCGTCCTGTCGGGAGGCACAACCGACGAGGCTAAGACCAAGCAGGAGCAGTGCTACGCCGGAGCGTGGCGGGCGTTCGAGATGCAGCGGTTGCTCCCCGTGCCCGAGCAGGATGAGCACCGCATCTTCCACATCCTGCACCTCGCAGCCTTGGCATACTGCGGCGACCGCTGGTCCGATCTGCGACGATGGTTGGCGGAGAACGAAGAGCACTTGGCCGTCCCCGACACGGGCGGTATCGCGTGGGACCGACGTTTGCTGTTCCGCCTGTTCGAGTGCTGGATACGGTTACTCCGGAAACGTAGTTGGGAGGATCTTGCTGCGATCTCGCAGATTGTTGCTGACTTGCGTAGTGATCAGGCCGCATACGAGGCTGGTGTGTTGGATGAAGATGGCGGCGCTGGCCATTCAGTAGCATTCCGTTTGATCGCTCTCTACCACTGGGCCAAAGCTACCGAGCTGTTGTCCGTGTACATGATGCAGGGGACGCCGACCGGCGTGGACACGGAACTTGACAAACATTTCGAGGCGTCTCGGCTGGCGGCAGCGACGTCGCAAGATGGGCCACTGGAGGTCTTGCAGCGATGGCTGCACGTGGCCGCCCGACGAATGGTGGCAGGATCAGTGTGGTGGGTGGCCCGAGCCGTTAACTCGCGCGTAACGCAGTTCATCGAGGAAGTCACCAAGAGCCAATCGATGTTCGAGTTACTGCCCCCACAACGTGCGGCCCTGCAAGAGCAGGGCCTTCTGGACCCGGCCCACCGTGCGGTGGTCGTGGAGATGCCTACCTCCGGCGGGAAGACATTGTTGGCTGAATTTCGAATGCTCCAAGCCCTCAACCAGTTCGAGCAGGAGGGAGGCTGGGTCGCATACGTGGCCCCCACCCGAGCCCTTGTAGCACAGATTACGCGCCGGCTGAGACGTGACTTCGGGCCGTGCGGCTTGACGGTGGAACAGCTGACCGGCGCTATTGAGATCGACGCCTTTGAAGATGACCTGCTAACGGCCTCCGCCGATAGGGCCACCTTCCATGTACTTGTGGCCACACCCGAGAAGCTACAACTCGTCCTGCGGAACAACAGGGCGCAGCGGCCACTTGCCCTCATCGTCCTGGACGAGGCCCACAACATCGAGGACGAGGAGCGAGGAATGCGGATCGAACTGCTCCTGGCCACTGTTCGCCGGGAGTGCGATCGTGCAAACTTCCTTCTGCTTATGCCGTTTGTCCCGAACGGTGAGGACTTGGCGAATTGGCTGGCACCACAGGCATCACGGTCGATCAGTATCGGCACGGGGGTCTGGAAACCCAACGAGAGAATCGTCGGGTTGTTCCGCGCGGAACCCGATGATTCGGTTCGGGCTGGTTGGCAGATGGTCTTCGAGACGCTGACGACCACGCCAAAGACTGTGCATCTCCGCGGTGTTCACAGAGCGGGACCGCCACGGCCGCTGGCACCGCCCAGAAGCAGTGCCATTTCGGCACCCGGCATCCAGACAGGCGCGATGTCGAAGATATTCTCGGACCGGGGCACAAGCATTGCCGTGGCTACCAACATTCCACACGTCTGGTCGATGGCCCGTAGGGTCCGAGATGCGATGAGACCCTTGGAGCACACTCCGAACGAAACCCAGTTGGTGCAACGTTTTCTTGCTACAGAGATCAGCTCGGACTTCGAACTAATCGACATGCTCAGCCGTGGCGTGGCGGTCCATCATGCTGGCCTGTCCGACGAAGCACGGACGCTCATCGAGTGGCTGGCCGAACTGAGCCAACTCCGGGTGCTTTGTGCGACGACGACGATCGCGCAGGGCATCAACTTCCCGGTGTCCTCAATCTTCATGGCATCGAATAAGTACCCCTATGGACACGAGATGACGCTCCGCGAGTTCTGGAACTTGGCTGGCAGAGCGGGGCGCTTTGGGCAGGACTCCGTCGGTGTGGTAGGGGTAGCCGAGCACGGCCGAAGGCAGGAACTGACGGAATACATGTCTCGAGCTCATGGACACCTTGTTTCGCGGCTGGTCCGGCTCCTCAGCGAGGTCGAGCAAGCACACCAACTCGACGAACTGGCCGGAATACTCCACAGAGAACAGTGGCGAGATTTCCGATGCTATGTCGCCCACCTCTGGGCGGAGAAGCAGGATCTCGAAGCGGTGCTGGCTGATACGGAGCAGCTTCTTCGGAGTACCTTCGGATACAGCGTCCTGCGGGCTGAGCACACCGATTCGGCGACGAAGCAGGCCAATGCCCTCCTGAAAGCCACTCGGGAGTACGTGCAGCGGTGGGTGAACCATCCCGAGAACACCGTGCTGGCTGACGCGACGGGTTTCGCCCCGGAAGGGGTGCGAAGTGCGATCATCGAGCTGAACCAATTGGAGAGCCGGCTTACACCGAATGACTGGGAGCCGGGAAGCATCTTTGGCGATATGAACCAGTCATCCCTGCCAAACCTCATCGGTATCATGCTGAAGATCCCGGAGCTTGCCGGCTCCTTGGAGGAGATCCAGAGGAGTGGCTTGACCCATCAACACGTCGCTGGAATCACCGCAGCCTGGGTGAATGGGAAACCGCTGCGTGACATCGCCGAGCAGTACTTTCAGAGGGGCGGGGGGAGCATGACGAATGCCATTACGGCCGCTTGCAAGGCGATATACCGCACGATCGCAAA
>Ga0180432_10011215_pt1 | contig 10599 bp, 5 predicted proteins | sample SS_ome_10_FD_132414 | JGI IMG/M metagenome (GOLD analysis project Ga0180432, IMG submission 132414) | Hypersaline lake sediment archaeal communities from the Salton Sea, California, USA - SS_1_MS_2 metaG | ecosystem: Environmental > Aquatic > Non-marine Saline and Alkaline > Hypersaline >...
CCCGCGTGGTGATGACCGATGTGCCGAGCAGGGTAGGGTCGGCAGCGGTCAGGCTGTACCAGGCGCGGGCATAACGTTTCATGTCCACCAGGTCCCGCGCTGGCCAGGGCAGCGACGAGAGGTTCTGGATGAGCGGGCGAGGGGGATTGCGGACGGTGCTGCCGTCGACGGTCTTGTGCCAGATACCAGCTATGCCGGTGGGATCGCCGCCACGCAGCACCAATTCCAGCAGCGTGTTTTCTCCTTCGCCGATGGCCACGGCATCGACGTGGGGCCGGGCCAGCGTCTCATCGGGCTGGACGGTGGCGTGCGGGCCGCCCCAGATCACCAATGCCTGGGGATTTGTCTCGTGGGCTATGGCTGAGGCGCGCTCTGCGTCGCGCAACATGCTGGTCATTACTGACAGGCCGATCACGTCGTAACGCCGGGCCGACAGCCCATCCCGCAGATAATCTAGCGGGTTTTTGCGAAATGTCAGGTCAAAGACATCTACCTGAGCGTCGCTTTCGCGGCGCAGGTAGGCCGCCAGAGAAAGGATGCCCAGGGGCGGTTGACCGGATGGATAGCGAGTTCGGGGAAAGATGAGTGCTATTTGCATTTTTTATCTCGTATTCTAGCCATGCCACGCGCCACAGCATAAGGGATGCGCGGCGCATGGCTCGTAGGTCAAGGGCAAGGTTTGCCCGTTGTTTGTTTAAAATTTGGTTACTACTCAGCCAGTGCTCCAAGTCTCTGTCTCGGGGACGACTTGGATGGTGAAATTCGCCTTTGTTTGGGCTGTTCTTGCCCAGAACGCCCCCGGGACGGGGGCAAGGATCGTTGAATAAGACATATCTTGGCCAGCCCGAGTAGTTATAAAATTTGTTTATCGGGTCACTTGGGCTGGCTGGAGCAACAGCCGGTCGGCTACTTTTTCGTCGTCCACCGAAATGGCGAGTCGCTGGCCGGTGTCAGTTGTGTAAACACCTATTTCTATCTGGTATTCGCCTGCCAGGGCATCAGCAGACACGGTCAACGGGATGTGTTGGACAAGGACGTCGCCGCGCTGCCAACCGTAGGGCGGCACGTCCAATCCGTCCCAACCTGCCCAGATTTTGCTTTGGTCGTCCAGAAGGTGGGCGAAAACAGTGACGGGCGGCGCTTTGTCGAGCACGCGCCAATAGGTGGTGAGGGCCAGTTCGTCGCCCGGAGTGATTTTTATTGCTGACAGGTGGTAGCCCAGGAACGCCAAGACATCGCCGGTGTTGCCAAAACTGATGGGTAACACTATCCGGTGGCGCAGTTTGTCGAGATCGCTGATGGCAAAGTCCACGGCCGGACTCCACCACACCGGATTGTCTGCTGCCAACGATGATGCTTTGGCGGCCAGTGTCAACGATGTGTCTACGCGATAGACAGTATAGTCCTTGCCTTGCTGCATCACCTTGGCCTGTTCGAGCACTGTCTGGCGCAGCGCCGGCGCAAAGGGCAGCAGGTCGGACACGATGTAGGTGGTCTCGCCGGTCGCCGGCGCAACAAAGCTCGCGCCCGGGTCAAAAGCACGGAGGAGGGCGTTGGGCAGGCTGAGGGCTATTTTGATCGTGTTTGTTGCGACGTCACGGTAGCTTATGCCCCCAAGGGCCACGGTGTGGGGCAGTCCCTTTGGCTCTGCTACGCGATAGACAAACAGGGAGTAGCCGGGCCGGGCCAGAGGCTCTTGATCGCGGAACCAGGCAAAGGTGTCGCGATCTTTTAACATCACTCCTTGCAGGTTTGTGGCGCTGATGACGTACAGGCCGGGTGCGGGATGGTAGGGGTTGAAGGCAAAGGTTCCGGCCGAACCCTGGTACAGCGGAAAACCCGGCAAGGGTTGATAGTGGATGCCATATTGCTCTGGGCGGGCCGGGCCGAACCAACTCAGGTACACCTGGTCGATGCCTTCTTTGTCCAGGTAGTCTTTTAGAGCCGGTAGATCCTGCCCCCAATCGAGGTTCGAGTCCACCAGGTAGCGATGGCCGTTCTCCGGGCCGCCGACGATTTCGTTAAAATAGGCTAGATAATGCGGATAGATGCCCAGGACAGAGAGCGCCTGCCAGATTATCAGAACGATGGCGAGTGTGTACAGCCCGTTGCGAATCACAGACTGGGTCAGGTGGGTTGCGAGTCGCGAATGGTGGATGACGAGTTGAGACTCGCTTGCAATTAGTTTGCTGACATGGACGAACAGCAGCGGCAAAATGGGTAATAGGTGGCGGTAGCCGATGTTTAGCGGACTGCTCATGGAGGCTATCAAGTACACGGCGACCGGCAAGAGCAGCCACATCTCGGCGCGCCAGCTTTGGCGATACAGTGTCAGTGCCAGTGCCAGCGCCAGAAGCAGCAATGTTGAGAGGGGTGTCTTGATTAAAAAGGCTGTCAAGAAATAATACCACCAACCCTCGGTCGAATATTGGCCTGCAAGGAAAGCCGGATTGCCCCTCTCGGTGCGCTCAAAGATGGCCCGGAGGCCGTTCCAGTAGGAGGGCATAGGGACGGTCATTCCGTCGTCGTTCAGGGGCCCGCGCTCCAGGCCATAGATGCCCCACAGTACGGCCAGCCCGACGGTTATCAGGACTGCCAGGTACAGCACCCATTTCCATTCAAAAGTGCGCCACCAGGGTGGAGCAGCCGGCTCGACCGGTTCGTGCCGGAATAGGTCTGCGCCGGCGGGTGGCCCGACAGAGGTTCTCTCGCCAGGAGAGAGGGGCATCAGATCGGGGGACTCGGGAGGGGGAGGTGACGCCGGTGATTTTTTCCAGGCGTGTATGACGACGAGCAGTGCGAGGATGGGCAGCAGGATGATGGCCGAGAACTTGGCCGCCAGGGCCAAGCCCAACGCTACACCGGCGGCGATGGCACCAATTATTGTTGGCCTGGTCGTGAATCGCCAAAAGGTGTAGAGGGCCAGGAACATGAAACAGGCCAGGCCCAGATCGTTGGTGGCCAGGCGGGTGTGTGCCAGGATGTTGGGTGAAAAGGCGTAAAGCGCCAGCGCCAACAAGCCGGCGGTGGGCCCGTGCAATTCCGCTGCCCAGGCATAGACACCCATGCCCAACAACAGGCCCAACAGGACGATCGGCAGCCGTGCCCAATTGACGATCTTTTGTGCTTTGATGGGCTGCCCATCGGCGTCGGTGGCGTTCCAGAGCAGTTCGTCGGCAAAAGCATACCAGTTGGCGGAAGCCCAGGAGGGGTGATCGGTAGGGAGGGCGGGCCGGATGGCGAGCAACGGCAGGGCGCTGATAGCGTTGACCAGCGGCGGGTGCTCGCGACTCAGACGGAGGTCGCCGGTACGCAGGTAGGTGTAGCCCCGGGCGATGTGATTTTGCTCGTCCATGGTGGGCGACTTTTGCCCGGCGCTGAGGAGCGCCTGCAAGACGAATATGCCCAGCAAAGCCAAGGCAACGATGGTGGTCAATTTCTCTTTTCTGTCTGTGCCCAACTTTTGATCCCCCCTATAATATTTTGGCCTCGCCGCCCGGTGACCCGGGTCGTCGTCAGCGATCCCTGCCCTGATGCTAGTCGATCTCTTGTGGGGTTTTTGTCTCGATGGGGTGCAGCAACAGGCGATCGGCCACGGCAGTGTCGCCCTCGAACACCGGCCAGCGAGCAGAGTTATCTGTAGAATAAAAACCGATCTCTAGCTGGTAGGTACCTGATGCGGCGTCGTCGACCAGCTTCATGGTGTGAACTTGCACAACGACATCGCCCGGTTGCCAGTGGGCAACGGGTGCATCTAATCTGTCTTGTCCCCCTTTGACCTGGCTTTGCGCGTCCAACAGGTGACCAAAGATCGTCGCTGGCGCGTCGGGCGATACCAGCACACGCCAGTAGGTGAGTAGCTGCAGCGTTTCACCCGGGGCCAGTTGCACACTGTCGAGTTCATACCCCAGGAAGGCAACTTTGTGCCCCAGGTCGACGGGGTAAGTAAGCGGGTGGCGCAGCCGATCGGGATCGCCCGATTTAAAGTTGACTTCTGGGCTCCAGAGGACCGGGTTTTCCTGTGCTGTCTCCAGCCGGGTGGCCAATCGCCCGGACAGCGACAGGCGGTAGATGGAGAAGGCGTTGTTGACGTCGTCTGGACGCAGGTGTCGCACGGCGACAGGGTCGGTTCCATCAAAGAGCGCCCGGTACAGAGCCGGATGCAAGCCGGCTGCTGCCGGAAAAACATAGCGCACGCCGGCATCGCCGGCAGGGACGACGAGAGCGCCTCGCCCGTCGAACCAATGCGCAGCCAGGTCTTGGCGGCGCAAGATCGCTTCCAGAACGTAGGGATCGTGATAGGTCAGGGGGTACTCGGTCGAAATGGCAGCCGGTCCACCGCCGGGCTGCTCGTCCAGGTAGCGGGTGATCTCGCGCAGGTTGGTGTGGTACACTTCTCGCACGTCCGGGGCGGCGGCCCAGGTGACGAAATAATCTTTATAAGTCAGCCCGGCGTTCGCACCCATCAAAAGAGCGATCCCGGCGATGGCCATCCATCGTCCCAGATGTCCCCGCTTCCACAGCCAGCGGGCCATTTGCACGGTGCCCAGGGCCAGGGTCAGGTAAATTGCCGGCTGTGCGCCCATCATACGTTGCACGCTGGTCATCGGACCGGTGATCAGGGTGGGAAAGAGGCCAGTAAACAGCCAGAGCAACAGAAAAGCATTGGCGGGTTGTCGCCAACGCCACAACGCCACTCCCAGTCCAAAATAGAACAAGATCGACGTCAATGGGTCGAAAATGGGCCGTCCCGGCAGGTTGTAACGCCAATGGGTATCGCCAGCCAACGAGAACACACTGAGTGCTTTGGCCAGGTTCTCGGTCAGAGGGCGCAAGTTGCCCTGCCAGGCCTGGATCAGCGGCTCGATCAGTTGGCCGACGCGGACTTCCTGGTCGGGATGGGTTGTCAGGTAAAAGGCCAGGGGAGAGGCGACAGCGGCTGCGACGAGCAGCATGAGCAACATGCCTCGCCAGACCCGACGCCACGTTGTCCGGTGAAAGATGGCCAGGTAGGCTGCAAAGGCGACAAAGGTGAACAATGTTGTCCGGCTTGCCATATAGGTGTAGAAAGAGCTGCCGGCCAAGAGGCCCGCGAGCGCCCAGTCTCTGGGCCGTCCCCGGTCAGAGATCCCACGCCACAGAAAAGAGACCGCCGGCACAAAGAGCAGCGGTAATGTGACAGACCGCAGGCCCTGGCGGTGGGAAAAGACTGGCCAGAAAGAGAGGGCCAGGCCAATGGCGGTGATCAGCGCTACCGACGGATTGAAGGCGCGACGGGCCAGCAAATAGCTGCCAAGGATGACGCCCAGGCCGCAGAGGGCTGTCGTCAGGCGCAGGGTAACATCCGTGACGCCGCCCGGTGTAGAAACCAACGCGACCAGGTAGGTGTACAGCGGCTCGTGGCCGTAACCGGTGGAAAAGTAGAGGGGACGGGCGCCATCCATCACACCGGCAGCGTCGTGGGCGTTGTTGGCCTCGTCGTGGGTCAGGCCGGGTGGCACATTACTCAATTGGTAAAGTCGAAACCAGGCAGCGACGATCAAAATCGCTGCCAGGGCCAATATCTCCCAGCGTACGTTCTCTTGAGAACAGAATTTTGGTACAGATGAATTGCGAGCCATAGGCGGTCACACTCAAACGCCGCCTCCGCAGGAAGGAAGAGGAGGCGGCAGATAGACGGCGCAATTATATCACGGGCGGCCAACCTTTACAAATGAAGGTGTTTCCATTGACAATAGCAGCTGTGGCGGTTATAATTGCCTCCGTTTGCTTGGTGTTTTATTGCTTTGTCTTGGCTTGCAGGATAGGTATGTTTCTACTGTAGGAGGTTGGTATGTCCTCTAGGGTGTCATTGATCATTATGACGGGCGTCCATCAAGGGAGTCGGGCAGAGCAGATGATGTCCGGCGCTCGCGAGGCTATTACTTTGGATCTTGTGGATCGGGCTTGGAGCACGGGAGCTTTTTGCCAGATCATTGTTTCTACCAATTCTCTGCGCCTGGTAGATGCGCTGCGAGACAAACCGGTGGAGGTGGTGATCGATCCTCCTGGGCAAACGTTCCATTTTGGTCTCTGTCTGCGGCAGTTGGTGGATCGGTTTGGTGTGGAAAAGCTCTTTTACATGGGAGGGGGGAGTGGGTCTTTGCTGTCCCGGGATGAGATGGCCCACCTGGTCGAAGCGGTTGACAAGGAGGATGAGTTTCTTGTCACTAATAATTTCTATTCTACGGACTATGCGGCCTTGAGTCCGGCTGCGGCTTTGCACGCTATTGAGCCGCCGGCGCTGGACAACGATCTGGGATGGCTTTTGGTGCGCCAGGCCGGTCTGAAGAACTATTCGCCGCCACGGAGCGCGGCCACGCAGTTGGACGTGGATACGCCTATCGACTTGATGACGATCCAGGGTCATCCAGACGTTGGCTCACATTTGAAGGGGTATCTCCAGGAGCTCGAGCTGGATGTCTCTCACATTGAGAAGGCGATGACTTTTTTTGTGGATCGGGCGGCAGAGGTGTTTATTGCCGGACGGGTTTCCTCGGCGACGTGGGCTTATTTGGAGCAGGAGACAGCGTGCCGGGTGCGGCTACTTGCCGAGGAGCGGGGTATGCGGGCCAGCGGCCGCCAGGCACGGGGAGAGGTTCGTTCGTTGCTTGGTTTTTACCTCGATGTCGTAGGAGAAGAAGCGTTTTTTGATCACCTGGGCGAATTGGGACAGGCGGCTTTTATCGACAACCGGGTCATCCTGGCTCACTGGCGTCTTTGGCCGTCGGATGCGGATCGTTTTTATGCTGACCTCTGCCAGCCGGAAAAAGTTCAAGATCTCCGGCTGCGCGCTCTGGTCGAGGCGGCGATGGCGGCGTCCATTCCCGTCGTCATGGGAGGGCATTCGCTGGTTTCTGGGGGATTGTACGCTCTGCTGGAGACGGTCTGGGCCACCGGCGGGGTGGATTTGCCTTACCAGACCCAGCCTTTGCTCTGGACTTGATTTGCTGGGTGACAAGCCCCGGCCCCTTTTTCCCGCCGGACTGATGGGAGAGAAGGGGCCGGTTTTAGTTTGGCTAGACTGTGACAGGGTGGTGCTGGACCTGCGTGAATGGCGATAGGGTGGGTTCTAGTAAGCTCCCTCGCTGCGCAGGACGGCGCCGATGGTGCCGAAAAGGATCCTGATGTCCTGCCAGATGGTATAGTTGCGGATGTAGTACATGTCGAGCTTGGCGCGATCTTGGTATGAGAGATTGCTGCGACCGCTCACCTGCCACAAGCCCGTTAGGCCAGGCTTGACTGTCATGCGGTTGTGTTGCCACTTGCCAAATTTATCGGTCTCGGCCTGGGTGATCATTCTTGGTCCGACGAGACTCATTTCACCCCGGATGATGTTGACAAGCTGGGGCAATTCGTCGAGGCTGGTCTTGCGCAAAAAGTGTCCCAGCCGGGTGATGCGGGGGTCGTCCTTGATCTTGCCCGTTTCCTCGAATTCCTTTTTGAGTTCCGGGTGGCGTTCCAGATAATCGCCGGCGTCAACGCGCATGGTGCGGAATTTGAAAGCATCGAATTCCTTGCCGCTGGTGCCAATGACCCGCCGCCGGTGAATAGCCGGCCCGGGCGAATCCAACTTGATGATAAGGTTCATCAGGAGGAAAAAGGGAGCCAACAAAATGAGGGCCGGGATGGCGAGGGCATAATCCAGCGTTCGTTTCAAGAAGGCGTCTATGCCGGTAATCCGCAGCTTGTTGAGTGAGATGAGGGGTACGTTGCCCGCTTCGGTCACACGCACACCGGTGGTATAGAGCTCAAAGACACCCGGCGAGAGCCGGACCATTGCTCCGCCGTTGGTACCGAAAGCGCGATAGATGTCCAGCAGTGTTTCGCGCGGCAGGGCTGTGGTGGCGACAATCAATTCGTCCAGGTCATATTGTTTTACCAGCTCTTTTAGCTTGCTGGTGCGACCCACAATGGACAGTTTCTTGAAGGTGCTGTTCAGAGGGCGGGTGTCATCGACAAAGCCTACCACATCTATGCCGGCCTGGCTGGCTGTGTTGAATTGCTGCCAGATGGCTTTGCCTTCCTCGTTGGCGCCGACGATGACGACTCGTTTGTGAAAGAAACCTTGTTGGCGCAGGCTATAGACCACGCGGCGGAAGGTAAAGCGGTGGAGTGTGAGAATGGCTATTGAGAGCCCCCAGGTGGTGAGCAGCCAGCCTCGGGAGATGTCCACATCCACATCGCGGAACAAAAAGCTGTAGAGTACCACCGACATCAAGCCGAAGGTGCTGGCGTTAAAGATGCGGGAGTACTCTTTGGTGCCGCCAAACAAGCAATCGGGGTGATATAGTTCGTACACTGCGAAAATGCCGACCCAAATGGGGATCAGGCCAAAGACCAACCGGGAGTAGAAATGGGCTGAGAAATTGCCGTGATAGGGCCACCAGGGATTTTGGAAACGCAAGTAGTAGGCCAGCGCCAGGCTCATGCCGATAAAGAAAGCGTCGAGCAGAGGGAGGATGGCGATGAGATAACGAATATTGCCACGCCTGATCTTTAGCTGTTTTCCAAGAGTCAGGCGTTGTGCTGCGAAAATGCGTTTGGGCATACCTTTGGAAACTGACTCTGTCACAGTAATTACCTCCACGTTTTGCATTGAAAAGCAATTGCGAGTTGCATTGTGTTCTACAAGCTATTCAAATTATAAGGACTAAATGTTAGAATGGGGTAAACAAAAAGTTAGAGTTTGGTAAGAACTTTGGTCCATTGTCTCTTTGCAATGGGTGAGCGAATGTGGTAAACTAGTCTACTATTAGGGGCAGGAGGATGTGGTGCTTGACGTTAAAACTGAGGTGGCCGATGCTCTGGCGGCAGGCCGGCCGGTAGTGGCATTGGAGTCTACCCTGATCAGCCATGGCCTGGCTTATCCCACCAATCTGGAGGTTGCCCGCGAGTTGGAAGAAATTGTGCGGCGTGAGGGGGCTGTGCCGGCGACGGTTGCTATTCTGAATGGCCGGCCGTGTGTGGGCGTGGAAGACGGCGGAATCGAGCGATTGGCTGAGGGAACAGACATTCGCAAGGTAAGCCGTCGTGACATTCCCATCGCAGTTGCTCTGCAACAGGATGGGGCGACGACGGTGGCGTCAACGATGTACCTAGCGCGTCGAGCTGGCGTCCAGGTTTTTGCCACGGGGGGGATTGGTGGCGTGCACAGGGGATATCCTTTTGATGTCTCGGCAGATCTGCCCGAGTTGGCACAAACGTCCGTGATCGTGGTGTGCGCTGGCGCCAAGTCTATTCTGGATCTGCCTTTGACTCTCGAATGGCTGGAAACACATGGCGTTCCGGTATTGGGTTATGGCACTGAAGAGTTTCCAGCTTTCTACTCGCGTGGCAGCGGTGTGCCGGTGGATGTGCGGGTGGATACGCCGGGCGAGGTGGCTCAAGTGTGGTTGGCCAAGCAAAAGATGGGATTGGTTGGAGGGTTGCTGGTTGCCGTTCCGGTGCCGTTAGAAGTCGAGCTGGTGGCATCAGAGGGAGAGCGGGCTATCGAGGCGGCGCTGGCGGCAGCTGATGCGCAGGGCATCAGGGGTAAGGCTGTGACCCCTTTTGTGCTGGCTGAGGTGGCTCGTCTGACGGGCGGGCGCAGCGTGGAGGCCAACGTGGCTTTGCTGCGCAACAATGCGCGGGTAGCTGCCCGGATCGCTGTTGCATTGGCTAAAGATTGAGCACGAGGGCGACGTGACCGTATCCCGGATACAGTCGACATAAATATTTTACTGATTGAGGGTGTGAACTGGCGAGTGTGGGTTGGCGGTGGCTGTCAACCTGGTGGGCGCCAGCATGTTTGGGCAATGACTTGGTGGTTGACTACTCAACTTGTAGGGGGTGAATACGGTTTATGTCGTATATATAGTATGTGTTTGCACAGTTTCCAAGGCGGTGCGAAATATTGTTCAGCGAACTTTTTTGGGGAAGGCTTGTTGACACGGTAAGCGAATTGTGGTAAAATAGTTGAACGTGGTGTTAACTGGTTCACCCAATTTGCACGAGGGATGCGGATTGCGAATTGGGTTTTTTTGGTGTGTCCTCCTTCTTTATGTTCGGGCACAGGGTAAGTTAAACCCGTTTCCTCACGCCCGGAACGCAATGGCTGGCGTCAGGGTAGTGTGAGAGTGGACATCGTGATAGTGAGTTGGTGTCCGTAATTGCCGTTCCCCTATGAGTGTGGTGGGTGGAAGCCGGGCCTCTCGATGGGGTCGGGATAGAAGGTTTCAAAGCCTGACAGGACGCTTTAGCCAATCATTTCCGTTCACGTTGCCAACAGGTTTGAAAATTAAAGAGTTTTTGACCCACGCAACCTGGCGGTCATCAGTAGACTAATGGGGGATGGGGCATGGTCGCCACCTATAAGTGTAATAAGGAGAAATGCCTCTGATGAAGCCCTATCGTTTGACACGCAAAACCTACGCCGAGATTTCCGATGTGCATCCGCTGCCTGATTTGATTGAGGTGCAACTGGAAGCCTTTGAGTGGTTCAAGCAAGTCGGTTTGGGCGAGTTGCTTTTAGAAATCTCTCCTATTGAGAGCTTTAACAAGAATCTGGAATTGCATTTC
>Ga0180432_10011218_pt1 | contig 10597 bp, 10 predicted proteins | sample SS_ome_10_FD_132414 | JGI IMG/M metagenome (GOLD analysis project Ga0180432, IMG submission 132414) | Hypersaline lake sediment archaeal communities from the Salton Sea, California, USA - SS_1_MS_2 metaG | ecosystem: Environmental > Aquatic > Non-marine Saline and Alkaline > Hypersaline >...
CTGTAGGTATATTATTGATGAGTTGAAGCAGCGTGTGCCTATATGGAAGAAGGAGACCACACCAGAAGGGGATGTCTGGGTAGAGGGTGAAAAACATGAGTGATCCAGTGAAAATGATTGATATCTCAGGGAAAGAGACGGTTTACCGGTCCGCGACAGCGGTGGGAAGCATCAAACTCAAAAAAACAACAGTCGAGACCATCAAGAATCAGGGCATAAAGAAAGGCGACCCGTTAACAGTGGGCGAGATAGCGGCTATGCTAGCTGTGAAGAAAACTCCTGAACTCATACCCCTATGCCATAATATCCCCATCAGCCAAGTAGATGTAACATACAGCTTCAACGAAGAAACAGTAGAGGCTCGCTGCACCGTTATAACAAACGCCCAGACAGGCGTCGAAATGGAGGCACTCATGGGAGTAACCACAGCCCTCCTCAACATCTGGGACATGACAAAATACCTTGAAAAAGATGTAAACGGTCAGTACCCTGACGCAGAGATCACCGGCATCAAGGTCGTTGAGAAGAGGAAAGGACGATGAGTCATCCCCGAGATCAACAGGTAGAGACTAGCTTCGCGTTGCTGGTGACCAGTGACTCGCGTACACTTGAAACAGATGAGACAGGAAAACTATCCACTGAACTCATTGAAGTAGCGGGACATAAGGTAACACAGAGAGACATCAAACCAAACAAACCAGAAGAGATCAAACAATGGCTCAAGACAGCCATAACGGGAAAAGCACCAGTGATCATCACCAGCGGAGGCACCGGAATAGGAGGCGTAGATGTTACCGTTGATGTAGCCAGAAGCCTGTTCGATAAAGAGTTACCCGGTTTCGGGGAGCAGTTTAGACGCCTTAGCTATGATGAAATTGGAGTAGCGGGTTTGATGAGCCGCGCTACTGCGGGTGTCGCTGGTAAGAAGCTTATTTTCTGTCTTCCGGGTTCAAGGGGAGCCATGAGGACAGCCTTAAAGGAGATTATTTTGCCCGGTGTGGGGCATATGCTCTGGGAGTTGAAACGAAGATGACGATGAAGCCGTTCGGAGAACTGATGCCAAGACTAGAAGCACTAGAGATTATAGAAGAAAAAACACCACAAGTAACTGCGACAGAGAAGATATCGATACAGGAATCAGTGGGACGAGTCTTAGCCACAGACGTAGTAGCCGGATTCGATGTACCGCCATTCCCAAGGGCCAGCATGGACGGCTACGCGGTAAAGGCCGCTGACACAGAAAAAGTACCAACAGGACTCAAGATTATCGGCACCCAGCACACAGGCGGAATCTATGAAGGCACGGTAAATACAGGAGAGTGCCTTGAGATAGCCACAGGAAGCCCCATGCCGGATGGCGCCGACGCTGTGGTGATGGTGGAGTACACTGAGCTAGATGGCGAATATGTGATTATCAAGCGAGGCGTAAAGCCCGGCAAGAACATGGCGCCAGCTGGAGAAGACATGATCAAGGGCACCAAGGTTCTCGAATCAGGTGCATACATCACCCCCGGTGTACTTGGGGCATTCGCTGCGCTCGGCTACACCGATATAGAGGTCTATATGAAACCAAAGATAGCCATCTATAGCAGCGGACCCGAGATAGCACCACAAGGAACACAATTGGAACCCGGACAAATCTATGATATCAACAGCTATACGCTAGCATCTGTAATCGAGATGAACGGTAGCGAGCCTGATATGCGTGGAATAATGGAGGACAATCTAGACTCTATAAAAAGGAGTCTACGAGACGCATCAAACTATGATATTGGTGTTTTTAGTGGAGGTAGTAGCGTAGGGGTCAAGGACCTTTTCGGAGAAGCTATCGAGGAACTAGGCGAGATATATTTCCACGGTGTTAAGACCAAGCCTGGTAAACCAACCCTATTCGGAAAACTAGGGGGTACGCTGATTTTTGGTATGCCGGGTTATCCTACAAGTTGTCTGAATAATAGCTACGTGTACTTGCTGCCGGCTCTCAGGAAGATGGCGCGGCTACCGCCCAAACACTGGGTTAAGGTATTAGTACCAATAGGTGAGGGTTTTGAGTCAAAGGGTGACCGCGAGCAGTTTATCACAGTTGAGATCAGGGAAGAAAAAGCCTATAGGGTGTTCAAGCAGAGTGGTGACATCACCAGCATGACTCATGCTGATGGCTTCATCATATTACCAATCGGTTATAGTAAGCTTGAGACTGGCGACATGGTTGAGGTTACTCTTCTCAACGTCTAGTAGGGCTTAAAACCCGGTACCGCTTTTCTTAGCCCATGACAGAGTACAGGCTTGACGAGGACTTTGCCCTCGAAATGGACGCCAAAGACCCATTAGCCGGGTTTAAGGAACGATTCTACCCACTGGGAGACTCCATCTACATGGATGGAAACAGCCTCGGGTTAATGAGCAAAGACGCAGAAAAGACGCTACTTAGGCTCATCGAGGAATGGAGAACCCTAGGCATCAAAGGCTGGGGTGGCGGAAAGATACCGTGGATAGCCTACGCCGAGGAACTAGGCAACCTACAGGCACCACTGGTGGGAGCCGAAAAAGATGAGTGTGTAGTGACTGGTGGGACAACCATCAATCTTCACACCTTGGTCTCAACATTCTACCAACCCGAAGGAAAACGGAAGAAGATTCTAGCTGATGAACTCAACTTCCCAAGCGACCTCTACGCGTTAAGCGCCGAGATCAGACTCAAGGGTGGAGACCCAGACGAGGACTTGGTGCTGGTACGTAGTCGAGACGGTATGCTCATCGAGGAAGAAGACATCATCGCAACCATGACAGACGAGGTACAGCTTGCATTGCTGCCTAGCGTCTACTATAAATCCGGTCAGCTACTGGATATGAAGCGGATCACAGAGGAAGCCCACAAGCGAGGCATCATCGTTGGATTCGACTGTAGCCACAGTACAGGAGTGGTGCCTCACAAGTTCAGTGAATGGGGTAGCGATTTTGCGTTCTGGTGTAACTACAAGTACATGAACGGTGGACCTGGAAGCACTGGCAGTATCTATGTCAATAAGAAGCATTGGGGCAAGATGCCCGGTATGGCGGGGTGGTTTGGTAATGCAAGAAGCACTATGTTTGAGATGCGGACAGACTTTGATCCAGCACGTACAGCCTCAGCTTGGCAGATAGGAACAACTACGATGCTGAGTACTGCGCCTATCGAGGGAAGTCTACGCATGATGAGAGAAGCAAGCATCGAAGCGATTAGGGAGAAGAGTCTCAAGATAACAGGCTATTTGATGTACCTGATTGATGAGATGCTCAGTAAGGAGCCGTATAATTATGGTATCGCTACGCCTCGTGCCCCTGAGAGACGTGGAGGACATGTTGGTGTCTATCATAAGGAAGGTTGGAGAATCAATCAGGCTATGATTGCTCGTAACGTGGTTCCAGATTTCCGTCCACCAAACATAATCAGACTTGCTCCTGTACCATTGTATATCAGCTATCATGATGTCTGGAGGGTAGCACAGCACATGAAGGCAGTCATCGACAACAAAGAGTACGAGAAGTTCACGGATGACAGAAGCACTGTCACCTAACCCATATTTTATGCTTTTTTAGACGCTTTTTTGTTTCTAAAACCCGTTAAGGTGACGGTTTTTTACATATATCGCAGGGTGAACTGGGCTATTCAGGGGCTTCTTTTAGTGAAATAAGCTGCTTCCAAGCTTTTTCGCACTACCCCCCCTCCCCTTGTTTCGACCATAGGTATAGTCGTTATTTTGCGGGGCTCATAGTTATTTCGGGTATAGGTACCACCGAAATAGGGAAAATGGGTTAAACCCCGAGACCTTACTGGTATTGATTTGAGGCTCAGATACGTTGTTCTGCTTCTCCTTTTCACGGGCATGATACCTGCCTCAGCGTTTGTCTATGAGATGACTTGGAGCTACGAGAACAACGGAGTCGCAGTATACAATATGAGCCAGAAAGATCTCGGTGTTCCAGTCTTTCCAGATACCACTTACCAGACTGTAACCATGGAGACGAGTTTTGAGGGCGAGTGGGTTGAGTTGGAGCCCGGGTTCTTGAAAATGGTACCATTTTCACCGGTATTGGTACCAATAGACGAGGCCTACACCATCACCGCAACCTACCAAATAGAATCCATGCCGAGACCAGTCCCATCACTTGGCAAACAGCTAGCCGAGACCCCAGAACAGATACCAAATGATCTACGAGAATATACTGAACCCAACACCCTGTATCCAAGTGATAACAGGGAGATCGCTGAACTCGCAGACAGTATAACAGAAGAAGAGGAAACGGTTTACGAGAAAGTATTCGCATTGATTGACTGGTTTGAGGAAAACTCGACATATATGGTAACCGAGACCCCAAAACGCCCAGAGTACACGGTACGAGACCCGAGGGGAGACTGTGACGACTTGTCTCTTCTCTTTATCACCATGTGTAGAAGCATAGGCATCCCAGCTTATCTTTAGGCAGGGGTGGTGCTCAGCGAGCCTATAGAAATAGAGGAGACTGACTGGGGGGGTCATTATCATTATGTGTTTGATGGCGCTGGGTGGCATGCTTGGGCGATGGTGTATATTCCGCCTTGGGGGTGGCTGCCGGTTGACTTGACTATGCTTGGGGGTATGAGTTCATCTGAAGCTATCACTGAGTCATTCTATTGGTACCAATACACGGTTGTCGCGTGGAACATCACAAGCCACGACTACATAATGGACGAGACCAATCAACGTGAAGCCCTTACAGAGTCAAACGTGGTATTCACTCAGGTTGACAAGCTGATTGTTGAGGAAAAAGAAGAAAAACCATACTTGTTGTATGGCGTGGCTATCGCCTTTGTTGTTGCTGCGTTTGCGGTTAGGATTAGGGCTTCCCCTGAAGCTTAGACCGGGCTTCATCAATGATGGATACTGTCTTTGTTCTCCATTCATCGAAGCCTTCAGGGGTCTCCGGGTAGTCTAGGTAGTGGGTTTTTATCTGTTTCATCATGGAGTGTGTTAATCTGAGGTTGTTTAGTAGTCCCATGCGTTGTATGCCTCTGAATACTCTGCTAGCTACGTCGGTGATGTTTATCTCAAACTCTTCACCATAGCCTGCTGCCATCAGGTCATCCTCCTTCAATAACCCATACTTCATACCATAATCGATGTCGGTGTTGTCAGTAGCAATCAAGAACCTTCTGAATATGTCTAGGCTCGCCTGCTTCAAACCATAATTGGTCATAAAGTGGTGAGCATAGCTCCAGAGTCCCGCCTTACTGAAATCGTTGGCGTTCAACGAGTCAAGTATAGCCTCGCCTGCAAAGACACCGCTCTTCATGGACGGCCCAATACCGCCACCATGGATGGGGTTTACTAGGCTTGCCGCGTCGCCGATAAGCATCACTCCGTCGCCTACGAGCTGGTCTAATGGTCTGCGTGTGGGGTCGAATCCTCCGCCCATCTTGAGGGCCTCGCTACCTTCAAAGATCGGACGAGATGCAACATGTTTGAAGAACAGGTCCTTGGGGCTTGGATAGTTTCCCTCCATATAGACGCCGAGACCAGCATTAATTCTGTTCTCGCTTGTGGGGAATATCCAAGTGTATCCTCCTGGGGTCTTCTCCTGGTTGAGGTATATCTCACAATAATTGGAGTCGTCTGGCATCTTCTTTACTCTGCGTATCTCGCGGTAGCATAGCTCGATGTCCTCGTTAGCTATGTTCTGCTCAAAGCCCATCTGGGGTAGTTTCTTACGGAGTACGCCGTGGAACCCGCTTGCATCAATGACAACCTTACTGCGTAGCTCAACCTTCTCAGTACCCTTCTTGGCTATTATGCCTGTTACTGCTCCGTTCTCCATTATTGGCTCCATGAACATGGTAGAGTCCATTAGTTCTGCGCCTGCATCCAAGGCTTTCCCGAGGAGCCATTGACCAAATAGTGTTCGGTCTAGCATGAAGCCCATGAACTCTTTGTCTGCTGCGGTGAATACTGTCTCCTCGTCTGGTGAGTATATCCTGATGCCTTTTACGTTGTACTCGAATGCTCCATTTTCTGGTCTGCCGAGTTTTAGCTCTGTTATATGGTGTTCTCCTACTACGTCGCCGCAGACCTTGTCGCCTATGCTTGGCTTTGGTTTGATGTCTACGAGGAGTACTGATGCGTCTCCTTTGGCGAGTGTCTGGGCTGCCATTGTGCCGCCTGTGCCTGCGCCTACAATTATTGTATCATATTTCTCCATCAGTGATCACTTAGTGTAACTATTACACTCGGTGTATCGAGTAAACCCTTATAAACCTAGAAGTGAGCCCAAACACACCAAGTGAACCAAAAGTGACCACCCCCCTCACGCTCAGCACTGAACTTCGCAGACTAGTGGAACAACGCATCCAGAAAACACTGGAAGGAATCCAAGATACCATCGATATGATGAGTGAAAACTATGATATGAGTCCCGAGGAGATCAAAGCAAACCTCGAAGTACTGGAACGCAGTTTCAACATCTTGTTCCAGAAATGGAACCTTGGCATCCTCTACACGCTTACACTGAAGAACCCTGTTGGCTTCAGCGAGTTAAAGCGGATACTAGGGGTTAATTCAAGGACTCTCTCAGATAAGCTCAAGCTACTCGCCGAGAACGGGTACATCGACCGAGACGTGATTGATGATACACCCTTACGAGTTGAGTATTCTGCTACTGAGAAGGGAAAAAACACCGTGCTACTTGCTTTGCCTTTACTGTACTCCACTATCAGCGATAAGGTCTAACCACACGGATTCATAAACTCCCAAACATTATACCAGTTATGTCGCGAGTTGCGGTTGTAAGAGGCGAACGAGCCTTAGAGCCAGTCTACAGGGCAATGACTCTAATAGACTACCATGAACCCCTTGAACCCTACGACACGGTGCTAATCAAGGTCAACCTCATCACAAGCCACACCTACGAGACAGGCATCACCACAGACCCCATCGTAGTAGAAGCCGTCATCAACAAAGTACAAGAACTCGACAAACGAGCCCTCGTAGTTGAGACAGAGGGCGGAATAACCTCACCAGACACAGCCATCCACGAAACAGGCATGATGGAAGTCATCGAACGATTAGGTGCAGAGTATGTGAATATGAGAAAGCTTGATGACAAGGTTGAACTCAAGGTCGAGAACCCACACAAGGTAAAGAAGTTCAAAGTCGCACGCATCGCCACAGAGTACCCCATCATCACTGTACCCACTATGAAGACACTACATCATACAGGCATAACTATGGGGCTCAAGAATATGTTCGGGATGCTCATCACACGTCGAAAATACCCCATGCACCGCCACGGCATGAATAACGTCATCTATGATATCGTGAAAACACTCCCCCCAACCCTTAGCGTTATCGATGGATTCTATGGCAAGGAAGGCAAGGGGCCATGGCAGGGAAACCCGGTCCAGATGAACACCATCATAGCGAGCCGAGACCCTGTAGCAGCTGACGCCGTAGCCGCCCGCTGTATAGGTATGGACCCTTGGAGCATTGATCACATCAGGTGGCTTCACGAGGCGGGTGTAGGCGAGATTGATGAAGTTGAGGTGGTGGGAGATGGTATTGAGGCTGTTTATAGGAAATGGGACTTGGCTCTAGACACCAAGCTGGAGTGGGAATAACGGCTAGATGGAAGATGTTTATTAAAGAAAACGCATCATGAAACGGGAGAAACTTGACCCGGTCTATCCCCATCGCTTGCAACTTTGACTGTGGGGGAGGCTGCGCGCTCCTAGCCCATATCGAGGGTGACAGGATAACGCGTATAACTGACAACCCACAAGGCGGCGATTATCTACGGGGATGTATCAGAGGATTCCAGCTACAACACATGCAATACCACCCAGAAAGACTCACCAAGCCCCTTATCAGAACAGGACCAAGAGGTAGCGGCGAATACAGAGAAGCCACATGGACAGAAGCACTGGATCTTGTCGCGGCAAAACTAGTGGCAACCCGTGAACAACATGGACCCGAATCTGTGTTATTCCTTGGAGGCTCAGGGTCTACACGAGGCGCACTACACAACACCTCAAGCCTACCCAAACGGTTCCTCAGCATGTACGGAGGCTACACAGAGCGCAACAGAAGCTACAGCGTTGGAGCCATCTCATACACTACGCCTTTTGTTCTCGGAAGCCTTGACGTTGGTTTGTACCCTGCTACCGTCAAGCATAGTGGTTTGATTGTTCTCTGGGGAGCTAATATCGTTGACAATCGTTTTGGAGGAATGCTGGAGTCTTATATCAGGGAGGCAATAAGAAGCGGCATCAAGGTCATCGGGGTTGAGCCCCGTCGCACAAACACAATCAAGACCCTTTGCGGTGACTGGATACGGGTCTACCCGGGCACAGATACAGCTTTGATGCTGGCTGTTCTCCATGAACTAATAAAAAATAACAAGGTGGATCGGGAATACGTAGCGAAGTACACGTATGGTTTTACTGATTTGGAGAACTATGTTCTCGGAAACGGTGATAACTTGCCCAAGTCTCCTGAATGGGCAGAGAAAATATCAGGTACACCAGCAGATCAAACCCGATTACTAGCTGATCTCATGGGGGACCATCACCCTGTTTGCTTTATTCCCGGACTTAGCATTCAAAGAACAATCGGCGGTGAGGACGCCGTAAGACTAAGTATCGCGCTTCAGGCAGCCACTGGTAGCATCGGTGTAATAGGTGGCTCCACGGGAAGCCATACAGGATACATAAGGAAACCCCGGGTTGGGGAGATTGGTATTCCAAAGAATCCTGTGGGTGTGGTTATTCCGACTTATGTTTGGCCTGATGCGGTTTTAGAGGGTAATGCGGGGGGTTATCCGTCTGATGTTCACATGATCTATAATGTGGGTGGGAATTATCTGGTTCAGGGCAGTGATGTCCAGAAGAACATTGAGGCTTTCAAAAGCGTTGATTTCTCGGTAAACCATGAACGATTCCTCACCACCACAGCACAGTACTGCGATGTGATACTACCAACCACCACGTTCCTAGAGCGAGACGATATTATCGCGGGTGGCGGCAACTTTGTGTTATTCTCAAACAAGGTACATGACCCATTACCGGGCACCATGCATGACTACGATATATTCTGCATGCTAGCCAAACGATTAGGCTTCCACCATGAGTTCAGCGAGGGCAGAACCAAGGAACAGTGGCTTAGACACTTCATTGAAAACTCGGATATACCAGACTACGAGGAGTTCAAGGAGAAGGGCATCCACTGGGGACGAGATCAAGAACAGGTGAGCCTCAGCGATTTCATCCGAGACCCAGAGAAGCATCCTTTGGAGACCCCCAGTGGTAGGATTCAGATTCGATCTGAGGCGTTTGCCGCTGATGGCGGTTCACCGATACCCATCTATCAGCCATTTAGAGTGAACGAGGATTACCCATTGAGGCTTATCACCCCCAAGAATCGGTACCGCATCCACAGCCAGAACTATAATATCAAATGGTTCAGGGAACGCGAGAAACACACCATTTGGATCAACTCACTGGACGCAGCGCCAAGAGGCATCAAACAAGGTGACATGGTGGAGGTCTCAAGCCCAGAAGGAGTAACTAGAATCGAGGCAAAAATAACTGATGACATTATGTCGGGAGTAGTCTGCATAGAAGAAGGGGTATGGCCAAGGTTCAAGAATGGTGTCGAGGTAAATGGCTCTGTGAACGTATTAACATCAACCGAGCCTACGTTACCCAGCTATAGCTCAAGAACCCACAGCGTGATAGTACAAGTAGAGAAAATCTAGCCGAGTTCTTGGCTGAGTTGGGCGAGCATCACTAGTACTTTGAGTCCCTTTGTGGTTAGTACATAGTCCTTGTTTTCTGTCTGATAGACGTACTCGGCTTCGATAAGCTTCTTCAAGTGATACAAGAGTTGTCCACCTTCGATTCCCGTGTTCGTTGACAGGTCTGTGAACCGGTTTTCACCACGGTATATGCTTTGCAGTATCTGGATACGGGTCTTGTTACTGATGGGATTCACTATGGCGTCATTGGTAAGCTCAGGGTTCAACTGATCTATGGTCTGATTATTACTTCCAAGTGCTACTGCCGGTGACTCAATGAGCCTGAGTTGACTGATCAAACGCTTATTTGACTCCAATAACTGGGTTTGACTCTCGATACAAACCACACACCGAGTTCTTTCTTCTTTCTGGAACTGTTTTCCTATCTCTTCGAGTTGTTGCTGTGCGTTTTCCAGCGCAGAGTAAGCTTGAGGGAAGTTGCCGGCTTCAAGGTGTTGTAGGTATGGTGTTTGTATCTGGTTCATCTGGGTTTTACAGAACTCTTCCTCGTCTGGTCTGTTGCAATTGAGGTTTTCCACGAGGTCTTGGCTTGTCTTTTTTACATACTCGATGATGGTGCGATTATAGTTGAGGGCGACTTGTTTGTTTACCTCGTTCTCTATAACCTCTAGACGTTGTCTTATTTCGGCTCTGAACTTGTTTATCTCAAGCCTGAGTTCTTTAAACTCTTCATCAAGCCTCATAGGTAAAATAATTTACCCTCCGTGTTAAATAACTTACCTTATTCTGTCTGTGTGGTGAAACATATGAAACTACCAACAGACCTAGAACC
>Ga0180432_10011219_pt1 | contig 10596 bp, 10 predicted proteins | sample SS_ome_10_FD_132414 | JGI IMG/M metagenome (GOLD analysis project Ga0180432, IMG submission 132414) | Hypersaline lake sediment archaeal communities from the Salton Sea, California, USA - SS_1_MS_2 metaG | ecosystem: Environmental > Aquatic > Non-marine Saline and Alkaline > Hypersaline >...
AATACCGTCAATATAAACGCTTGTCGCCGCCTTTGCCTTCAAGTCCCAAACGAACCAAGCCTTCCGCACAGGATCAAAAACAAGTGTCCTGCGAGGTGTCATAAAATAGACCAGCCCCATCGACCTATCATAAATCCCGGTGGCCAGCTCTATCTCATCCTGCGGAACCTCTTTGTAATACTCTGAAATCTCGCCGGTCAAATCCGCTGTTTCGACATCACCGTAGCGCTCTGTTGTAGACAGCATGTGAACGCCACGATCTGACAGAAAGAAAAGATCATTGCCGACGCGCACAACGGTTTTTGCCCCAATGGTTCCAAGGGTGTCCGAGAGTGGTTGGCGTCTGAACGGGTCAGACCCTTCATTCGATGAACCCAATATCCGGTGGATGCTTCTGCGCTTAAAGACAAGCAGTTGTCCAAAGAAGCTGGTGTTGACAGCAACTACTCTGTCGCCATCGCCTGACCCAACTTCAAAGCCAGCCGCTTCTGGCGAATCAAAGAGATCGTAAATCCCGGGGGCACTCAGCCTGACAAAACTCGGGTCTTCCGCGCTGCCAGTAACAACCAAGCGATCAAGATAGTTGGCGACAATGTTACCGTTCTCTGCGTTCCTGATGCTCGTGGCGCCATAGCCGGGCCTTGAGTTCCAAACGAGCGGAGGGTCTGTGCGGGAGTACCCAATGATGACGTTCTCCTGCATCGCAGTGAACGTAGCCGTTTTGTTAATCTTTAGACTCGTGCCAATGTCAAACCACAGTGGGTTTGTCGGGCCTCGTTGGCCGGCACGCCATCCTCTCGCGTACCCTGATATTTCAAGTCCATCTAGCTTTTCGCCAACAAGCAAAATGCGTGGGGCCTCTGTGCCAGAAGTCTTCTGATATGCAGTGAACATCCCACCGATTTTGTAATTTGAACTTGGCGTACCGAGTGGCTTTGTCTTCCACTTTCTGATGCCAGGTCTTGTACGAATAGACCCAGCATCATCAAGATAGATATTCTCTGCGGTATAAAGAGCGTTCTCGGGCGTGCGAATCTTGCCAGACATGCGAACCATGCCCTTTTGCCAGCCGTTGATTACTATTTTCCGCGTAAGATCCGGCATTACCCTCTGTACGTCGATCTGGCCTCGTAAATACTCCTGTCAATCTCAGCGGGAGTTATTATCGGCCTGTTGGATGACTTCTCGTAATCAGTGACCAAGCGGCGGATCTCTTTGATTGCCTCTTGGAACATCATCTCGCCCTTTGGATTGTTCTGGTCGTCAACCCCAGGGCAATGGAAGTAATCAGCCAGCGCCAAACTCAGAACAGACTCAATCGCCTTGGCCGGCATTTGCACAACGTCACTGGTCAATGACATTTGAACAGGACGCTTGATGTAGTGGATCTTGATGTGCTGGGCATCATCGGGCCACGGGTAAACATGCAAGAGGCGTCGCCCCTCGTAATCATGCCCCCCGTATGTCCCTTCATGCTCGCCATCCCAGGTTATGACCTCACCATAGATCGCATAGCACCGCGGCTCGTCCTGAAGCGTTACTGACCGACCTTCCATGATCCGGCGTCTTACTAGCTCGTGATAATCAACTGGCTGGCACCGAATATAGTTGGTCAAGAATCCTTCGGCGGAGATTGGCCGGCTAAAATCAGAAGGCAAGGCAACCGCGTCTTGATAGAGATTGATCGTTGCCGTTGTACTGGTAGAATTCATCGGGACCGGAACGACTTCGATGTAGTCATCGGCTGGGCTGCCATCAGCGATTATGTGGCCAGACCTAACAAAGAAAAATGCAGGCTCGGTCTCAAAGGTCCCCGATTGATACAACGAAGCAAACCCATTCACATACGCATCTCTTTGAGCATCAGTCAGGGAGATCCCATCAACCCTATACTCTCCAGCATCAACGTCAGCCGTCGTAAGCTCGAGCGGAGAAGCAAGAATAGACAGGGTTTCAACGGCTTCCAACCAGGGCCACTCACCAAGGCTATTAACCTCGTTGTAGGCATCCTGAACCAAATGCTGCAAAAGAAGCTGTTGCTCTACAGCGGCGGTAGAGCCGACCATCTCTGGCAAGTGAGCGCGTCGCATCGCCCTATTGAATAGCTGCAACCAAGTCAGATTATAGGCCATGTCACACCCCCTCACTTTCTGTGGACAGATGCGCCTGGACCTTGGCCCGGCTTGTTGTCCTCTCTATTCGAGTCAGAAGCGATTTCCTGCGTTGCTCGTACCGCGCTTCAAAATAAGCCGAGTGGGAACTATTCCGCCGATCTCTGGCAGCTATCGCTGTAGCCCGATGTAGGATGTAAGACTCGTAATCCTCATCGACTGGCAGAGAGTCTGTGTTGTCACTCAATCGCCATAACTTTCTCCGATATGCCAAAATCAGCACCGAGTCAGCAGAAGGCGGAGGATCAACCACAATGTACCGGCGAGCTATGTTGGAGCGGGTGTTCCCCTGGTGGTCCTTCTCACTCGACACGTAATCTCTGAACCACATGGAGCATCTAACCGGCACTCTTGTCGTGCCTGTCTGTGCGAAATAGGATCTGAGGTTACGCATCCTAAGCAGCTTTTCCAGGCCCACAATCTCGAGCTGTACCGACGTGCCGGAAGGGTTCAAAATGAAAGCCTCTTCAAGAGCCACGCAATCCATCGGCGCTTTGATCATGTCCTGAACAACCAAACAGGCCGTACCACCGCTGACAGCAGCTTTCGGTGTGGCAACCGTCCCCGTTGTCGCTGTAAGAACGGTCTCGATTTCGTACATTTCTTGGGCGGTGTCTGTGATCAGCTTTCCATGCACAAAATCCTGCCTGGTGTCCGCGTCGTCGCCGGCGAAATAATCACCTCGCAGCTCGCCACTGGCCAGCGTCAGATCGCCGTTCGCAGCAATCGTGCATGTCGTGTCTATCTCACCGAGAAGCCTGACAGCATATATCTCTTCGTTGAAGTGGTGACTGTCATCTTCGGCGAGTTTAATGATCTCGTCGTTGATGATGTTCATTATATCATTCACATCACCACCGGCACCGGAGAGCGTTGAGGGCGCTGGAATCCCTACCCTGAGACACACCCTCTGGACGGCTTGTAAATAGTTAAGAGCCATAACGCCCTCCTATCTCATAAAGTCTGTCGGGTGAACCATCATGCAGGCACACCAGAACAACCTTGGCCCACCAGCAAGCGTATAAATTGTTAGCCCAACATTAACCATCACTGAATCCGCATACATTGGAATATCCAAAACCCCGCCATTCCGGTAATCAGAAATCTTCAGAACCCTGATAATGGTGTCTCCAGAACCATGATGCCACACCTTCAAAGAACAGGCCGTGGCTCCAGCACTTGCGCCAGAATCCCAAATTTTCAGGCTTGTAATTATTGGCTCCTGATAGTTTGTGTCGAGAGTAACCCCGCAACTGTCAGCAATATCTGAAGCCCTTATCATCATCGCCCAATCGGCAGATCCAGATTGATGATCTGCCGCTCCAAAATACTCAACACGAGGCCCAATGTTCCCCTCTTTCCCGGTGGTATCATCTTGGCAGCTATCCCAGTCACAGTACTGATAAACAACCTGATCCCATCCAGCATCACTAGCCTGAATCCCTAACATCAAAACAAAAACGGCCACCAATAGAGGGAGCCGGCTCAATATCCAGTTCTTCCTAGCCATGTCGTATTCCTCCTGGCGCCGCTATTGGCAACGCTTCTCGTTTCTGATTGCGCCCGGCTCAATTCAGCTCTCAGGCGACTCACCTCCGCTTCTGACAAGGATCGCTGAGTGTCGGCGGCTCTGGCCCTCGCTTCAGCTTCCTTGATCTTTTGTTTGAATATTCCTTCTTTCTGGCCGGCTTCAATCTCCAGGCTGCGAATCTTTTGCTGAAGCCTAATCACTTCTCCATCAAGTTTCAGCTTCTCGGCAGCCCGATTATTCTTTTCAGCTTCAAGCGACCTCTCCAGGTCGAACAACTTCGTCTCGTTGTCGCCATGCTTTTTCAGTAGCTCCTGGTAAGCCTGAGATTTCTCCTCCAGGGCTTTCTTTGCTTGGCTGAGGTCAGACCTCGCTTGCTCGTACTCATTGCGCTCCTGGTTGGCCTGAAGCCGTGCCTCTTGGGCTGACCGGGCAGTCGCAGTGGCAGATTTCTCCACCTTTTCTGCGACCGCCTCTCTGGATCTGGCCCGACCTTCAGCTTCCTCCGCTTCATGCTGCAAAGTCTGAAGACGAAGCCGTGTCCGTGTCAGCTCTTCCGCTACGCCAGCATTGCGATCCTCGTCAGCCTTAATAACCTTCTCACGGCCTTCCAGCTCGCGTTGCTTGTCGTTAAGCGTTTTCTCCCAGGCTCGCAGCTCCTCAGGGGATAGCTGCTCTTCCTGGGGTTGCTCGTCAGGCATTAGTACTCGTGCCAGGTGTATCTGTACGCCACGCCGACCAGCTCGAATGTGTCCAACGAGTTCTCGTTACCAAGCTCTCCACCAATATCCGCCGTGAAAACCAACTCAACAAACGTGGTTGTCCACGCCTTTATAGCGTCGGTGAAGGCGTTAGCGGCGAGCGTGTGGGTCAAGACATAGAACTTTTCATCGTTGTTGGTAGCGTGAGCCATTGTGATGTCACTAGGATCAGTGACATAGGTGGAAAGGTACGATGCGTCAATATTGTAGACTGTGCCGGATGTCCCCGCGGCGTTCCCAAAGGTGTGAACCTTGTAGGTCATATCCATTCCAAATACATCGTCCGCCGCCGTGTCAGCAACATAGACAATACAATCGAAATAAACAGCCTTTGTTAGATCCACCTCAGCCGGGCAAAACCACATGAACCCAGCATCCTCGCCGTGAGCCATCTGCGCACCAGCAATCCGACCTGCGGCAGCATCGGCATCAACAATCGAAATCATGTCGATTCCGGCATCGCCAAACACAGTATCGTCCGTGTGCTGGCTGGCCCATGCGCCTTGCCACAGCCACCGATGCCGAGTCTGGAAAGTGTTGTCGGTATGGGGTTTTCTGCCGTGCCTGAAGCGTGTGGCACGAGTTCCTATTTTAGCCATTTTCTTGCCCTCCGTAGGCAGTAGAGTGCGTAGGCTCTTTACGGAAGATCAGAGGCATTAGCCAACCACACGCACCATGTATGAGGGTGTGTGGCGCGGAGGACAAGGGGGTCAGCCCAACCGCGCCACACGCGGGATGATACCTTAGACCAGCTTACGCTCCGGGCGAACCCCAAACGTGGCGCCAGTCAATAGCACCGTAGTCGAACCGCATCTTGGCTTTCATCAGCATGTCATCATTGTAGATGTCCTCGCTGACTTTGACCCTGAATGTCATCCGATCGAACCACTTGATCTTATAGTCGGACTTGTCGCCCAACAGGAACCAAGCGTCCGTGTCCGTCAGGTGATGCCACGTACCATAATTGAGCTGCATTTGCTGAAGCGCGTTCACAGCGTTCTCCGCCGTGTCCGGTCGCAATTCAGATTTCAGTAGCTCAAAGGCCGTGGTATTCAACGCCAACGGAACAAGAAGCATCTTGGGGAAAGCATTGATGTAGTTCCCTCGGTGACTCAACTGCTCTTGGAAAGCAATCCGGGCCGCCTCAAGCGACGCGAAATCCAAGTCGGCAGCACCGAGGTTTGAATCAGTTGCTCCATCAGCCAGAGGATGCGAGCCATCGCACAACGCCTGGCCATCAGGAATAGGGTAATTGGTAGCATCGAATCCGTTGTTAAAGACCGACGCACCGAGAATTTCTCGAGAGAAGAACGCAGACTTGCCAAGGAGACGATTTCTTTCCATCGTGACACGGACCTGATCATCATCCAGGCAATCTTCGGAAAACCTGAGAGAAAGGCCGTAATCAACGATGGTGAACGTCTTCTGGTATGTCTCTTCGTACTCATCGAGAGGGTAGTTTTCCGACTCACCCATCTCTTCAAACAACCCCAAATCGCCAACGAGATCGAACTGTTCCTTCGGATTGTTCGTTCTCTCAACGCTGAAGAGCTGTTCCATTACGCTCGGCATAGCTTTGAACGCCGTGAAAATCACGGAGTTGAGATATGCCAGCTTGGAGAGAAATAGATACGGAAAACTGGTCCGTAGAGCTGTTCCACCTGCCGCCATTTATCTCACCTCCTTTAGACGTTCGCTGACGGATACCACTGCAACTGCGCGTGCGGGATCTGTACCACATAAATCGGGTACACACCCGAAGCGGTTGAGTCGTAGCCGACCTCTTCGAGAACCTTCACGCAGAACAGGTTGTCTTCGAGGGAGCTGTCGTGGTCAAACACGCAACCACTATAAACTCCAATGGAGTTCGATCCGATGGATGCCTCAACGAAGTCAACAAACGTCCCCGCCAACTCATTGGCGGTGGTTTCCGCCGCAGTGTCGGAAACGCACTTCCACAACATTCCTGGCTCGGCTCGCCAGACAAGAATGTCCCCACCTGCACCAGCGTCTTTCTGTTGAGCGGCAACCCCCCACATACCAGTGGCCGAATCAATGTCGTCCCAAAGGTGGACGGCATGAGCGGTTGAGTCGATATAAACAGGATCACCAACATAGACATCTTCGCCCTGGGCATCTTCGCCGAAGGGAAGTTTGATGGGGACATCGCCGGGCCTCTGCTTATACGGGACTAGCCCGCGCCCTTGCGTTGCCATACTGTCGCCCTCCGTTTATCTGGAGCGGCGAGTGATAGATACTTTTGATCCCTTCGCGTCTACACCAAGACGCTTATCATGCGTGACCTGCATACGCTTTTTGTTCATCACACGCTTGCGGGCCTGACGCCGATCCCATTCTTCGAGGGGCAGTTTCATCAAGACGAAGCCAGCATACTCCACATTGCTCGTGGGACTATGCTTCTCGTGAAGGGGTGCCTGGATGTTCAGGCCAAGCCGATCGCGCCAATCAAGGAATTGCTCCCAACTGACAGCCATCCATCCATTAGGCCCCTTTAGGCCCATCTGCCTGATACTGCGCCAACGAAGCCTGTGACCCGTAGGGATCATCTGCTCGACTGGAATATCAAAGGGGGCGACTTTACTGTAGCTCGAGCGAGCTACTTCTGCCACCGGAGCATCGCTCGGTGGCTGCTCGGCAGGGGGTCCTGCCGGATCAGCGGGTGACGGAGACGTAACAGGCAATGGCGGCGGTGAAGCAACCTCAGCTTTATGCTGGGGCGCCTCAGGCGGCGCTTCAGGGGCCGGCGTCGGTGGCTGTGCCACCTTATCCGATTTACCCCGCGCTTGGGTCTTCTTGCGGGAAGTCCCCTTGCCTGTGATTTTCTTCCGACTGACCTTTACCTTGGTCTTCTTTGCCGGCTCGTCCTGCGTCCCTCCTGAACCCTTCTGAGCGCTCTGATCTGTGTCCACTCTCCACTCCTATTCAAAATCATCAATGGTAAAAGTGTGACCATTTCGCTCATCCACGGGAACATTTTCCATCTTGGCGGCAACTTCTTGCTCTGCCGGCGATAACCCAAACCGTCTTACTTGCTCAGGGTCCAGCGTGCCAACACTCCCTCCAGAACTAGGCGGAGGCCCCTGAGAGGCACGCTCTCTAGGAACGGTAGGCCCAGGAGACTGAGGGGAAGGTCTTTGCCCAGTAGCCGGCTTTACACCAAGCTCCTCGGCAGCATCCTTGCTGGCCCGAAGCCATATATCGGCTCCACGATACCCATTGGCCACCAATGCGTCAGCGTGTCGAGTCGCTGTATCACGGAAAGCGCTATTCTCAACACCAAGGTCGGGATAGGCTTCCATCGCAGCCGCAGTAAATTTCCCAGCGGAATCCTTGAACTTTTCCTTCTCGTTCTCGGCCCTGACCTGATTTACCGCTGCGGTCGCAGCTTTCTCGGCGATCTCATCTGCATCGACAACTGTTTGAGATTGTGGGGGGGTTTGGCGCGGTCGAGCCTCAGGAAAACGATTCTCCATCTGCTGCTGAGGCGTTTGCTGATTCTCGAGCGCACCGAGACGGCTTTGCATGTCGGAGCCGGTTTCAGTCAATGACTGCATAGCTCCCATTACCTTATCAAGTTTACGCGAAAGTTCCCGGTAGCGATTTTCTTCAGGTACGGCGGGTTTTCCTGCGCCTTCCCCTTCGCCAGTAACGGGACCTTTTACGTCTCCCGAAGACGGGTCCGGCTGCGGAGGTACGACAGGTGGCGGTGCTACGGGCTTATTCCCTTCACCGCCCGCACTTCCCTCATCAAACAACAACATAACAAAGTCTCCTATGTGACGCTTGATTTGTGAACAGTTTATTCTTCTCTGTTTTTCTTGTCAAGCTCGGCGAGTTCTTTCTTCCAGCCATCGGCCAAATAACCCTTCGGGCTGACCTCTTCAAATAGTAACAACATCCGTTTTAGTACGGCCTGACGCTGTAGCACATCTTTCGCTTCAGCGTTGATATACTGTTGGATGTCATTATTCACCAGTCCGCCAAGAAGTTTCTCGGCAAACATCTTGAAGTCGTCCGATTTGAATAAACTAATCAGTCGTCTCTTGTCTCCATAGGACAACTCTTTCTTCTCTAAAACATCGAGAAGCAAAGACTCTTCTACACTCATTGAGCCTCCCCTTGCGCAATCGAGCCGGCAGAATTCATCAACTCAGCGGGATTGCCCATCATGCTCAAATCGCCTGAGGGCTGGCCTTGAATGGCGGGCTCCAGTCCACCACCCATAGCCTCCGGGGGCTGCATCGCTTTCATCTGCATTGCTCGCTCGTGCGCCTTTTTGTGTTCGGTGATTGTCGTCATCGCGGCAGGTAATACCAGCGCCCCACCGTCACTAGCCAAAAACTCATCAATAATTTGAATGTGCTGGGCATCGTCATCCATCGGATGAATCTCGACATCAATGCCCTGAGCCAGTGCCATAAGCTCTTCGTCCTGCGGCGTGGGCTCCCTATCCATCGTTGGCTCCGGCCCGAGTAACTGCAAAACATTCTTCTTGCCGTATGCCTGAATAAGATCTTTTGAGAGGTGATAGATCCTCTTCGGCGACGCCATGACCAGCGGGTTCTGGATAAACATCTGGTAGAACAAGCTCGCCGTAGACTGGACAAACTGCCGGTTTGCCGCCTCTGATGCCGGCTGAAGATACAGATGATACTGCCTTCTCATCTCGTCCATTGTGATCTTGCGGCTCTCCATCTCTCCCAAAACCCTGAAAACACGGTCTTTCGGGCCGAAATGAGCATAAAGCTGGTGGCACTGATTAACGAGGGGCTTCAGACAGGTCTCCTGATTCCGGCGAATCAGCCGTGCCGGCAGAACCTCTCCCTGTTGCTGCATCATCATTGTCGCGCCAAGCGTCCTGGGGCTGGCACGCCTCTCAGAAGCCATGCCGTAGCCAAAGTCATTCACGCCGGTCAGACGTTCCATGTGCCCTTGGAGATCACGTTCCGTGACATAGGTGCTGGCCGTTTGAGCGTGCCATTGAGGAAATGTTACATCGTTTGGGTTCTCTACGGGGATACCGCCACCAGGCTCGAGCTGAACCCGGATATTCCCCGCGGCTGTCCCAACTCGATAAACAAAGAAAGGTGTCGAGCCAAGCGTGTCGCGGTCAACCCTCTGGTTATACAAAGTGTTAATCGCTGCTTGGATATTGTTTGTCCATTCCGGCAGTCCGATCGCATACCAGCTTCGGCCATGCGGCAGGAAATGCAGGTCACAGAATGGTCTCTCGCCATGAGGCCACTCGGCATCAAGGTGCGTCGCCCTCACCAAAACCCACTGGGTTTTCCCAATGGAGATCAACACAAAGACCATCTCGGAAGGCATCCCGTCTCCAATGTCATACTTAGTCCAGCACTTGAAGATCGGGAGTTTATTCCTGTAGCGGCCTTGTGTTTCGTTGACACCGGAAATCGTTGAAATGTCTACTTGGCGGGAATCTTCAGAAGATGAATCGGCACCCATCTTCTTTTTGCAATACTCTTTGAACAACGTCTCTTGCTTGGAATCGTTAAACCTATAGTATCCATTCTCAACATTGTACAAGGCTTCTTGGTGGGTTATCCAATACCTGACAATGACCGTTCCTTCTTGAAGGCCGTTCATCCCACCTTGCACAAAGACATCTTCTGTATCCGGCTCTGTTAAGTCCGGCCAGTCTTGGCGCATGACAGGCTCTTCGATTTCAACCTCAAACCGATCAACTGAAGGATCGGTTGACTCTTCATCCTTTAGCACCGTGACCGTCGCGGCTTGCTCTTTCCCGTCTTTGATGTGCTTGATAACCACTGACTCAGGGCTGGTCTCTTTTAAGATCTCATACCCTTCAGTGAAAAGCTGATCAACAGCCATCCTTGGGTCTAACTCGGCGTTCTGTGATTCTTTCTCGAGAAGTCTGTAATAGCGTGTTTTCTCCCAGTGCCGTCGCCATTGAGGAATAATAAGCGATGACCCGAGCTGCAAGGCTTGATGGAACTGTCTATCAAGTGCGAGATAACTCTTCATCTCGATTCTGTGAGTCCAGTTTGAATACGCTTCAACTTGCCTGGCAGCATCCAAATCGTGTTGCTCAACTGGCAGCACTTTAACTAAATCGTCGTCACCATAAATCGCT
>Ga0180432_10011220_pt1 | contig 10596 bp, 6 predicted proteins | sample SS_ome_10_FD_132414 | JGI IMG/M metagenome (GOLD analysis project Ga0180432, IMG submission 132414) | Hypersaline lake sediment archaeal communities from the Salton Sea, California, USA - SS_1_MS_2 metaG | ecosystem: Environmental > Aquatic > Non-marine Saline and Alkaline > Hypersaline >...
AATGACGAGCAACTCCTCGGACACGGCAAGATGATTTCGCGCTGGCCCATAAGAACCGGCGTGCTGGTCGATGACGGAATCGCATATTTCGGCGCCGGGATATTCCCACACGAAAACGTGTTCCTGCACGCCGTAAGGGTAAGCGACGGATCGGCCGTATGGAAGAACGACACGATCAGCCAGGAGAGCGCGAATCGCAACGATCTGTCACCGCAGGGGTATTGGCTGGCTTCAAAGGACCAATTGTTTGTTCCCAGCGGCAGGGCATTGCCGGTTGCTTTCGACCGGACTAACGGGAAATTGGTTTTCAGTCGCGAGTACGGCTGGAGAGGTGAGGCGGCCGGAGGCAACATCGGCGGGACGTACGCCCTGCTGGCCGACGGCCAGATTTATACCGGCACGCAGAACCATCTGCTGGCTCTCGATCAGAGAACGGGACGGACGGGTTTCGCATGGTTTCCGGGAAGACGTCTTGCGGTAGAGGGCAACATGGCCTATATGGCCACCGGGCAAGAGCTTATAGCGATGGACAGGTCAGAGTACGCAAAGGCCAGCGCACGCCGGAATTCGCTCGAGCACAGAATCAAATCGCTGGCGAGCGAGGTCCGCAGAGCCCCCACGGGTAAACGCCGGAAAATCGAGCAGGATCTCAAGGCGGCGCGCGACGAGTTGGACCGGCACCGCAAAGAGAAGATCGCGCCAACAGTTCCGTGGCGTGTCCCAAGTGACTGCGACGCCGAACTGATATTGTGCGGCAACATGGTCGTAGCCGGCGGCAAAGACAAGGTCAGCGTCTTCAATCGGAGCAACGGGCAATTAGTATGGAGCACAAAGGTCGAAGGTCTGGCGCGCGGTCTGGCCATCGCCAACGGGCGTCTCTACGTCAGCACCGACAAGGGCAGAATCTACTGCTTTGCTTCGGTCAGGATCGCCAAAGATAGAAATCCACTGGTAAGACCGGCAGTCGATCCTTATCCCAGGGACAGCCTGACGAGTGTGTACGAAGCGGCCGCCGAGGCAATCGTGATGGAGACGGGCGCCAAGAGAGGCTATTGCCTCGTCCTCGGCGCCGAGCACGGACGACTGGCGAGGGAACTGGCGCTGCGCACGGAGCTAACCATCGTCGGAGTCGAGCCGGATCCCCGGAAGGCCCGGGCGGCAAGACTGGCACTCGATAAGGCAGGTCTGTACGGCGAACGAGTGACTATCGAGCAGGCTGACGTTTCTGATCTCCCATTCTCCAATTACTTCGCCAATCTCATCGTATCGGACAGTATGCTGCTGACGGGCAAAATCCCGGGCCAGGCCGCCGAACTCGCCCGGCACGTGAAACCCTGGGGCGGCTCGATCTGTCTGGGCGCGCCGGCCAATGCCCCGGCGCAGGCCAGGGCCGTGACCGGCGAGAAACTCGCCGGCTGGCTCGCAGACGCACAATTGGGCCGGGCGCGGATCAGCCGGGCGAACGGTCTCTGGGCCACGCTGAAACGCGGGCCTCTGTCGGGCGCCGGATCATGGACCCATCAGTACGCCGACCCGGGCAATACCACCTGCAGTGACGATCAGCTCGTGGGCGGGCCGCTCGGTTTGCTCTGGTTCGGCGCGCCGGGACCGTCGCTCATGGTCAATCGTCACAACGCAGCGGCGGCGCCTCTGGCCATTAACGGCAAGCTGTTCGTCCAGGGCGAAAACAACGTCATGGCACACGATTCCTATAACGGCACGAGATTGTGGAAACGCGACATACCCGGGGCAATGCGCACGCGGCTCAAGAGAAGCGAGTGCGGCAACATCGCCGCCTCGGAGGACAGCATCTTTGTCGCAGTCGCAGACAAATGCCTGAGGCTTGATGCCGAGACCGGCGAGACTCGCGCCACTTACGATATTCCCGGCGGGGGCAGGTGGGGATACATAGCCTACGTCGACGGAATCCTCTACGGCAGCACATTGACAACAACGGGAATCTCCGGTGCCGTCTTTGCAATTGACGCTCAGAACGGCAAACACCTGTGGACTTGTCAGGGTGAGAACATCATCAACCTGACAATCGCTCTCGGAAATGGATGGATATTCTTTGTCGACAGCTCTCTGTCGCCGGATGAGCGACAGGCGATGCTCAAACGGGATAAGTCTTTCCTGAGAAGCCTCCCCGTTGAACTGGCAAAGAAAGCCGAACAGCAGCAGAAAAAACTCGATGTTCGCCGCGTCATAGCTCTCGACGCGCGAACGGGAGGCAAACTCTGGAGCCAGGCGGTGGACGTGACCGATTGCAGTAAGATCGGGATCGGCGGCGGCGAACTCAGTCTGATGTATCGCGAGGGGGTTATCGTTCTCTGCGGCGCCAACGCCAACGGCCATTACTGGAGACAGTTCCTCGCGGGCGAATTCTCCGAGCGGCGCCTCGTGGCGCTTTCGGCCAAAGACGGAGACATGTTGTGGGCGCGGGACGCAAACTACCGTCATCGCCCCGTGATTGTCGGCGACAAGGTCATTGCCGAACCCTGGGCGTATGACCTCAAGACCGGCAGACAACTGACGCGGCAACACCCGGTCAGCGGCGCCGAGACGGTGTGGCAGTTCCTCAGGCCCGGCCATCACTGCGGCGCCATTTCGGCGTGCCCGCAGACGCTCCTGATGCGTTCCGGCGACACTTCCTACTACGATTTGATCGACGACAGCGGCATCAGGCATTTCTCCGGCCAGCGGCTCGGATGCTGGATCAATGCGATCCCCGCCAATGGACTCGCCCTCATGCCGGAAGCAAGTGCCGGCTGCATCTGCCTCCATCCGATTATCTGCTCGCTTGCTCTCGAGCCTCGTCCCGACCACGAACGATGGGGAATCTACAGCGCCGGGCCGATAGATCCTCCGGCCAGGCGTTTCGCTATCAACCTGGGCGCCCCCGGCGACAGACGCGGCAGCAACGGGGAAATGTGGTTCGGATACCCCCGGCCCGGACTGCCTTCGGACCGTGCCGCGATGGGATTTTCGTTCAGACTCACGATGGAATTCCTCGCCGGCGGCGGATATTTCAGACAAAACAGCGAGACCCACCCCGTCGCCGGAGCCGATGATCCGTGGATTTTCAGCTCCTGCGGGCGAGGGATCAAGCGTTGTATCGTCCCGGTATTGGGCGAGGAAAATAAACCCGCCGAGCATACGGTTAGGCTGTATTTCGCCGAACTTGAGAACGAAAAAGCAGGCAGCCGGATTTTCGACGTCAAACTGCAAGGCCACGTTGTTCTGGCCGGCTTCGATCCGGCAAAGGAAGCGGGCGGTTCCCACAAGGCCGTCGTCAAGGAATTCTCCGGTATACGGATCTCTCGTAACCTGGTACTCGAACTGGTGCCGAACGGCAAAGAAACCGGAGCGCCGATCCTTTCGGGTATTGAGATTATCAGGTCATCAGGAGATCGGTGAATTTGAGATTAGAGAGCCGATCTACTGATCAACTAATTTAGTAACTTACTTTTTAGCCGCTGACGCCTTGACCAGCGCGCCGTAGATTGCGTCGCGGTGCTGCTTGTCTTCCATCTGCTCGGGGTGCCACTGCACGAACAGGCCGAAACCTCCGTCGATTCGTTCGAGGGCTTCGATGACGCCGTCTTCGCTGTGAGCGATGACCCGCAAGCCTTTGCCAACGTCCCTGACGGCCTGATGGTGGTTCGACCAGACCGAAGCTTTCTCGGCGCCGAGGATTCTCGCCAGAGAACTGTCACGCTCGATTCTGACCTCGTGAGTTCCACGGTGTCCCACCTCGACGCCTATCTGAGATGGAATGTCCTGGATCAGCGATCCTCCGGCGACGACGTTTGCGAATTGCATTCCCAGACATACGCCCAGCAGCGGCTTGCCTCCTTCGATCCACCTGGCGATCAGCTTGCGTTCAAAATCGTACCGCTGCGAGGTCAGCTCTTTGACGGTTTCGTGCGGCTGTTCGCCGTAGGCTGACGGCGGAACATCGGCGCCTCCCACGAGAACCAGACCATCCAGTGCCTCCAGGTATCGTTCGATAATGGTCTCATCGTCAATGGTCGGCAGTATTACGGGGGCGCCCTTGTTCTCGGCAATGGCGCGCACGTAGGCAAAATTCACAGTTGTCTGTTCTTTGCCGGTATCACCGTTGATTCTGTAGACGCTGGTTATGCCTATCACAGGTGCCGCGGCCGTATGTTGGTCTTGGCATCCTGCCGCCGTTACAACGACAGCAAATAACAATATCGCAAGTACTTTTTTCATTAGTCGTTCCTCATAATGTTTCACCCGGAATTCGCGGGTTCCTTGACTTTTTCATTCTTCTTAATTAGTATACAATAAAACCTGAGATTTGTATGATCGGAAGTACCGTCGAAATTGTCAAGGATCGTCAGTGCCGCAGGATGCAGCGGGGAGAAATGATATGACGACAAAGAGATTACTCACGAGGGCATTCATACTTTTCGCCGCGCCCTTGCTGGTCTTGGCGCCTGCAACGTGCGACGCGTGTTTTTCGATAGTCGTGGGTAAAAAGGCCTCAACCGACGGCTACGTGCTCTTGGGCCACAACGAGGACGACGGCGCGCCTCAGGTTGTGAACCATCATAAAGTTCCGCGTAAAAAGTATCCGCCCGGAGCAAAGGTAACGCTGCGCAACGGCGGCACGCTGGATCAGGTCCCGCAGACTTGGTCTTACATCTGGTCGGAAATACCCGGCATGTCGTTCTCGGACAGCTATATTAACGAATGCCGCGTCAGCATCGCTTCGGACAACTGCCCGTCGCGAGAGGACAAGCCCGAAATCAGCGACGGCGGCATAGGTTATATGCTTCGGGCTCTCGTGGCCCAGAGGGCGCGGACGTCGCGCGAAGGCGTCCTGCTGGCCGGCAAGCTCGTCGAGCGATTCGGTTACATTGACTCGGGCCGGACTTATATCATATGCGATCCGGATGAAGGCTGGCTATTCTGCGTGGTCAACGGCAAACACTGGCTGGCAAAGCGAGTGGCTGATAACGAGATCGCGATGATAGCCAACACATACACGGCCCGCGAAGTGGATATTTCCGACACTGAGAACGTTTTGGCTTCGCATGACATCATCGAATACGCCAAAGACAGGGGCTGGTATGATCCGATGGAGGACGGGCCGTTCGATTTCGCCGAAGCTTATGCGAATCCCGGTTCGGCCGTGCATCCGTCCAATCTTAACAGGCAGCGAAGCGGCCTGAATTATGTCACCGCCATGTCGATCCCAATCGGCGCTGAGCTTCCTTTTTCAGTCGTGCCAAGATTCAAGGCAAGCGTAACCACCCTTATGCAGGTCCTGCGCCACGACAACGAGAGCAAAAAGGAAGGTCTTTCCGTAGGTCCTGAAGAAGGTCTCTGCCGTATTTGCCGCGGCTCCACGCAGACGAGCTTCGTGGCTCAGTTGCGCAGGGGAATGCCCGCCGATATCGGCATCGTCTACTGGGTAACCCTCGCTCCGCCACGCACTTCGGTTTATATACCATTCTATTTCGGCATATCAGATTTCCCGGCAGGATACCGTTCGATATCAAAGAGACCGTCGATGGATTTCTTCTCGAACAAGGTGAGTCGGCCGTTCAAGGCCGATCCGCAAGAGGCTTTCTGGACGTTTTCTAATTTTCGGGATAAAGTTGCCGGCGCGCCAGAGAAGACCATTGCCAGGATAATAAATCATGCCGAGCAAATTGAGGGACAGGCGCTGGCGAAGCAGAAGTCATTCGACAACACCATGTCCCGCACGCACACCAAAGACAAGGTTAAGGCGGCACGGTTGCTCACCGATTACTCTCGCCGAATATACCTTTCTTCTCTTGAGACCATGGCGAATATCATCAGTGACACAGCAGATTCGGAGTTGAGAATGAAAGCACGTGAGTTAGCCCGGAAGCACCTTATTATCGACACCCATCAGGATGTTCCCTATCGCCTCAGGAAGAAAATGGAGGACATTTCGCAGCTAACTACCGGCGGCAACTTCGATTATCCCAGAGCGAGAGAAGGAGGACTCGACGCCGTTTTCATGGCAGTCTTTATCCCCCCCGAATACGAAACAAAAGGCGGAGCATTCGGCGTGGCCAACGAGCAGATTGATATGGTGGAAGGCTTTGCCGGGGACTGGCCCGACAAATTTGTCCTTGCCAGATCGGTTGCCGATGTAAGAAGGCAATTCGGCGACGGCAGGATATCGGTGGCTATGGGGATAGAAAACGGCGCTCCCATCGAGGGCAATCTCGCAAACGTGAAATATTTCCACGATCGGGGGATTCGCTACATTACCCTTGCGCACTCCAGGTGCAATCATATCTGTGACTCGTCATTTGACGAAGAACGCAAATGGAACGGCCTGAGCCCTTTCGGCAGAAAACTCGTGCTTGAGATGAATCGGCTGGGCATGATAGTGGACGTTTCGCACGTCTCGGACGAAGCGTTTTATCAGATTCTCGACGTCTCAAAAGCGCCGGTGGTGGCTACACACTCATCGTGCCGTCATTTCACTCCCGGATGGGAGCGCAACATGGACGACGAGATGATAAAACTCCTGGCGAAAAAAGGCGGCGTGATTCAGATTACCTTCGGCTCAGGTTTCGTCAACGGCCGATTCAATAGAGAATTCTCAGGGCGTATGGAGCACATAGCCCGGCACATCAGAACTCACGGCCTTAAAGGCAAAGAAAAAGACAAGTACGCTGAGGAATATATAAAACAGCACCCAATCGAAAATGCCGACGTCGCCGACGTCGCCGCACATATTGACTACGCCGTGAAACTGGTCGGCATCGACCACGTCGGGCTTGGGTCCGATTTCGACGGCGTCGGCGACAATCTGCCCAACGGATTGAGAGATGTCTCATGCTATCCGAACCTGATTTGTGAATTGCTGAAGATGGGCTACACAGAGCAGGATATCATCAAGATATGCTCGGAGAACTTCCTCCGAGTATGGTCCGAGGTGGAAAGGATTGGCGCAGAACTGTAGGGGCGACCCTGTATGGTCGCCCCGGGCAGCCACACAGGGCTGCCCCCTACTCTTCTTTCTCCTTCTTCTTCAGTATACCCCTGATTCCCTCGCCGATGCCTTTGCCGACGTCCTCTACGCCATTTAAAACTCCTTCGCCGACATTCTTACCGGTATCCACGGCGCTTTTTCCCATACCGGCGCCGGCCTTTATGAGATCGCTACCTGTTTTGAGCAGAGCATCCGGTACGGCACCAAGTTTGCCAAGTTCCGACACGAGTGATCCCAACATTTCATCCGGCAGCAAACCGGCCCCCTGCTCGGCGATCTTACCGGCGATTGCAAGCAATATTTTTCGAGTCAGGACTGCCGTGTCGATATCGTCTTTACCGCCCAGGTCCGTCATTTTAATAGGGGCAAGCTCGATCGTTAATGTGTCGACCTTACCGGGTATCGGCAGTAATTTCACTCGAACCTTTGTATTGGTGATTTCAAGGTTGTCTACGTGGAGTTTCTTGCCCTCGGGCTCGGATGTCTGCTCGCCCCTGGGCTTTATATTCTTGATAATGTCCTGCAAGTTATTGCTCGATACTCCCCTCTGCTCAAGAACCACGTCCATGCCGTCGAGCTTGATGTCCGTTATGTTGATAACGTCGCCCAACAGTGATTTGACATTCACGGCAATCCGGCACTCGGCGAGATCGAGAAGTCTGTCGTGCTGGTAACCTGGCGGATTGTTGATCGCCAGATTCCGGATTCCGAGCCTGCCGCGCATGATCGAGAGGTCAACTTCACTGACGCGGACGCCGACGTTAAGCGCCCTGGTCCCGGCCGATTCGATAGCAACACCCAGAGCATTATTCGCAAACATACCGACGGCCACAATAACAAGGACTATCAGTATCACAATTGCCGAGAGTATAATCGACAGGAATTTGCGCAATTTCTTCATCTTGCAGTTTCTTTTCAGATCTCATCTGAAGACTGTCTGCGGCTAACCGATAGGTGTGGTCCAGCTCAGAAGCTGTACCCAAGCCCCAGGAAGTATTTCACGTCGGTTTTATGAGAACCGATAGCCGGCGTTTCGTCGTAGTTGAATATGGTCTTAAATGTCGCAAAAAAGTTGCTGCTGAAGTCCGTTCTAATTCCCGCCGTCGATGTAAGAAAGTAATCCGAAAACTTGTCCAGGGCAGGATAGTAGGTCAGATCGTGAGTGAACTTCGTATTCCCGGTTAGCCTCTTGTCGAAGTTGTAACCGAGCTGAGTAGACAATTCGCTGTTGCTGTCTGTCTGGTTGTCGAACTTCTCGTATAGAGAGGCAAGACCGATTTCGGTCGAGAAGTTCATGTCCGCCGACTCGATCCACTGATAACCGCCTCCGCCGCCGATGATGACTCGCCGATCCAGTTCGGCTACGGCATCCTTCTCATATCGCCCATCTACATAAGCATATTTCTTCTTACTGAAGAAGTAGTCATACTTGCCCTTTGCCCGCCACCAGTCTTCGATGGTCTCGTCTGCGCCGGTGGTTCTGTCCTCCTGCTCTCCCTTGGCATAATCGGCACTGATCTGAGTGCGGTCTTTCTCGGTTCGTTTTGTCATATTGCCGCTGGCGCTGATAGTCTCGGTCTTCGTGTTGCCGTGCGTGGACGTGAAACCGGCCGAAATACTCCCGATCCATTTTGGTATCGGCTTGGCCGGCGGGTTGATTGAAACGATATCGGCTACGGCAAATTCCTGCGCTTTGACCGTTTCAGTACCTACAATGTTAAACCGACCGGCCTGGCCGCTTAGTACCTTCTGATTGAAACCAGTATTGTCTTTGAGATTGACTTCTATGGCGTCGTCGCTGCTGAGTGTCTGGATATCGGCCAGATTCACCGTCACATCACCGGCAACGCTTGACTTGAAAATCATTTTGCCGTCGACAAGGTGAACGATCTTGCCCGTCAGACGGTCTCCGTTCTTGAAGAGTATTTCATCGCCAACGCTCGTTTGAGCAAATATAATAAGGCAAGCCAAAATTATCATTTTTCGACAACTCATCATTGTTTCCTTTCAAATCAATACTGTTATAAACATACTACACGACAAATCTTCTACTTAATCCACTTTAACTTTACAATTAATTCCTGAATCATCATAAAGCTTTAAGGACTTTGATTCTAAGCCCTTCACTTGATTATAGTCACACAAGAAGTACAATGAAAAAGTCATAGCCATTTCTTCCTTCTAAAATATGTCAACATTGTAATTGTTATCACAGCCATGACAACCCAAACACCTGCATATGCCCACTTCCACTTTAGTTCCGGCATATGTTCAAAGTTCATCCCATATATACCTGCTACGAAGGTCAATGGAATGAATATTGTGGCAATTATCGTTAATACCTTCATTACCGCATTCATCTTATTGCTAATGCTCGACATATAGATATCGAGCATTCCTGAAACCATATCTCGAAAACTCTCTATCGTGTCTATGATCTGTATAGTATGGTCATAAACGTCTCGAAAATAGATTTCTGTTGGTTCATGTATTATTGCCGATTCGCTCCTTTGCACACCACTTATTACCTCTCTCAAGGGCCATACCGACTTTCGGAGTAATATCATCTCCCTTTTCATGGCGTGAATCTGCTGTAGGGTACTTTCCGTCGGATCAGAAACCAAGTCCTCTTCCATGGATTCAATTTTCTCGCCGAGCTTCTCCAGAATCGAAAAGTAACTATCTACAATCGCATCCATCAAAGCATATGCCAAGTAGTCTGAACCCATCTTTCGAACACGGCCTTTTGAATTTCTAATGCGTTCTCGTATCACCTCGAAAACATCGCCTACACGTTCTTGAAATGTGACGACAAAATTTTCACCGAGAATTAGACTAATCTGCTCGCTCTCTATCCCCTGAATCTCTTCATTATAGTGTATCATTTTCAGGACGACAAAAATGTATTTGTCGAAGTCCTCGTATTTCGGCCTTTGTTCCGTATTTAAGATATCCTCAAGGACAAGAGCGTGAAATCCGAACTGCTTGCCGAGTTTTTCCATGATCTCTACTTCGTGAAGTCCATCGATGTTTATCCAGGTTACAGTTGGCGTAACTCTAAAGGGAAAGCATTCTTCAATATTCGTAGCTTCTTTCTCACGGAGTTCTTGTTCATCATAATCAATATAGCGAATCCGCACTTTCTCTATCTTTCTTTCCCCCACATACACTAAGGTACCGGGTGGTGAACCGGGCTTTTTTGCTTGTCTTTTGATAAGCCGATGTTTCTTGAGTTTCATTTTCATTTTTCACCTCTAATTCTTACGCGTATCCACTCTCAAGGGCGGAGATTGGCCGTCTTTGTCCTGCCCCATATAAAGAGTTACATGCGGGAAAGGAATCTCAATATCTTTCTCGTCAAATCTTTTCTTCATACGTCGGTTGAATTCCCGGCCAACCGCCCACTGCCGAATAGGTTTAGTTTTCGTTCTCGCCTTTATAACAATCGCAGAATCGGCAAACTGGTCCAGGCCGAGAATCTCAATCGGTTCGAGAATGTCATTCTTAAATTCATAATCCACTTCCCTTTTGCCCTTCTTAAATCTTTTGAAGAGCCGGTCTGTTAGCAATTGAGCGATTTTGATGAAAAC
>Ga0180432_10011221_pt1 | contig 10594 bp, 7 predicted proteins | sample SS_ome_10_FD_132414 | JGI IMG/M metagenome (GOLD analysis project Ga0180432, IMG submission 132414) | Hypersaline lake sediment archaeal communities from the Salton Sea, California, USA - SS_1_MS_2 metaG | ecosystem: Environmental > Aquatic > Non-marine Saline and Alkaline > Hypersaline >...
AGATACCACAAAAGACGGAGAGAGTCAAGAAAAATCCGCAGCAGCCATGATTTTATGCCTGTGCCTTCAGGACGCGGGTGGGTCAGACGCCGCAGGAAATATAGTAAAGAGCCAAACTACAGGTGCCGGCCGCAGGCCGGCACGAAGCGAACGACCAAGTCCGCGAGGATGCCCCTTGAACGCGCGCCCGTCGTGTGCATAATGTTAACCTGGAGGTGCGGCATGGCTCGCAAAAGTCGCGCGTGGCTGTGGATTGTATTTGTCTTTTGTCTGGCAGCGGTATGTTTTGTCCTCCGCCGCGCGGGCGACGTGCCCGGTGTCCGACAAGCGCCAGCCGGATGCCCGCTGGAAGCCATTGTAAAGCACGTGATCGACGGCGACTCTTTCGTCGCGGCCGAGGGCTACGAGGTACGACTTCTCAACATAGACACCCCCGAATACGGGGAACCCCTCAGCAAGCAGGCCGGGGCGAGGCTCAAGAAACTCATACTCGGCCGGAGGGTTTCCCTTTCCTACGATCAAGAAAAAAAGGACCGTTACGGGCGGCTGTTGTGTCACGTTCGCGTTGGCGGCGTGTGGGTCAATCGCCTCCTTGTAGAAAATGGCCTCGCGACGGTTTTCCTGGTGAAGCCTAACCTGAGGAAGCGGGCGGAGCTGACAGCGGCGCAAAACGCCGCCCGCCGCAAGGGGATCGGGATATGGTCCCTGCCCCTTCCCGCGCCCGAAGAGCACTATGTTTATTCGCGCAATGGTTTCCGCTTCCACCGCCCGGGGTGCAAGTTTGCCCGGCACATTTCCGCCCGCAATCATCTGAAGGTTCGCACCCGCGACGAGGCCTTCGACATGGGTCTTAGCCCCTGCCGCGAGTGCCGGCCGTAACGTTTCGTATTCTGTCCCATGCTACAAAAAAACACATCTGCGCCATTTGGCGTGTTTCGGCTTGAAACCGTCCCGCGCGCGTGGTAAGCTTTTATTGAGGAAAAACATGCCGCTACAGGGCGGCGAAAAACCGCGCAAGAAAAGCGTCCGACACGACCGATAGCTGCGGCCGGTCATGAAAGGAGCACTCATGAAAGTGAAGGGCAAATTCGGCAAGATGCTGCTCGGCGGCACCGGGACCGTGCACCTGTTCTTGGGCTGCCTGATCGGCGTATGCGTGGGCATGGTCCCGGGCGTCAACCTAATGCTCCTGCTGGGCATTGTGGTGCTTGTGCTGGTGAATACAAACTCCCCGATGGCGCTCCTCGGCATCGTCATCGGCAAGATATTGTGCCTGACGCTTGCGCCGATCACGTTCCAGATAGGATATGTGATCATCCACGGTATCGGGTTGGAGAATGCGTTTCGTGTGGCGTGCGAGGTACCGGTTCTGCCCTGGCTCGACCTGCACGTATACTGCCTGATAGGCGGGATACCGGTCGCGGCCGTTGTCGGCGTGATCGTTGGGATCGTTGCTGTTCGCCTCGTTAAAGCTCGGAGGGCCGGGGCCGCTGAAGCCGCCGAGCAAGCCGCGGCCGGCAAAGAAAAGGATGAAAAAGACTGGATCATCCGCAAGTGGGGGTTCGTTGTCTCGGGTATCATCATTCTGGCCGCGGTGGCGGTTGATCTGCTGGCGCTCGGCTACATCTTCGAGCGCGCGCTGGTATACGCGCTCCAGCGGGGAGTGGGTGCCGAGGTCAACGTGGCCGAGGTGAACGCATCGCTGTTCAAAGGCAGCATCGAGATCAAAGGAATGCAGATCACCGATCCCGACAGGCCCGCGCGCAACGTTGTGGCCGTCGATAACCTCACCGGCGACCTCAGCATACGCGATCTGCTCGCCAAGCGGTTGGTGATCGACAAGGTTTTGGTCTCTACCGTGGACACCAACGTTCCAAGAGAATCGCCCGGGAAGGTATTCGACTCGGCCGGCCGGGAGATTTTGCCCGAAGAAATGGCGGAAGACGCCCTTGCCCGGTACGTGAAGATCGGCGGGGATCTCCGGAAGTATGAAAACTACCTCAAGAGAATCGCGCACTGGCTAAAACAGCGGCACGCTGAGAAGAAGCGCGAAAAGGAAGCCGACCCGAAGAACCGGCTCGCCGCTCGGGCCGATGAACGCGGCTACCTTGCACTGTCGGCGGACCACCTCCTGGCCAAGCGGCCGGCATGGACCATTCGCGAGCTCATCGTGGAGAAACTGCAGGTCGAAAAGCTCAAAGATCCCAAGGCCGAGGTCAAAAAAAGGTACGGCGAAGGGGCCAAGAAAAAACTGGAAAGGCAAGTGAACGAATTCCGGGTCGTCGCCGTCGAGCTGTCCAGCAATCCCAAACTCAACGGCGAGCCCGCAAGGATCACGGTCACCGGGAAGAACAGATTTTCCGGAGACCTTGTGCTCGACTTCCGTGAGGCCGACAGTAATCACAAGCTGAAAATGTTTGTGCCCGACCTCCCGGTGGGTGAGATTCTGGCCCTTAGCAACGCGGTGCCGGTGAGCGTCGGCGCCGGCACGCTGGATATAAGAGCCGACGGCGTTTTCAACGGCGAGTCGATAAACATGCCCCTTGCGCTGCACGTAACGGGCCTTAAGGCACAGCCACGCGAGAGCAAGAAAATGTTTGGCCTCGAGGCGCCGCTGGTAAAGGAGATCTTCGATAACTTCTCGGAAGGCACATTCACCGCGCTGGTCGAAGGCCCGATCGACTCGCCCCGGCTGAAGGTCGATGAGGACCGGATGGTAAAGTCTTTGACCACCGGCCTCGCCGCCTCCGGCAAACTCGAGCTGCTGGGCCGCGTCAACGAGAAACTGACGTTCATCCGAGGCGAACTCCAAGGCAAATTCAAGGAGGCCGTGGGCGATAAACTCCCCGACGCCTTGCCGGGTAAGCTCAAGGACCTGCTTCCTGAGAAGCAAGACAAGAAAGAAAAACCCGAGGACAAGCAAGGCAAACCCGAAGACAAGCTTCCCGAGAAAGTCAAGGACTTGCTTGATTTGTCGTTCTGATACCAAGCCCAACCGTCGGCGACAGGCCCGGTGCGAGAGGCGTGGTTTGTGACACCGATTAAGGTCATCAGCAATTTCGGCAAGGCAGTGCTCGGCGGTACGAAGCCCGTGCACATATTCGCGGGCTGCCTGTTTGGTGTGTTGGCCGGGATGATGCCCGGCGTCAACCTGACGCTGCTGATAGCCGTTTTGCTGCTTGTTATCTTCAACGTGAACGCGGTCTCGGCGGCGGCCGGCGTCATTGCCGGAAGGTATCTGCGCGGGCTGGTCGCGCAGCACACGTTTCGCATCGGCTATATCGTGATCCACGAGTGGGGGTTGGACCGCGACGTGCCGGGCGAGGCACTGGATCTGCCGGGCCTCCCGTGGATGGGCTTCCAGCGCTACTGCCTGCTGGGAGGAATACCCATCGCCATAGCCGCAGGGCTGATTCTGGGGCTGGTTGTCGCCTGCGCGGTAGGGGCCGTTCGCCGCCGAATAGCCCGGCCCCCGCAAGGCGCCCAGCAGCAAGCGCTCGACCAATCTAAGGATCCGAAGGACTGGGTCGTCCGCAAGTGGGGGTTTGTTGCTTCCGGCGCCGCTATCGTGGTGTTTGTGCTGGCCGGCGAGCTGTTTGCGTTCGGCTGGATCGCCAGGGCTGTGCTGGCGAGAGGCATGCAGCGCGCCTTCGGGGCGGAAGTCAATATCGCCGGGGCGCACGCCTCGCTCTTCAAAGCCACCGTCGAGTTCGAGGGCATACAGATCACCGACCCCGACAAACCCACGCACAACATGATGCACGTCGAGAAGCTGTCGGGCGGCATCAATATGCGCGAGCTTCTGAGAAAACGGCTTGTGATTGATAAAATGCACGCCACGACCATTGAGACCGATACCCCCAGGAAATCGCCCGGAAAGGTATATGACCCCGGCCCTTGCGAAATAGCCGCGGCGGAAAACTACGAAAACGACCCCGGCCGCTATATCGTCGTCGGAGAAGATCTCCGCAAGTATCAGAACTACCTCAAGCGAATCAGGAAATGGCTCAAGGCCCGCCACGCCCGCACAATGGCCATGGAACACAAGAGCCGCAAGGAACGCGCCATCGCGTGGGCGCGCGACCGCGGCTACCTTGCGACGTCGGCCGCCGATGTGTGCGCCAATCGGTCCGCATGGGCTGTGCGTCAACTTGAGGTCGATCAGTTTACGTTCAAAAGAATAGTAATGCCCGAGCTCAAGACAAGGAAGAGATACGGCGAAGGGGCCAAGAGGAAGATCGAGCTCGAACCGGCCGAGTGTCGTCTTGTAGTGCACGACCTCTCGGGGAACCCCGAGCTCGACGGCAAGCCTGTCACCTTCGCAGCCGCTGCCGGAGGCGCTGGTCACGTGAGTGTCGCCTTCGGTTTTACGAAGCCCCGGGCCGGCCATAAGGCAGATGTTTACATCCGCGGCATCCCGCTCGGCAAGGCGCTCAGCTTCACCGATGCCGTTCCGGTGACTATCGCGGTCGGCAAGCTGGACCTGAGAGCGCGGGGAGAGTTCAGCGGCGACTCGATGCGGATACCCGTTACATTGTCGGCAAGAGGGATGACGGCCTACGCCCGGGAAGGAGAGGAGGTGCTCGGCCTTGAGCCGGAGCTTGCAAAAGAGGTGTTTGAGAACCTGACTCAGGCCACGGTGAACGTCCTGATCGAGGGTCCCATCGATGCCCCTGAGTTGAAGGTGAACCGGCAGCAGATAATCAGCGGCCTAAAGAGCGGCCTAATCCGTACACGCAGGCTGGAGCTGTTCAACCGCTTCAACGCCGCCCTGATGCTCACACAGGGCGAATTCGCGGGCAAATTCAAACATGCCGCGGATCCCGAGCCTCCTCCCGAGAACGAGAAACAAGCCGTGCAAGACAAACCGGACGACAAGCACGACAAGCCCAAGGACGATCTCCCCGAGGGTGTGGGCGACCTGCTTGAGATACCTTTCTGAGATACAGCCCGAACTGCCGCCCGCCGTGGCGAGCGCCGGCCGCTCCACGCCGGCTGCCGCCTCGTACCCAGCTACCTGATTCAGTCGTATTTGACCACAGAACCCCACGTCGAAAAACCTCTAATACTCATTCGCCTGATTCCTACTTGTTTAATGGGATGCGATGATGCAAAAACCCGGGGGCGGAGTATTCCGCCTCGGACCTCAGCCTGCTGAAAGGTGAAATCATGAATGACGCGGACCTCGGAAAAGTGCTTGTGATAGGGCTGGATTCCGCACCGCCGGAGCTGGTTTTCGACCGCTGGCGGGCCGACCTGCCGAATCTGGATAAGCTCATGAGATCAGGGGTGTACGCGCGGCTCCGCAGCACCGTGCCCCCAATCACCGTGCCGGCGTGGACAGCCATGATGACCGGGCTCGACCCGGGCACGCTCGGATTCTACGGCTTCCGCAACCGTCTTGGGTACACTTACGACGCGCTCGGCATCGCCCACTCGGAAGCGGTCCGCCACCCGCGAGTTCGGGAGATCCTGTCGAGCCACGGCAAGCGCGTGGTGGTGCTGAACGTCCCGCAGACCTATCCGCCGAGGCCCGTCAACGGCTGCCTTGTCTCCGGCTTCCTGGCCCCGGGTACCGACTGCGAGTACACCTACCCCGCGGGCTTGAGCTACGAGCTCGACGCCATCACCGACGGCTATGAGATCGACGTGAAGGATTTCAGGACGGACAACAAGGCACGGCTTCTCGAAGACATACACCGTCTGACCGGCAAACGTTTTGCGGTGGCGAGGCGGCTGGCGAGGTCGCGGAATTGGGATTTCTTCATGATGGTCGACATGGGGCCCGACCGCATCCAGCACGGATTCTGGAAGCACTTCGACGAAAGGCACCCCAAGCACGACCCGTCATCGCCCTACAAGGACGCCATCCGGAAGTATTACGTCAGGCTCGATTGGGAGATCGGCCGCCTGCTTGCACTTGCCGGGCCGAGGACAACGGTCCTTGTGGTATCGGATCACGGCGCTCAGCGGATGGAGGGAGGGCTGTGCATCAACGAGTGGCTGATCCAGCAAGGATACCTCACGCTGAAGGCGCCCCCGAAAACAGCCCGCCGCCTCACGGCCGATGACGTTGATTGGCCGCGGACAATTGCCTGGGGCGAGGGCGGATATTACTCGCGAGTGTTCTTGAATGTTGCCGGGCGCGAACCGAGCGGGGCCATCCCGCAGGCCGATTACGAAACACTGCGGACAAGACTCGCGCAGGAGATCGCCGAGATCGGCGACGAATGCGGCAGGCCAATCGGATCGGTTGTCTTCAAGCCCGAAGACGTCTACTCCCAGTGCAATAATATCCCGCCGGACCTTATCGTTTATCCCGGGAATCTGTCGTGGCGATCCGTCGCAACTATCGGCATCGGCAGCCACGTTACGTATGAGAACGACACGGGCCCCGACGACGCGAACCATGGCCAGTACGGCATATTCATTGCGTCGGGCCGTGATGTGCCGCCGGCAGGGGCCATCGACGCGCTGGACATTCGAGACGTGGCCCCGACGGTTTTGAAGCTCCTGGGCGTGCCCGGGGCCGAGACCATGCAAGGAAGAGCCGCGTTTTGAAATACTCAATGCCCGATGGAAGCCGCACGGCGAACATCGAGTGTTGATATCCGAACATTCGGCATGGAGGGAGGCAGTCGCCGCGCCGGGCCGGTGAAGCCCGGAGGCGGGGGTTGAATGGCTGATGAACCCGCTGAGCAGGGCCATCGCGCGACGGCGGAAGGTCGTCATCCTCGGCATCGACGGCCTGCCGTACTCGCTGGCGAGTAAGCTGGCCGCACGCGGGAAGCCCGGCTTCCAAAAGCTTTTCACCGAAGGGATGGCCATCCCGGCGACCTCCTCCGTGCCTTACGTTTCATGCACGGCGTGGACGTCCGCGGCCTCGGGCAGGAACCCCGCAAAGCACGGCATTTTCGGTTTCATCGATCTCCGCCCCGGTTCCTACACGCCTTACGTGCCGCTGGCCACCGACGTGCGGTGCGAGCGGATATGGCACCTTGCAGGCCGGCACGGCAAGAAAATAGCGCTCCTCGGCGTGCCGGTTACCTACCCCCCGGAGAAAGTCAACGGCCTGTGCGTGAGCGGTTTCCTCGCGCCCGAACTCGCCAAAGCCGTGCACCCGCCCGAGTACCTCCCCCGGCTCGCCGCGATGGGCTACACCCTCGATATCGACCCGCGGACAGGCCACGAGAACAAGACCAAACTGCTTGAACAGATCGAGAGGGGTATCCGGGCGCGGACAGAGGCGATCTTGCACTGCCTTCGAACGGACCAGCCCGACCTCCTTTTCGCCCACGTAATTGAAACCGACCGTCTGAACCATTTCCTCTTCGACGTAATCGAGAGCGAAACAGGTGAACTCGCCGACCGCGCAATGGCCGTCTACGATCAGGTTGGTGATCTGATCGCGCGCGTGATCGACGCGCTGCCCTCGCGAGGGAGGCTGATTGTCTGCTCCGACCACGGGTTCTGCTCCGTTCGGCGGGTGCTACAGGTGAACGACGTGCTCAGCGATGCGGGGTGGACGTCGTACGAGGGAGATGAGCCGAAGCATGCAGACATTTCACGGGACGCGCGGGCCTTCAGCCTTGATCCCGGGCGGGTTTACGTTCACACGTCGCGGTTCCCCAGAGGGGCGATTGCGGAGGCCGACCGCGACAGGGTTGCCGAGGAGCTGCGCGGCGTCCTCTGCGAAAAGCTCGTCGACCCCGAGAGCGGCGAAAGGTCTTTCGAGAGAATCATCACCCGGCACGAGGCCTTCGACGGCCCGCTGATGCGTCTTGCACCTGACCTGGTGATCCTGCCAAAGCGGGGCATCGACCTGAAAGGCGCCCTGCCTGGGAAAGGTGTGACCACGCCCGGAGCGCTCATCGGAGCGCACACACTCGACGATGCACTCCTGGCCGTAATGGGCCGTAAGATCACCGCGAGTAAAGCGAACGTGGCAGATATCGGGCCGTCGGCCCTGCACTTGATCGGCCTCGACGCGCCTGCCGGAACCGACGGGCGGGTAGTGGTGAACTGAGACGCGACGTTGAATTGAAAATCTCTTGATGCGGAATGAGGAGCCGCGGCCGGCGCATTGTCTCTCCTCTCGCGGCTGACCTTTTGCCTTTAACAGCCCGGGGCCCGCCGTCGGCGACAACCTCATTCCGCATCGCTTTATTGTTTCCCCTCTTCCTCTGTCGTTCTTATCCTTGTGATCTTACGCCCGTGCCGCGCGGGCGGCCTCGATGAATTGCTCGATGAGGTCTGTGCTTTTGACGCCCGGAGCGGTCTCGACGCCGCTGGCGACGTCCACACCGTCCGGTCTGCCCTGACGAATCGCCTCGGCAACGTTGCCGGGCCGCAGCCCGCCTGCGAGGATGATCTTGCCGGAGGTATAGCCCCTGGCCTTCGCGGCAAGGGTCCAGTCGAAGCTCCGGCCCGTCCCCCCGTGCATTCCCTTCACTTCGGCATCAAGGAGAAAATAGTCGGCCTCTGCTTCCTGCAGCCGTGCAAGATCGTCTTGCGTTGAAATGCTGAACGCGCGGATGATCTTCAGTCCGGCAAACTGCGCCGTCTCCTCAGGTGAAACATCGCCGTGGAGTTGGATGGTGTCGAGCCCGCAGAATGAGGCCGTGCCGAGAATCTTTTCAACCGGCTCGTTCACGAATAGCCCTACCTTGCAGACCGCCTGCGGCAGGGCTGAGGAGATTTCTCTCGCGGTCTCGACGTCGATGCAGCGCGGGCTGGGCGGGTAGAAGTTGAGCCCGATCATGTCGGCACCGGCCTCGGCCGCGGCAATCGCGTCGGATGTTTTCTTGAGACCGCAAATCTTGATGATCATGGGATCGTATTCCGGCAGGCGAAAGGAGGCCCGATTATTCAATGGTAACAATGTGCTCACCTGCGGTTACTTGACCGATCAGGTAGGCGGCTTGGCCCATCTTGCGGAGGCGGCGCATCACGGCGTTGGCAACGAAGGGCGACACAACAAAGACCATGCCGATGCCCATGTTGAAAACCCGGTACATTTCTTCGTTGTCGATTCTGCCGAGCTTCCGGATCACTTCGAACACGGGCGGTACGGGCCACGTGCCGAGGGCTATCCGCGCGCCGAATGCGGGCGGCAGCGCTCGTGGGATGTTGCCCGGAAAGCCTCCGCCGGTGATGTTGGCGATGCCCCGCACCATGACCTTGACCTTGTAGCACGCGAGGATCTTCATGACCGCGGCCGCATAGATGAGCGTGGGCTTCAGGAGTTCCTCGCCCAGCGTGCAGCCGAAGTCGTCAACGTAACGGTCGACTTTCCACCTGGCTTTCTCGAAGAACACCTTGCGGACGAGGGAGTAGCCGTTGCTGTGAATGCCGCTCGACGCGAGGCCGACGATCTTGTCGCCGGGTTGGGTTCTCGAGCCGTTGATCCAACGCTTGCGGTCGACCATCCCCACGGCGAATCCGGCGAGGTCGTATTCTCCGGGCTGGTAGAATCCGGGCATTTCGGCGGTCTCGCCGCCCAGCAGGGCGCACCCCGCCTTTCGGCAGCCGTCGGCAATGCCCTCAACTACGTGCAGCATCACTTCCTGCTTGAGTTTGCCGGTGGCCATATAGTCGAGGAAAAACAGCGGCTGAGCCCCAACGCAGATCAGGTCGTTTACGCTCATCGCAACAAGATCGATGCCGACGGTATCGTGCTTGTCCATCATGAAAGCGATTTTGAGCTTCGTGCCGACGCCGTCCGTGGTGCTCACAAGCATCGGCTTGGGGGATTTTTTGGAGAACAGGCCGCCGGGTTTGAGGTCGAAGAGCCCGGCAAAGCCACCCGGGTACTCGACAACGTTCGGGCCGTAGGTCTGCCAGAGGAAATGCTGGATTCTTGATGCGAACTCATCGCCGGCGGAGATGTTCACTCCGCTGTCTTCGTAGCTGAGTGCGGGGGGATCGTCTCTTTTTGCGGGGGCCATAGCTATGGGCAACTCTCGAGCCGGGTGCGAGTTATTTGCGCGCGGCGGCCGCCTCCATCTGCCCGTGCGATTCCTCAAAGCTCATCTGATGTACGTCTTTCGGCACGGGCACCGGGTATTTGCCGTCGAAACAAGCCGTGCAGAACCCCTCGGGCTCGCACCGGGCGCACGATCTGAGGCCCTCGATGCTGAGGAAGCCGATACTGTCGACCTCAAAGAATTCCCTCATCTTGTCGGACGGCACCTTATTAGCGATCAGTTCTTCTTTCGATTGGAAGTCCACGCCGTAGAAACAGGGATGATAGAGCCTGGGGCATGTTATACGGAGGTGGATTTCCTTCGCCCCGGCCTTGCGAAGGAGCCGCATCTTCGACGTAGTCGTAGTACCACGTACGATTGAGTCGTCGACGACGACCACTTTTTTGCCTCTGAGGACCTGCGGCACGGCGTTGAGCTTGATGTTCACATATCTGGTTCGCCGACCCTGAAACGGCTGAATGAACGTGCGGCCCATGTAGGTGTTTGCGATGAGGCCCTGCTCAAAGGGGATGCCGCTGCCCTGGTGGTAGCCGATCGCGGCCGAGGTGGAAGAATGCGGCACGGCAATGACAACGTCGGCATCAACGGCGTGCTCTTCGGCCAGTTTC
>Ga0180432_10011222_pt1 | contig 10594 bp, 20 predicted proteins | sample SS_ome_10_FD_132414 | JGI IMG/M metagenome (GOLD analysis project Ga0180432, IMG submission 132414) | Hypersaline lake sediment archaeal communities from the Salton Sea, California, USA - SS_1_MS_2 metaG | ecosystem: Environmental > Aquatic > Non-marine Saline and Alkaline > Hypersaline >...
CTCATTCACAGTTGAAAACATTGATTGGCCGTTTATAATGGAAGCTCTTGAAAAGTATGAAACATATGTTGAAGAAGCTGAGTTTCCTGAGAATTCTTTCATCTCCAAACCATTTGTTCAAGAGCGAATCAAAAGTTTGAAAAAGACATTTGAAGTAGAGCAAACTTAGGGGGTGGTGTGGCACTACAAAATTATAATGATTTAATAAAATCGGTGACCGATTTTGATTATATAATCGGTCTCCGAAAAGGAGAGGGATTATATCTTAAAAGGAGAGATGGTTTTAACATTGGTAAAATGGAACCAATAGATTTCATTCAACTAATGTTGTACTGTCTTCCTGAGATTGGGGTTGAATTCTTTGATGATGCAGCAAAAGAAGAATTACGATCAACAGTCGAAAAGATATTAACTAAACATAATATTGGAGTTTAAAAGGAGGTATATGGATAAAATACGAAAGGAGGATTATGGAATACCAATAGGAAAAATAATGAAAGGGGTTGCTCACTCTAGTAGAGGTGGAGCACCATATGAATATACTTATACTTATGAATTCTGCGATGGAGAGCAGATGAGATTGAGGAGAGGAGATATTTTTAAATTTTCTGATACAACAAAACTACCAAAGCACACAAGAAATCAAATGGGTGTTGTATTAGATCGATACAGAAAAGTCAAATTTAAATGGGAAAGAACTTATAAGGATTATTGTGCAGTTGTAATGGTAATAACTGGCGACTCGAAGGGACGAATATTAAGAATTGCCTCATCGAAACTTTCATCTTTACAGGAGTGTGTATTATGAAAGCAATTTTAAATATCATTTTCGCACTTATATTGTTAATCATATGGAATTGTATACACCACTATTGGATAGAACCTGTAGCTGGAAAATGGTCATGGTTATTTTAAGGGGGTGTTTTAATGGAAAAGAAATATTGTAATATTTGTGGAGCAGAAATGCTTATTCAAAAAATTACTCCTACAAAAACATACCGGATCACTGAAGTAGGAAATATTGAAAGAGATGATAATAATTATTTTCACCATCCAAATAATGACGATTCATATTTTATAGCAATATGCTCAGATGATATGGAACATACACAAGCTGAAGATGTGTATGATGAATGGGTAGAAATCTTTGAAAATGAATTGAGAAAAAAAGGAGAATAAGAAAATGACTGAAAAGAAACGCGTAGCGAAAACTTTGAAAAATGTATTGGAAACACCTGAAATGATGGGAATTATGGATAAGAGTTTTGATCTGGATGTGATAATTCCGGAGGTACAAAACTACTGGGGTTTTGATATGTATCGGAGAAAACCGGGTCCAGCTTTGCAGGATGGAGTGTTTGTAGGAACTGATCTTGATTTGGCATGCTTCATGTATGCTCTTGCTCAGAGAGGTGCAGTCATCAATATTCCAAAATATAAATCAATGAGACCAAAAACCGTTAAAGAAGGTCAGCGTGTTATATCTTCCGAAAATCGTCATGGTCCGATTGTCAACCTCACATCAAATAAAGATGTATTTTCATTTGGTGTGAGAATCAAAGATGCAAATGTTGTTACAACCGATTCGGTTGGAGAATATAGAACATTTTCTTTGACAGATCCATCGGGTGAATGGTATTCAGGATGGCAGAGTATTCAATGGGATCCAACAGCAAAAGAAAATAAATTTCTGTTAGAGAATGATATATGGACAGGCAACAGAGTTATCTTTCAGAACTTTGTTCATCCAAATCGTTGGACCAGCTTTTATGGTCAGTATTATTTTATCACAAAAGCATTGATTGCAAGAATGACCGAAGAAGCAAAATACTATGGTCAGGAAATCAAAAATATGCTCGAAAAAGGAATAGAATATCCTTCAGAAGGTGAAAAAGGTGCTAAGAAAGTTTGGCCAAAACAAGAAAAAGAAGATGGCAAATCTGTGAAGTTTGATTCACTCGAAGTAGAAGTTGACATTCCTGAAAGTGAAACTGAATTTTCTTCCTTTGATTACAATCAGCAAAATTTGATTTATCTTACAGAGAGAAGAAGATTATGGAATAACACAATTATTCCAACTCTTCGTTTTCCAGTAAGAGCTACAGAATTGGCGTTCTTCAAACATGGAAGTAATGGAAGTGGAGAAAAAATGCCTGGGTGGCTTGGTGGTGGAACAAAGTGGGAAAGAAATTATAAACCTAAAGGAAAACGAGTTACCTGGGATCGTCTTGTATTGACACAACCAGGTGTTGGTGAACGAGCTGTTTCCATTCGTAAAAGAGTGAAACAGAAATCTGAAATTATGTCTAAGGAGTATAAAGGAGGAATTTAATGGGATTACCATTTACAAAAGATGATTTAGATATAGCTGGCATTTTATCTTTATTAAATCCAATGGCTGAAGAAGATAAAAAATATAAAAGACCAATTAGAAGATGTTCAATTTGTAATATGCACTTTCAAGACCATATTGGTTGGAGATGTGGTCAAGAAAAATGGAGAGAAATACACGATGAATCAATGTGTCCATTTGAGTTTACTAGTGAATCAGCTCCTGGGTATGGAACTAGAGTCGGAATGAAAGCTTCAATTTTTAAGAAGTTTGGTTTTCCGGAAAAATGGATTTCTGATGCAGGAAGTAAAGCAATGTTATTCATGCTAATATATTCAGATTGGAAAATGCCAGAAGATCCTTTTATGGATAAATATGGAAATTATAATAAAAATAATCTTCCAGAGGGAATGACTGAAGCTGATGTTCCAGATGGTAAACTAAAAGATATGAAGATAATTGTGCATCATAACAACTTAAATAAACATGATGATTCAATATGGAACTTATCTTGGGAAATAAGCACTGAACATACTGGTATACATGCCAAACTAAGATCAGAATTGAATCGGTTATTGAATGAACAACTTAAATATGAGAGTTTGATATATCATATGAATTCAATACCACAGTGTATTAATGGGTAGTGAAAAGGAGTTCTGTGATATCTTCATGGAACTCCTATTCCCATTAATTGAATGTATTATTTATCTTATAGCAATTCAATTTGAATTAAGGAGGTAGTATTGTTTCAATCACGTGAAAAATATGAAATAAAAATGGATGAAGTTATTCGTCTATATATGAAAGAAAGAAAATATCAGAGATCAATCTTTGGTGAATATGCCAATAACCCAAAATTTAATATTGCTACCTTCATTCTATTTGTCGAGCAGTATATCAAAAAAGCAAAAGAAAAGTATGTAAATGTTTGGACTGATGAACTTCCGCCTTGGTTGGAAGGGTGTAAAGAGAGCGAAAATAATTCAACTGCACCAGTTGAAGCATATGAAGCATTAATTAAGGTATTTGCTTTAGCTGGTGCTGCTCTTGAAGCTTTTGCTGATATTGATGTTGAAAAATGGAGAGCTGAAGGTATAAAGGAAAAGTGGAGAAAATAATGATAGTATGTCCAATATGTAAATCTGAATTGGTTCTTCATGAAGATATAGAAATTACCAAGAAATATAAAATAGGAACAGATAATTCGGTAGAATTAATTTATGATGATGAAGATGGAGGAGGTTATTTATATTGTTCAAATGATATTAATCATAATATTCCATCACATTTTCTTAATGATGTTCTTGATATTGTGAATAAATTTAATAATGGAGAAAAATAATGTCAGGTTTTGATATTGATAAACTTAAAGAAGTATTACCATTCGGTTTTGATACCGAAGCAACAGGAGATTTGACCGTGGAAAATAAAACAAAGGATGATGATACCACTTCAGAAAAAACACCTCAAAAACGAGAAATCAAGCTACCTGAGGTTGGTCAAATAATCATCATTAATGGCGAACAATATAAAGTTACGTATGTGAATGAAGGAAAGAAAAGATTTTCCTGTGAACCATTCCCAAGCAAGTATTAGTCGGTTTCTCAATTCTTGAGAACATATTATTGTGTAAAAGTCAATTTAGACAGTAACTGTAAGGAGGTTTATCAAATGAATGATAATTTATTGCAGATGGTAGAGGAAGCAGATCAGCATTCTTCTAGTGTCCCAACCGAGACTGATCTGCCTGCAGAGCAAGAATCAACTGATCAAACAGACGATCAACAAGATTCTCAACCGGAGGAAGTAGTCCAAACACAACCCCAGACCCAACCGGAAACAACACAACATTTTGAAATTTCAACAACACCATTTCCAGACTGGTTTTCTCAGAACCATCAGAATTTTACAAATGTTGGTCATGTAAGATTATCAATTGTTGGTGTAAGACCAGAAAGAAATTTCATTTTTAAGATTCCGGATCCAAAAGGTGGTCAACTTGATGATGGAAGTCAGGAAATGATTCTGTGTCTATTTATGGATGCTCATAAGATTCCGGTTCTTGATTTACCTGGATCATCAATCAATGTATATCATAACAGCACATTCAAGATTGTATATGATCTTGGGAGTGGAAAGTTCTTGAAATGTTATGGTGTAAAAACAGGTTTGATTGTAATCTTCTGTGCCAATATCGGGAATAAACTTATTCCATATGATATGGTTAAAGTCAAGAAGAAAGACAGAGGTTTGAATACAGTTGAACCAAACCTGACTCAAATTCAGCAAAGATTGAATCAAAATGTTGATAGAGAATCATTGCTTCTACAATACAATCAGGTAAATAAAAGCATTGATGATATTACAACTATTCAATCTGCTGTTGATTGGTTGTTGGAAAGAACCGATAGCATCCTTGATGTTAATCATCTACTTCAAATTGATAAAGTAATCATTAATTTATTATCTTAGCGAATAGGAGAAACAAACCAATGAGTGAAAAAAAGAATCTGTTGCATGAAATTCTGGCAGTTGTTGGAAGTCTTGATGGAGCGAAAGATAAAATTATCGCTGAAGCTCAAAACACTTTCACTAAAAAAGCAGCTCATTTCATGGGTTGGCATAAAAAGCTGGAAATGCATGATGAAGCAAGAAAACAGGAAGAGATCGAAGAAAACCAGGCATTGGTTACAACCGTTATGGCAAAATTGGATTACATGAAAAAATCATGTGTCCGATTTTATGATGCAAAATTTCAAAAAGAAACTGGTGGTCAGCTTGCAAAAGCTGATATCGTTATTGACGATCAGGTTCTCGCATCTGATGTTCCTGTATATTTTCTGCTTGAATTGGAAAAAGAATTGAAACAGCTTCGAGCTGTATATGATTCAATTCCAACCTTGGCACCCGGAGTTGAATGGAAGAAAGCAGAAGATATTGGTGATGGTATCTGGAGAGCTGCTAATAAACTCCAGAAAACAAAAACTGAGAAGACGCCTCAACATAAAATCATTGTTCCTGCAACAAAAGAGCATCCTGCTCAAATTCGTGAATGGAATGAGGATAAAGTTGTGGGAATGTATATCACTGATACATGGTCTGGTATGCTTTCACCTGCTGAAAAATCAGTTCTTCTTGACAGGTTTGATAAACTGTTGAGAGCAGTGAAGAAAGCACGACAGAGAGCAAATGGTACTGAGGTTCCTAAAGTAACCATCGGTTCAGCCATTTTCAGTTACATACACGGCAAAAAATAGGGAAAATATCTTTCCCCATTAGAACATATTATAAATAAATGGGGAAAGATATATTAATCTATACAATTTGTAAATTTTGGTCAAGCTTATACTTATTTTAATACTCGTGTAGGTTCACTAATTCTTTTGACGATAGGTTCGAATCCTATCTGCGGGGACCATTTTTCAAGCTATCAAGGGTATTGATAGTTTGGTAAATTATCCCCGTATAACCCAGTGGCGAGGTGAAGAATTAAATTATGAACTGTTTATACTCTATATTATCGACCAAACAAGCTTATACTTTTTGAACATGCTTAGTAGATGTAATCAAAACCGACTCTTACGTCTCTGTCGCCGGTTCGAATCCGGTCTCGGCAGCCAATTTAAGTTATTAAATTCGTTTAATAATTTAAATTTACTGCCGAGTAGCTCAGTGGTAGAGTGGGGGCATCTTATATTGAGTTTTGATTATCAAAGAAAAGTATGTGTCAACTATTATATGACATGAAAACATATGATAATGATACTGGGGGGAGTAGAGAAGGCTATCTTTACTCCCCTTTATAAACTATAACTTATGGAGCAGAGAAGAGATCTCTGCTCCATTTTTCCGTCGTAAATGAAAGGATTTGATCATGGATAAAGTTGAAATTACTAAAGATGAAATGAAAGACATTGAATATTCAATCACTTCCGAGGAGTGGTTAGATTATAAACGATATAGATTAAATATAGTTGGAAGAATTATATTCACTATATGTATTGCAATAGTTGCAGTTGCAGTTTTAAATATTGGTGGTGATATATTTTGGACACCAATTATCGCTCTTGCTGCTGGTGGTGTTTTATGGAAAGACGAACTTGATGTATTTGATATATTTTAGGAGATGGTATGAAAATTAAATCTGACTTCGTGACTAATAGTTCAAGCACATCTTTTACTTTCATATTCAAGGGTTCTGATAAATGGGATCTTTATAGAGAGTTGCAAAATCATAAAGATTTATTTGATTTGACAACTGATTGTTATTACGGATCTGGTGAATCAACTACTGTCAAAGTTGATCTATGGCAAATTATAAGAGAAATTGATTCTTCAATTCAACATTATGATACTGATCTCTGGATGAATCCAAAAATAATCACAGTTGATGAATATATAAAAGAGCTTGAAAAAGAAAGAGATGGTACCATTAACGTTATAAAGTCAATGAAAAATGGTGAAAATAATGACCGATCTTTCTTAGATATATATGAAGATTCATTAAGCGAAATCAAAGAAAAGCTTGATAAATTCAAACGATATAAAATTGATGGATTTAATGCAGTTTTTCATATTGGTTTTGGTGATAATGATGGGGAAGTCCAAGGTGGTCCTGTTGGTTATGCTATGGACTATGAAGGAAGGTATATTAATATTGAAAATGATAATCTGATTATCTTTACAGAACAGAATAGGTGATCTATGAAAATAAAAGGAGATTTTGTAACAAACAGTTCGTCAGCATCATTTATAATGATAATTGAAGCTCCATACGACGATGTCCATTGCTTCAGAGAAGCTTTCAATGATTACTTAAATTATTATAAAAGTCAAACAGGTGATCATTTGCGTTTTTGGGATGCCAGTAATATTTCAGAAGTCTCAGATCATGTTTTTCAAATTACTGATTGGACATCTATGTATAATGGTATTTATGATATTCCAAAGTATATGCAACATATTATTCTTGATAGTGTTGCATCACCACAATCAGACCTTGAATGTAGAGGAATGAAATTTAAATCTTTTGATGTTGAAGAAGATAATTAGAAAGGAGATAAAAATGTTATATCCATTATTTATAATTGGCGGTGCTTGGTTTTATACATTGATTGTTATTGAATCAATAGTTTTAATGTGGTGTTTGGAAAAAGATGAACCTTGGTTTGCTAATGGAGCACTTATTGTATTCTTTTGTGTTCTGTGGTTTCTCGGAGATTTTAATGTATTCGCATGGATTAAAAATAATCCTGTCTCCCTCATTAAGGGTGGTATATCATATATTATACTCGGTTTAGTATATTCAGTTGCAAAATATACATTCTATCTAACTGAAATGAAAAGAAAATATGATAGAAAGTTGAATAAATTCCTTGAAGAAGAAGGAAAAACTCTTGACAAGCTGACTGATAATGATAAACATAGACTGGGAACATCATTAGAATATATTCATCTACCAACCTTTACTGATAGCACCAAATCAATTATATTCTGGATGATGTATTGGCCGTGGTCAGGAGCATGGACAATTTTGAATAATCCTGTCAAATGGATATTTGAAGAACTTTATGATGTATTATCAGGTCTATTCAAAAGAATCCATTATAGAATTATAGGAGTGCGGATAGAGCAGATAAAGTCGTTAAAGGATGCAAAACAATATGACCGATGAAAAAACATATTATTATATTGTTGGAGTACGAGGTAGAGTTGGACGAGATTTAATTCCAACTCTATCTTGTGATTTTGTAATTGAATATACAAGCGATGAAATATCAAAAGTCGATCTTGCAAAAGCTATGATTGAAAATGAATTATTTCCTACAACTACTTCTGAAGCAATTGATGCTGTTGAACTCAATACAATTAATGCTGAATTAAGTGCTATTTCAATGCGAGTAAGAATGAATCCTGATATTTCAGTTCATAAATTTACAAGCAGCAATAAATTAGATAACGAATGGTTTGATACTTATATAAAATTGGCAAATATTTCAGATGATGTTCGCCAGAAATTAATTGAATCTCGTATCAATATTTAGGAGGTGTTTTGTCCAAAGCTATTTTGAAGGAAGGAGAACATATATGCAATAAATGTAAAGGGAAAGGAACTATTTCAGTAATAAAAATTAGATGGCAGGTTGGAAATATGAGTGAAGAATTAAGAAAGAATGAAAAATGCCTAAACTGTAATGGTAAAGGAAAATTAGATTGGATTGAACATATTGTTGGAAAACAAATATAAATTATGAGGGATTAATATGCCTAAACTAAAGAAGGGGGAATATAAATGCAAAAAATGTAATGGTAAGGGAACCATTCTGGCAAAAGATGATCCTAAAACACTTATATGGTTAGAAAATCAAAGAGTTGCATGTCCAGTTTGTAATGGTAAAGGAAAATTAGATTGGATTGAAAATGTTATTGGAGTTGAGAAAACAAGAAAAGTGAGTTGGTGAGATCATGACCAAATTAAATGATGGAGAATATTATTGTCCAGAATGCAAAGGTAAAACTTTAGTTATTCAAACAGAATATTTGAAAAGTGGATCCAATAAATTAATGGCATGTCCAATTTGTCTTGGTACAGGAAAATTAGATTGGATTGATTTTACAAAAGGAAAAAAAGATTTAACTCTTTTAGCTGATTATAGACAATCATATTGGAAATCTAGAAGAAAAGAACTACTTTTTGCTAAGAAGAATATTTCTAAACGTGAATTCTTATATGCTCAGAATAGAGAAAGAGGGTTAATTGGTGGTTGAAAATTATCTTAGAGGTAACATATATGAAAGGGGGTTGAATGAAAGTATATGCTTATTTGATTGTTATATGTTCATTGCTATGTTTGGTTGGATGTGGCGATTATTATTCTGAAGGTGATATAGTTGCAGCAGAGACCTGGGAAAAAATGACAACAAATGAAAAATCTATGTATGAAAAGGTTCAAGATAAATGGGGAGAAGAAGTACTTAAATATATCAGAGAAGAAATCAGAAAACGAAAGATTAAACCTGATGCAGATGCTATCCCATTTTATGATATTGCTAACTTGATAAAAACAACAAATGATATAAATCTGATACCGAGAGATAAATCAAGTGATAGCGATATTCAAAGAAAATATGAAGCAAAAAAGTTTTCTAGTATTGATCCAAAGTGGTATTATAAATATATAGATCCACAAGGAGGGAAATTCAATAAAAAAGCAGATATGATCACAAACACCGGTTTTAAGAAACCAGTTTCTGAAGCAAAACCAAAAAAGGCGCCTAAACCAAAAAAGTCAGCGAGAGAAAAAATTTCTGAAGTTAAAACATATTCAATTGAGGATTTAATATCAGAAGATATGTATCCAAAAGTAAGAAGGTTGGTAAGAAATTGTGAGCATGCTCGTGAAGTATTAGAGCAGGTTGTAGCAGCAAGAAGACCACTGACAAAAATTGATTTCGAAACAATTAAAGAGAGATCTTTATATTGTAAAACTTTGAGGTTGATGGAGGAATAAATGGAATTAAACAAGTCGACTGGACTGCTATTAAGAGATGTGTATTCTTATGACATATCGTCATGTCATTATAACATTCTTGATCGACTTGGTTATGATTTATCTAATATCGAAAGAGAAGATAAATTAAAAAGGAATACACAAATTGGTTTAATGATGAAAGATAATCCTAATATGACGAAGTTACTTAGGACTACAACTGAATCATTAATAAGCGATTATATCAGAATGAATAATATAACTGATGCTGATTTGATTGTAAGACAATATGATGGTTTAATAGTAACCAAACCAATGAAAATAACTGATGTTCATATGCCATTAGAATTAAGAGATAAATTTGAATATATGCTTCTTTCAATTGATCGTAAAATGTATATTGCTAAAACAGAATATATAAATAAATTAACTGTCAAAGGAGTACCTCACCAATATCCTGCAATGAATGAAATTTATAATAAGATGATAAATATAAATTTTGGAAGCAAGACGTCTGTATTTAGATCTTTGCAGAGAATTAAAAATGAAATCTTATATTCAAGCGACCCAAAATTATTTGCTATTCCAACCATTAAGGATAAGTGTAATATATTTTTTAAATATTATGGTGAAACACAGTTGTCATTAGGAATGATCAAAATATTGGATACTTCTGATATTGATAGAGATAAATATTATGAATTCTATATCAGACCATTCGCTGAAAGTCTAGTAATCGAATTTGCATGAAAGGAGAAACTAATGAAAA
>Ga0180432_10011223_pt1 | contig 10594 bp, 10 predicted proteins | sample SS_ome_10_FD_132414 | JGI IMG/M metagenome (GOLD analysis project Ga0180432, IMG submission 132414) | Hypersaline lake sediment archaeal communities from the Salton Sea, California, USA - SS_1_MS_2 metaG | ecosystem: Environmental > Aquatic > Non-marine Saline and Alkaline > Hypersaline >...
ATCGCCAGATAACTGAATTTCTTGTGATTATCCACTCCAATATACTGCATAGCGCACCTCCCGTTTATTTCAAGTATACCACTTGCTTCAGTGCGCTAAATTATCATTGTAGCTCCTTTTTAACTGTTCCGGATAATACCATCCGGGACAGTTAAATTAAAGACCGTAAAGTAGATAATTCAATATATCATTACCGAAAAATAAACTCACGATCGCCCCCAAAGCAAGAAACGGCGCGTAAGGGATTATGTTTTCGCCTTTTATTAACTTTGCGTACAATCCCACTACCGATCCGAAAATAGGCGCGATAAAAAAAGAAAGAAGCACCAGCTTCCATCCCAAAAAAGCGCCTATCATGCCCATAAGTTTAACGTCTCCGCCGCCAACCGCTTCTTTGCGGAAAACAAGTTCCCCTAGAAACCCGAGCAAGAACATGCTTCCGCCGCCGGCAAGAACACCTGCAAAAGAAGCTGCCAGCGCTTTTAAATACGTAATGTCAGCTCTTTTGCTGAACAGGGGGACAAAAACCAGACCTAAAATAATACCCGTTATGCTTAGAATATCGGGTATGATCTTGTGCCCTATATCAATGAACACGATCACGATCAAAATACACGTAAAAAGCCAATAAACAAAAAATGTTCCGGTAAAAGAAAAATTCGCTAAAAGTAATACTCCGCTAACAGCAGTTACCAGTTCCACCAAAAAGTATCTGAGTGGTATTTTATCCCCGCATCGGCGGCATCTTCCCTTAAGAACCAGATAACTTATCAGCGGGATATTATCAAACCACATGATTTGACTGGCGCAATTCGGGCATAGAGAGCGCGGTTTAACAACTGACATATTCCGCGGAAGTCTGTATATACAAACGTTCAAAAAACTGCCTATGATAGCCCCAAAAACAAAAACCGCAACAAACTCCATTTAACTCCTTTTTATAAAGCGCCACAGAACCGGCTGCCTGTTCTAAGAAAGACCGCTTTCGGCCTTTACAGCATCTCTCATTACTTTCTTTATTTCTTCAAGAGGACAACCCGTCCATATATTAAATGCTGCCGCTCCCTGATTGATCAGCATACCCAGACCGTTCACCGCAGTCAGCCCTTTTTCTCTGGCCGTTTTCACCAGTTCAGTTTCCCTCGCATAAACAAGGTCATACACTACCGTGCTTTTTTGCAAATGATCAGGAGAAACGGGTAAAGGATCTCTCTCTTTTGTCCCAAGAGGCGTAGCATTAATCACAAGTTCACTGGCCTTAATGCTTGCGGGCAATTCTTCTTCCTCGATCACAGCGAGCTTGCCGGACAGTAAATGCTCATCAAAGAGCGTCTTGATGGAGGCGAGCTTTTCCCTATCAACATCAAAAACCTTTATTTCTTTCGGTGCTTTTTCGCCAAGCGAGCCTAAATACGTACAAATAGCACGGCTTGCGCCGCCGGCACCAAGAACAAAAACATTTTTACCTTTTGGGTCAAACCCGGTTTCATCCAAAAGCGACTCGTAAAAACCCTCACCGTCAGTATTAAAACCTACCAATTCATTTTTATCTATCTTTACGGTATTCACTGCCCCCAGAAGTTTGGCGCTTTCATCTAAATTGCAAAGATCAGTCGATTCCAGCATTTCCTTGATGATCACTTTATAGGGAACAGTTACATTTATGCCGTAAATTTTATGCCCCAAACTAAGCTCTTCGAAAAAATCGCCTATTCTTTCTTCTTCGATATCGAACAGCTCATAATCAGCCGGGATATCAAAATGCCTGAAAGCGGCATTATGCATCACCGGCGAAAGTGAATAGCTGATATTCCTGCCTAAAAGACCATATATTTTGTTCGCAGCCATATGATTTTATTTTTTGGTTTTCTTTCCTCTTTTTTGTAAGAGGCGATTAACCGCATTGACATACGCCAAAACGCTGGCTTCAATAATATCCGTACTGGATCCTCGTCCTATAACGATCTCTTTGTCAAAAGATACTTTAACGCTCACATCACCAAGCGCGTCTTTACCTCCTGTTACGGCACTGACCCTGTAATCAACAAGCTTGCCTTTAAGGCCCGTTGCCTTATCGATAGTCTTAAAGCAGGCATCTATAGGACCGTCCCCATTAGAGATCGCGTTTAAAACTTCTTTCCCTTTTTTCAGCTCGACTTTCGCTGAAGGTGTTATACTCTTTCCGCTTGATACCTGAAAATCTTTAAGCTTGTACTGTTCGGGTATCGTAGCAAGTTCTTCTTCAACGATTATCGCCAGGTCTTCGTCGTATATCTTTCTTTTCTTGTCCGCAAGAACTTTGAAACGTAAAAAAGCCTGATCAAGTTCTTTATCCGAAAGTGAGTAACCTAATTTCTCGAGTCTGTCCGAAAACGCGTGCCTGCCGGAAAGTTTTCCGAGAACGATCTTGCTTCCCTTGAACCCGACATCCCGGGGGCTGATGATCTCGTAAGTGACCCTCTTCTTCATTACCCCATCCTGATGTATGCCGGATTCATGACTGAAAGCATTCTCCCCGATGATGGCTTTGTTCGGCTGGACTTCAATACCGGTCAATTTGCTGACCAGCTTACTTGTCTTGTAAAGTTCTTTAGTGTTGATATCGGTCGTGATATTTTTAAAGATATCTTTACGCATCTTAATGCCCATAACGATCTCTTCCAAAGAAGCGTTGCCCGCTCTTTCGCCGAGACCGTTTATAGTACATTCAACCTGCCTGGCGCCGTTAAGTACAGCCGCCAGGGAATTGCTTACACCAAGCCCAAGATCGTTATGACAATGCACGCTGATAACGGCTTTGTTTATATTCGGAACATTATTCATCAGATCATTAATAATGCTGCCGAACTCCTGAGGTACGGAATACCCCACCGTATCCGGAATATTCACGGTAGTCGCCCCTGCTTTTATCACTGTCTCAACAACCTGTGCCAGAAAATCCCTTTCAGTACGCGAAGCGTCTTCAGGAGAAAACTCGATATCAGAAATCTTCTTTTTCGCGTACTTTACGGCTTCAACAGATGCCTTAAGTATCTCGTCCTTTGCTTTTCTTAGTTTGTATTGCATGTGGATCTTGGAGGTAGCAAGAAAAACATGTATCCTGGGACGTTTCGCGTTTTTTACCGCAAGATACGCGTCATCGATATCCTTTTTGGTTGCACGCGCCAAACCGCATATAATGGGTTTTTTCACATGTTTAGCAACCGTTTTTACCACCTCAAGGTCACCGGGACTTGTACGCGGAAAACCCGCTTCGATCGCATCCACGCCTAACTTCTCAAGCTGTAAAGCGATCTTGAGTTTTTCATTTGTAGTCAAGCTGGCTCCAGGCGTCTGTTCGCCGTCCCTTAAAGTGGTATCGAATATGAGAAGTTTATCTTTTTTCATGACTTTCCCCTTTTTATATTACACAGCGCATGGCGCTTACATCCACGGCATCATCTTTCTGAGCTTTTCTCCGACTTTTTCTATTTTATGATTCTTGCCCTTTTTGGAAAGTTTGTTATACTTCGGCCTTCCTTTTTTATTTTCTCCTATCCACTCTTTTGCGAACTTGCCCGACTGCACTTCTTTGAGTATTTTCTTCATCTCTTCGCGCACGGCTTTATTTATGACCCGTGGGCCCCGTGTCATATCTCCGTATTCAGCCGTGTCAGATACTCTCTTTCTCATGCCGGTTATACCGTAACTGTATATGAGATCGGTTATAAGCTTAAGTTCGTGCAGGCATTCAAAGTAAGCTATTTCCGGCTGATATCCCGCTTTGATCAGGGTATCAAAACCGGCCATGACCAATTCCGAAGTGCCGCCGCAAAGAACCGCCTGTTCGCCGAAAAGATCCGTTTCGGTTTCTTCTTTGAATGTCGTTTCAATAACGCCCGCTCTTGTTCCGCCGATACCTTTAGCATACGCAAGCGCTTTAGCCTTGGCTTTGCCGCTCGCGTTCTGATAAACGGCGATAAGGCACGGGACTCCCTTGCCCTGTTCATACATCTGGCGCACCAAGGCTCCCGGACCTTTGGGCGCGACCATGATAACATCAACATCTTTCGGAGGCACGATTCTCTTGAAATGGATATTAAAACCATGAGAGAACATGAGTGTCTTTCCCTTTGAAAGATTGGCCTTTATGGCTTTCTTATACACAGCCTCCTGGACATGGTCCTGCGTAAGTATCTGTATGACATCCGCATTCTTAGCCGCTTTTTCTGCCGCTACGACCTTGAACCCGTCTTTTACGGCCTGTTTATAGTTAGGCGTTCCTTTAAGCTCGCTCACAAGCACTTTTATGCCGCTGTCCCTTAGACTAAGCGCCTGGCCGCGGCCCTGTATACCGTAACCTATGATCGCAACTTTAGAACCTTTTAGAATATTCAGATTCGCATCTTTGTCATAATACATTTTCGCCATTTTCTTCTCCTTCTTCTTTTTTAAATATCCGATGATAACGCTATCTTGCCTGTCCTCGCGATCTCTACAATACCGTAAGGACGTAAAAGTTCTATTAAAGCATTTATTTTATGTTCATCGCCCGTTTCCTCAACAGTGACGAATTTCTTGCCTATATCCACAACCTCCGCACCCGTAGAATCCACGATCTGAACTATTCTTTCGCGGATCTTGGTATTATCGGCTTTGACCTTGATCAGGATCAATTCAACTCCGACGTACTTGCCGCCGGTCAGATCCTGCACCCTAATAACATCGATAAGTTTATTAAGCTGCTTTTTAACCTGCTCAAGAATACGTTCATCCGCCTCGACCACTATCGTCATCCGCGAAGTTTTTGGGTCCTCTGTCTCTCCGACAGCAAGCGAATCGATGTTAAAACCCCGAGCGCTGAATAAACCCGCAATTCTTGCAAGTACACCGAACTTATTTTCAACAAGAGCTGATATCACAAATTTTGACATGTCATTCTCCTCTCACTTACGCAAGACCATGGATCATTCTGTCTATAGCTTCTCCGGCCGGGACCATCGGGAATACATTTTCTTCTCTTTCGATCAGAAAATCCATGACAACCGGACCTTTTGTCTTAAAAGCTTCCTTTAAAGCCTTATCTACACCGGACTTTTTCGTAACTCTTATACCTTTAACGCCGTAGCTTTCAGCAAGTTTCACGAAATCCGGACACATCTTGCGGACATCCTCAGCCATCACCGTATATGCGTATCTTCTCTTATAGAAAAGTTCCTGCCACTGGCGTACCATACCGAGATAGCCGTTGTTCAAGATAACTATTTTAACCGGCAGTTTTTCTGAAACAGCAGTCGCTAATTCCTGGATATTCATCTGAATACTGCCGTCACCCGCGATATCAATAACAAGACTATCGGGCTTACCGACCTGAGCTCCGATCGCCGCCGGAAACCCATAACCCATGGTTCCAAGCCCTCCGCTTGAAAGCCATGTTCTGGGCTCAGTAAATTTAAAATACTGGGCTGCCCACATCTGATTCTGGCCTACTTCAGTGGTAATTATTACGTGCTTTCTGTCTTTGGTGAGCTTTTGAACCCGCTCAATAACATATTGCGGCCTGAGATTGTTATCACCTTTATACTTTAGAGGAAGTTCCTTCTTCCACTTTTTAATAGTCTTATGCCACTGGGTGATATCCGGCTTCTTCACTATTTTGTTCAGCTCTTTCAATACTTCCTTACAATCGCCTATAACAGGTATATCTACGGGTATATTTTTGCTGACACTGGCAGGATCGATATCGATATGCGCGAATGTAGCGTTTGGCGCAAATGTATCAAGCCTTCCCGTAACCCTGTCATCGAATCTGGCGCCAACGGCTATAATAAGATCAGACGACTGAACAGCATGATTAGCATAAGCCGTACCGTGCATGCCCAGCATTCCAAGGCTTAAAGGATCGTCTGCGGGAAACGCTCCCAAACCCATCATGGTCATGGTAACCGGTATATTGGTCTTTTTAGCCAGCTTGATGATCTCCTTGTGCGCCCCGGAAAGTATAACCCCGCCGCCGACGTAAAGAAGCGGTCTTTTGCTCTTAGCAATAGCCCTGGCTATTTTCTTTATCTGGCCGATATGGCCTTTATATGTGGGCTTGTAACCTTTAATATCCACAGTCTTTGGATATTTAAAAACCATCTCCGACATTTGTACATCTACCGGAAGATCTATTAAGACCGGACCGGGGCGTCCCGTCCTGGCTACATGAAAAGCCTCTTTGACTGTCTTTGCCAGATCTTTGATATCTTTAACGAGATAATTGTGCTTGGTTATCGGTCTGGTTATGCCGACCATATCGGCTTCCTGAAAAGCATCGTTGCCGATCAGGGTGGATTTTACCTGTCCGGTAATGGCTACTACGGGAATAGAATCCATATAAGCCGTCGCAATGCCTGTTACAAGATTTGTCGCGCCGGGACCTGATGTGGCTATACATACCCCGACCTTTCCCGTTGCCCGGGCATAACCGTCAGCCGCATGGGCCGCTCCCTGTTCATGCCTTGTAAGGATGAATCTCACCGACTTTTCGGAATAAAGCTTATCCATAAGCGGAAGAACTACACCGCCGGGATAACCGAAAACCGTCGAAACCCCTTCTTCGATAAGACTTTTTATTAAAATTTCAGCGCCTGTGATCTTCTTGCTCATAACATTCTTCCTTTGTGTGTTAAGTTATTATAACTTCCTTATATATAATATATAATATATAAAAGTTTGCTAATCAGTATATAGTATTTGATGGGAAATTGTCAAGCTTCTCTATAATAGACAGCTTCTTTGGGGAAAAACTTTCATTCAGCATGAAATTAAGGCAAAATAAATGAAAGGCCGCCGGACAAAAAGCCCGGCGGCCTTAAGAGGAAAGTATAACGTGCCCGCTAACTTATTAACTTAACAATATTTTTTCTTTATCGCAAGGCCAAGCCCGCCTAATAGCAGTGAAACCATTGTTGCCGGTTCGGGAATTGCGCCGCCACTTTGTCCCAGAAAACTTCCCGGAGAAGTAGGATTATAAACATTATTCGCATACATCAGAAAATAGATATCCCCGTCGGTCATCACCTCAGCATCATATTCGAAAGAATCCGTTCCCTCGTATATCTGGTCGTTATATTCTCCTTCGAAAAGATAGCTGAAAGCAAGCGGGTTCCCTTCCCAGTCAACAAGCATATAGTAAAATTCATCATACTCATCCAGCTCCAGATAGAAGGAATATTCCAAAAATTGATTATCTCCAAAGCTTATGGGTACATTATAGAATGCATAACCGCCAGTTTCCCAGAAATGGAACTCATAACCGTACGGGTTCGCAGGGTTAACTTCCAGAGTAGGATATGACCAAGGATTAAGTGGATCATCTAAATTCCCAAGCACCCAGTCCTCTGTTGTCCCTTGCTGGAGAAATAAGTTGCCCTGGTCGAAGTCATCCAAAAGTATCGTACCCGGCGGTTCATATGTAAATGTGAGGCTCGAAAGATATTCCCCTCCGCCATCGATCGGCGCTGTTGCGAAACTGTCTATCGTTGCGTTGCTTGGGCCGTTTATGAAATCGCTTACCTGGACTCCTTCCCAGGAAGTATAGCCATTGTCAGCAATATCCCAGTGACCCTCCCAGTTGTCACTGTATATATCCAGATCTAAATATCCGGGGTCAAAATCATAATAGGCATCCCAATAAGGTTCATCATTGTCATATACATCTCCATAAAGATAACCATCCCACCAATCATACCAAACACTTTCATCTATGGTGACCTGTTCGGCAAATGAGAAACCCGCGGTAAGAAAAATACTGATGGCTAAAATCGTAAAGACTTTTAAATACTTCATTCTTCTCACCTCCTTTCTTCCGTTATTTTTTGTTCTTATTTTAGAGAGCTTCATAATTTTCTCCTTCCCACAACAAAAAACCCAACCGCTAGAAGGTTGGGTCACAAAAAATCTTGCCGCACTTTTTACGATAGTGTTTAAATCGGCAACCGGCTGGGCCTCGATTAATCTTCTCAGCCCCCTTTGGCTTTGTGCCCCATTCTTTCGAACGGTTAACTATTAAATATACCAAATATCAGTAAGTTTTCCGGAAAACAATCTTACTTTATGTACACCTAAAGTATACCACACCTTTTCATGTTGTCAAGTTTTTTGGTCATTTTTTTTTAATATTTTCAATGCGGGTTTGAAAAATCAGTTTTTGTACACTCTCGGAACGCGATCCGTTATTCCGGCAACTATCTCATAAGGTATGGTTCCGGCAAGTTTAGCTACTTTTTCGACAGGAATTTCGGCCTCTCCCTGCTTACCTATCAATATTACCTCGTCGCCTAACTTTACATCTTTAAGATGACCAATATCTAAGAGTGTCTGGTCCATGGTAACGATCCCGGCGATTTTTACATGATGACCTTTAATGAGCGCTTCCGCCTTATTTGAAAGTATTCTTCCGTAACCATCGGCATATCCGATAGGAATGGTAGCGATATTGGTGTGGCTCTGTGTTATAAATGTCCTTCCGTAACTTATGGATCTCCCGGGAGGGGTATTTTTAAGATGTACGACACGGGTTTTTAAGGTCATGACGGGTTCCAGATCGAATTTTTTTCTAAAATTTCTCTTGGGATAAATGCCGTAAAGGAGTATCCCCGGCCTTACAAGATTGAGGTGCGACTTTTTCCAATCCACAATAGCAATACTGTTTGCAGCGTGTTTATATTTAATATTGATACCCTTTTTCTCTATCTCTTCCAATATTCTCTCAAATGATTCTATCTGCATGGTCGTAAAGATCTTATCTCTTCCTGCTGAAGAAAAATGCGTGTAAACACCTTCCAAGTCAATCTCTTTCCTGCCGCTCACCTCGCTGATAAATGAAACGGCCTCTTCATGCCACACGCCTATACGACCCATGCCCGTATCTACTTTTACGTGCACTTTTAACTGTTTGCCTGCTTTTTTAGACGCTGCTATGAATTGCTTTAGAGCGTCCCTATCGCACAAGGTCACCGTTATGTCATGTTTTGCGGCAATTTCGGCTTCCGTCTCAAGCACCGAGCCCATGACAAGTATGGGTATTTTAAAACCGGTATTTCTTAATGTCAAAGCTTCATCGACCGTGGCAACGCCGAGATACTCCACACCTTCTTTTGCAAGGACATCACTTACTTCACAGATACCATGTCCGTAGGCATTGGCCTTGACTATGGCCATTATGCCTACGTTCTCCTTCAAAAAAGAACGTATGCAGGAAAGGTTATGCCTTACAGCTTTTAAGTTTATTTCCGCCCATGTAGGTCTGTAGTTGGTGTTATTCATGGCCTTTTATCTGACATTCTTTTGCATGTAAATATAAAGGATCTATCACCTCGGGATCATCAACTCCTGAATGCGCTTTCTTTACCCCCAGACGCGCAATATTGACCGCCCGCGGGTACCAGTCTATATTTTTATCATATCCCGCAAAAGAGTTATTGTCCAGCTTATCGCTGTATTTTGATACCGCATCGCCAAAAAACATCACTTTCTTATCCAAGTTTTCCAGTAACTCATCGATAGTAATTAAGAGATCGTCTGTTGTTTTTTTTACCTCTCCTCCCGAGCGTTCATATATACAGGAATAAACTTTTCCCTTCCTTGCATCTAAAAGAGGTGCTATAAGTTTTTTCTCCCCGGAATAATTCATAGCTATGGCATCCATTGTAGGAACACCTACAACCTTATTGCGTAAAACCGCCGCAAAACCTTTAATGGTAGCGACAGCTATACGAAGTCCCGTAAAGGAACCCGGTCCAAGGCCAACACACATGAGTTCTATATCTTTCAGATCCCAACTGATCTTGTTGAGCAAGTCATTTATTGTGGGAACAAGAATTTCACTATGCCTTATGCCAACATCCTCGTGAAAAACAGCCTTTGGCTCATTATCTTCCAATAAGGCAATGCTTAGGAATTTTGTTGATGTGTCAAATGCTAATACTTTCATCATTAGTTATAGATTATCGGCAATAAGTTTTTTAAATCTTTCACCTTTAGCGGTAAAACCAACTTCTCTGTCCGTTACATCTGTATGTTTTATGGTTATTTCCAGATATTCATCGGGCAGGAGATCCTCTATCTTATCCGCCCATTCCACAACGGTTATGCCGTCCCCGTAAAAGTAAGTTTCATAATCAAGCGTGTCGCAAAAATCTTTTTCTTCAAGGCGGTAAACATCAAAATGGTATAGGTTTTTCTTGCCGTGATATTCTCTCATCAAGACGAACGCGGGGCTGTTAACATACTTGTAGTTTTCTAATCCCAGCCCTTTAGCCAGGCCTTTAACAAAAACCGTCTTACCGGCACCAAGTTCTCCAATGAGTGCAACAAAATCACCGGCATTCAGCTTTTTCGAAAGCTCAGAGGCTAATTGAATGGTCTCTTCAGGAGAATGAGTTGTTAAAGTTTTGATGCTGTTCATGTTATAAATATCCTGCAAGCATGCTTGAACCATTTCTCGCAGGGACGTCAAATTTCCCCAGCGTGGAAATTTGACTCAGAAATCTCCTCGCTCTCGCTGCAACTAGTGCGCCGGCGAACCGTGCCCGCTCGCAGATTTGATGCCCTGCTTCAAAACGGTTCA
>Ga0180432_10011224_pt1 | contig 10593 bp, 4 predicted proteins | sample SS_ome_10_FD_132414 | JGI IMG/M metagenome (GOLD analysis project Ga0180432, IMG submission 132414) | Hypersaline lake sediment archaeal communities from the Salton Sea, California, USA - SS_1_MS_2 metaG | ecosystem: Environmental > Aquatic > Non-marine Saline and Alkaline > Hypersaline >...
AGAGCATGGTTTACCTCGTTCAATCTGAGTCCCTATTTCGTCGAAAACTACATCTTGCCTGCGCTGGTTGGAGACCCTCCCTGTCCGGTAAAGATCATGGGATTCGAGGCTCTCTTTCAGAAGATCCTGCAGAACGAGATAGATGTACGCTTCTTCTACGATCACAGGGCGATCGACCTGTCGGAAAGCAAACGCACGGTTGTACGGTTCTTTCCGGTAGATCCTCAGGTTCTACAGCGCCGAACCGGGATCCCGTTCGGCAGAGGCGTGTTTCACCCCAAGGTCATATTCCTGCAAAACGAGAAAGGTACGACTTGGTTGTTCGTCTCCTCCGCGAATTTAACCGTAGCCGGGTGGTCGCGAAATCGCGAAGCTGTTCTATATCGAGAGGTTCGCAGCGGTGAGAATTTAAGACGAATCAGCGAGTTCTTCGACGCGATTGCCGATGAGCATATCGATGTTGAGTCTTCGTCGGCAAGCAGAAGCGGGCGGGATGATTGGGAGTTCGTCCATTCGATCGGCGAAACTTCCTTTTTGAATCGTCTTTTGGACGATTGCCCTCGAAGTTTTTACATCTGGTCTCCGTACTTCGCCGACGATCTTTGTCATCTGTTGGAAGAAGAAATACTATCGAAAATGGCTGGGGATGCGACGATCGGGATTATCCCGGACATCGAAAACGAGAGAATCCGTGTGGCTGAAGGCCAAAGACGATCCCTGATGTCCCTGGGGAGTGTAAGCTTCTTTCGAGACGACCCTAAATCGCATAAGAACGATACACCCCAAATGAGCCATGCCAAGGTATGGCTGAGTGAATCCCGATTGGCTGTCGGATCCTGGAATCTGACCGGCTCGGCGGTGGGACGGGCAGCAGGCAACGGCGGCCTCAACGTGGAAGCCGGGATCATCGTTCCTATCGACAAGCGGATTTACAGTAAATTGAAACCGCGTGACGCCCTCGATTTGGACGGTGTTCAATTCATGAGCGAGGACGAACTGGAACGGGACCGCCGGTTCCTCATGGAAGCTCTGCCGTTTCAGATACAGGTGTACCGGAATTGGAGACACGATCGCTACGAGATCGTTTTAGACGGCAAGACGCCGACATCGGTCTATACCATTCGTTTACCCGGTGTGGACGGCGATCACAGACTCTGTTTTTCCGAGTCCACCCAACACGTGTCGATCTCAGATGCACAGCCTGCCCTGAAGGAGCACGTGTTCACCGTGTTTCGGCAAGACGCCCCTCGGGGCGAGGAGCCGTATCGAGGAATAATCATCGATCTAGAACCGGGATACAGGCCGGTCTGGAGATATTCCAGCTTCAACGACCTGCTTCAGGCGTGGGCCCAAAATCAAATGGGTGTCGAGGGTTCGGTGCAAAATACGGATTCCTACGAGTTGGCCTACGCCGATTCGATCGACCACCAATACAATGACGATGAGACGGGAGATTCCTTCGTCCAACCGCTCACCGATATCACGTTTTCCTATTTTACGATGTTCAGCGCCTTCGAGAATATCCGGGAGCGCCTGCAGTCAGAACAGATGGACAGCCTGGAAAAATTGCAGATCGTTTTTAAGACCCAGCCCGGATCGATTTTTGAAATATCCGATAAGACTCGGAAAATCATCTGCAATCCTGACGTCAGTTCGGTTTACAAGTGGTTTCTTCAGGAGGAGCTAAACAACCTGTTTAGGATCGCGCAACTCAAATCACATAAGCTGGGAGACGATGCACTCGGCCAGGTGATTGGAAAGAAGATCTTGGGGGAGATCCAAGACAGTGATTTGTTCGACCAATACGGCCAATGTGAGAGCAACTGGATCAAGCGTATCCGCAAGGTATCCGGGTATGGGAAGAACGGATGATTCGATTAGGAACGATAACGCCGAACGACGTCTCCAGGTTCATCAACTTCGATCGCAACAACAGTGACTGGCGTTACAGTGCTGGAGATGATTCGATGTTCGCCAAGCAGGCGGAGGGCGCCGCGCATATCTGGAACCTTCTGTCTGAAAAGAAAATCGCACTCCTGGCTGACGAGGTTGGAATGGGCAAAACCTTGCAGGCTCTCGCAGTTTGTGCCCTGTTGTGGCGGGTAAAGCCTGATGCTCGAGTACTGGTTATTGCCCCGCGGGAAGTCGTAGCCGTCAATTGGCAGAATGAGTTTCTCACCTTTTTGGTCAATCATTACAGGAGTGCGGACGACACGGTGAAAACCAACATCGGAGGACGGCCGATCCACGAGTTGATCAAATGCAGAAATTTACCGGAGCTGATCCAGAATGCTGAGGAGGGATGCCATCACTTCTTTATCGCAAAGACGACCTCCTTCAGTTATTTGAACAACGAGTTTCAAGATGGTGATGGGAATATCAAACGCGATGCATTCCGTAAGTTCTTCGGTCCTTTGAGAGTACGAGATATTCCACGGGACGATCTAGAGCGTGCACTTTGTTTAGGAAGACTGTTGCGGGAACGACTAACCTCCTCCCTATGTCAAAGTGCAGAAATAAACTCATCGCCGTTCGATTTTCTTATCGTTGATGAGGCGCACTACTACAGAAACAAGAAAGACGGCAGCCTTCGTGTGAATGCGGCAACTGGCTTTTTCGGGAACCAAAAGTCGGGACGGATTGCAGATCATGTGCTGCTGTTGACGGCTACACCCAATCATACGGCACTGGAAAATATCGAAGCTATTCTGTCGTATTTTGTCGAGCCTGATGCTCTCCTCGAAATAAAAGACCGCGGTGCACTCGATTTCAGAGATCGCGCGGAACGACTATTGGGTTCCGTGGGACTGCGGCGGCACCGGGCTCTGGCCGGAAAGATCAAGTACCAATACAGAAACGAGAATGCTGTAGAGTCGGATTTTACCGGTTCTACGGCAAGTGAGCTCTTTTTCGCTATCTATCAAAAACGCCTGGTGCAAGAGCTGAAGAAGCAGGATAAAACGGGGAAAGGCACTCGTAGGTTGTTCTTCGGATACCTGGAGGGATTCGAGAGTTTTGTCCCATCGGAGGACGTCTCGGAGAGCGAATATGACGATGAGCGCAGGGAATCACTCGATTTCGCCAAGAACTGGGATTCGGAAATTCTCAATGAATTGTCCAAAGAGTATCATAGATGCTACGGCGTACCTCCGTCGCACCCCAAATACGACAAGATGATCTATAAAATTCTCTCTGTCTCCCTGGACTATTGGAAAGAGAGAACTCAGAAGAACCTCATCTTTGTTCGTCGAATCCCTTCATTGAAGGAGATTTCCAAAAGGATCATCGACAGATACGACAAGGTGTTCTGGGACCGGATATTCTCAACCTGGAAGACATGTTTCCCTAAGATCGACGCGAGGGGCTTAGGAGATCACATTCCAAACAGGCGAGAGTACTACAATACCTTCTCAGCAGGAGCCAGGGGATTCGAGGAGGACGACTCGGATCGTGAGGAGGAGAGCGCAGAGAGCGCTGAGGACGAACCCGATACCGACATCCCTCAATCAAAAGTTCTCGATCTGTTTACGGTAAAGAAGAAAGGAGCGGGACAACCTGTTGCCTACACGCACGCCACTTCCTTTCGCGTTCGATTCATCAGGGATGAGAGCCTGTTTTCGATTTTTTTCCTCCCCGCACTCGATTACCGAACCGAACCGTATCAGAACATCGACGGGTATGAATCTTCGGATTCCGAGGGTTCGAAATCCAGGATCTACTACGAAACCTCCTGCGGAATGGCTCGCTTCAGCCATGCAAAGAACAGATACTCTGAACGGCAGAGGGTCGTCCTCAAAGACATCCTTTATGGTGAGAAGATATCGACCGGACGAGAAAAGATCCTGAAGGATCCGGCAGACACCCTCTGGTCAATCATGTGGAAACAGCTGGAGACAGACGGGAATCCGATCCGGAAGCATATTCAAGACATGAGCCTCTACGATCACGAGGGTCTGGCGCTGTACCTGCGAAAGGGGATCCTCTATGCATCGGCATCGCTAATCGAGCTGTACTGCTGGTTCATACGGGCCCAGAGCGAAAGTCGAGGGGGTGAGGGGTTCGATCTATATAAACGTCTCATATCAATCGTGAAAGAGGAGTTGCCCTCCTCGCTCCTGTATCGACTCTGGATCGATGCAGCCAATCACTACCAAATTTTTAGAGAAAAGATCCTCGGCACTGCTGACGACCTGGAATTGCTGGGGAACCAGCGACGTTTGAACGTGTTCAACAACATGAACCCGATCTACCCCTATAGTGGGAATACGAAGAACCCCTCGGTAATCGCCGCATTCAACTCTCCGTTTTTCCCTGAACATCTGGTGGCTACATCGGTTTTACAGGAGGGAGTCAATCTTCAGTACTTCTGCAAGAACGTTCATCACTATGGAATCGCCTGGACACCAGGCGACAATGAACAGAGGGCCGGAAGGATCGACCGGATGTTCGGTTTGGTCGAAAAGGAATTGAATGCCAATGATGATACCTCCCTGAATATCTACTATCCCTACATCCGGAACACCATCGATGAAAATCAAGTCGGCGAGTTCGTTTTCAAGAAGTACCAGGCTGAACGGCTCATGGACAAATGCCTTCAGGCGGAGAGCTCGAAAGAAGTGGAGAATCGGGAGATGCTCATCGATACCTGGAGGTCATATCTCCATGTCAAAGACCCTAACGCTCAGAGCAAAGACCCCTACGGCCCCCGATTCGAAAATGTCGACTCGACGTTTGATAAGTATGACCGGGGAAATACTATTGGTGATCTCGATGAGTTCGTGAAGAAGCTGCAGGGAACTCTATCGACGGTTATCAACCAGGGACAGCGGGGAAAGAGATTCGGAGTCTATAATCTATACGACAATGCCAGATCCAGCGGACTTGTCTGTCTGATGGATCCGAAGCTCGAAGAAGGGAGAAAACAACCCGTATTCGTGGAACTGAATTATTCCAGTGCCCTCTCCGGCTTCGATCCGGGTACAGTTTACTACGTTACACTCAAGAGTCCTCTTTCCAGCTATACGGAAGAACGGAAACGCAAGGTCGAGGACATCGCCCGTGTGTATATGCAATACCGGAGACGGCACCCTCTGGTGCAACTGGTTTTCGACAGCACGTCTAGGCGCACCTCCTACTTTGCCATTCACATGAAGGTGGATCTGCTTCTATTCCGTGACTCTCGTGGTGAGAAATATCTTTCAGAGAAAGAGCTGGATCTATCCGTCCGTCAACTGGTCAGCTTTACCGACATAGTGGAGCAACGTGTTTTTGAGGAGCAGGACCTCTCTGAAGAGATGCTGCGAAAATCTGAAAAAGAGATCTACCACTTTGAAACGACGGAGGCGGTGAAGGTTGCAGGATTATCCAGGGGCTCCAAAGAACGCCTGGACCCCGATGCGATTTCCGGTTGGAAGAGAGTCAGCGAAGAGGTGGTCACGAGACGGAAGTCCTTTGCGATCAAAGAAAGAAAATGGAAGGATCCTATGGAACGGTGGTCCATGAACCTTGCCTATCCGTTCGTGATCTTCGACCCGGACTCAACGGATGGAAGACGTTGCCTCATGCGCCTACCCTATCCATCGGTGGATTTGCAGGAGCGGGAGATCGGCCTTCTGGACAAGTGGTTCGAGTATGCCTATCGGAATGAGGTGCGAAAGTAGCATGTTCGTTTCGAGGAAAGTGAGTATGAGGTTGAAAATAGATAAAATTATTGTCGCTTTGTTGCTGATCGCTGTATTATTCCTGATATCATGTGAAAAACCGGTAGAAAGCCGAACCTTCCTGATACCCGAAAAAGCGATCGGTACGTTCCGTGTCGATTTTACTCAAATACCTCCCTACGATGACGGTGTCGTCGAGGGCACCCCTATCGAGGACTTTTTAACAACTTTCGACAACTGGCTTTCTGATTTAGGAATTGATAGAGCACGAATTATTGAATTGTACGGATTCATTCTTCCTAAAACAGAGCAGGCCTCGGATACTGCATTTGCCATATTGTTCAACCTTTTAGAGTACGATCCGGTTGTGTTCAATAATTTCACGGTGCGGAATCCCGATATGCAAGAGATGCGTTACGAGAATCACACCTATTGGTACGATAAAACCGGAACTATCGCAGTCTTTGCGAAATCGGATCGAGAGATCTTCGTGGCCAACCAGATATTGGCGATGGATGAACTCTTGGAACTCGCCTACAAGCAACCACCCTTGCACACAAACGAGGACCTAACCGGGTTTCTGAGGAGGCATCTAAACAAGGCCCTCAGTATCAAATCAAAGATCGAGATTGCCAATGACGATGAGGAGTTACCAATACTGGACGATTTGCGGAATTTCAGCTGTACCGCCGATGTTGGTCTGACATTGAAGATCGACCTGACATTGAGTACCTCCAATGCCGATCTGGCAGAAGGAATTGCATCACTGATTGACGGAACGACAGAAGTTTCCCTGGGATTGTACAAAATTGGTTTGGTTGTAACAGAGAAAATGGAGGAAAATGAAACGGCGTCCACGTCAACAGTGATGGAGGGACTATCAACTCTATATGAAATCCTGGACACAGTAAATGCCAGAGCCAGAGATACCGTGGTCGAAATAGAAATTGATCCAAAGATATCTACCATTGTTGAGTTGATTGAATACTGGCCGGCTATACAGGGTTTTTTCTCATCGGACCAAGGCGATAGATGATTCGGAGAGTGTCTACGGGTATTTCTAGTATCGATCGATAGGAGAGAGGATATGGGAAAGATGACTTTTTTTGAGGCGGCGATAAAAGTACTTGAGGATGCCGGAGGAGGTCCTCTTCATTACCGAGAAATCGCGAAACGTGCATTGGAGAGAGCGTATATATCGCCCAAAGGACAGACTCCCGATGCATCGTTGGGAGCCGCACTGTACACGCATAAAAAAAGGACGGAAGCTCGGGGGCTTGAACCAAGAGTGAAGAATGTTGGGAGCGGCAAATTCTCCCTGTTTTCTAAAAGTAAATTTGGGACTCTTAAGATAATCGAAGAGAACAATACACGGGTACGAAAAGAACTCCACGAAAAAATCCTCTCGATCCATCCGAGGGCTTTCGAACATTTGATCGGACGACTGCTCGCTGAAATCGGATTCGAGGATGTTTTAGTGACGAACTACTCCGGCGACGGTGGTCTGGACATAGAAGCGGAACTCACCGTTGGCGGTGTGACGAATGTGAAAACGGCCGTACAAGCAAAACGATGGAAAGGAAATGTATCCGGGAAAACCGTACGTGAATTGCGGGGAGGTTTAATGATAGATCAGCGAGGTTTGATCATAACGACTTCTTCCTTTACCAAAGATGCTCTGAAAGAAGCAGAAACCGAAGGTAAAACTCCTATTTCTCTCATTGATGGTGAGAAATTGTTGGATTTGTTGATCGAAAACGACATAGCCGTATCGAAAAAGAAAGTGAGCTACCATGAAATCGATCTGGAGTTTTTCAATGAACTGGAACAGGAAAGCGAGGTATCACCATCTGGGAAGTCTTTGGGGCTTTGGCCTTTACCTGGTGGACAATATGCATACGTCGATACTGCTGTATCGATGCTGAAGTATATTACCCAGGCAGAACCGGATCAAAATCAAATGATCAAGTGGATGATGAAAACCTTCCCCCAAACAAAAAGTGAAAAAACAATCGCCAGCTATATTCGAGTATTGAAGACGATGAAATTGATCAATTTTGACGGGGAAACAATTATACCCACAGAATCTGGTACGCAGGCGCTCACGGCTGATGCGAAGGATGTGTTTCGTGATCAACTCAGACTCTGCTTGGGAGGAGTGGACGAGTATCTTGAAGAATTGACCAAGAAATCGATGACACTCGAGGAGAGTCATGAGTTTTTTAAAAATACGCTCTCGGTAGATTGGGAAACGGATTATCAGACCAAGATGCGATTGACTTGGCTCGAAAATGTCGGTGCCATTGCCAAGAAAGACGGAAAGTATAGTTTGATCTAGAACTTAGAAGATCTGTCTGCAGGATAGTGATGATGGAGAATGATATCGCACAGACTTCAGTATATACAATGCGGAACAGAGATGACCTCGATTATGTATTTGCGAGTGGTGGGGCCGGAAGCTATATCGAAAATCGAAGTTGGAAGACCGCCCTTGAACTGTTTCAGAAATCTCAGCGTGCTGGAGAAAAGATGCCCCTTTTCTTTAGTGCAGCTGACTATCAAAGCGGTTTGATCTACTTCGCTTTTCTTGATGACATTGAAATATGCGTTGATGACGCCGATCGTCCGTTGACCAGGTATTCTTTCAATGGGCTCACGGGATTGTCTATTCCAAAACCCTTAAGTAGTCTGTTGCTCAGGAGCACTGGAAAACCTCTATCCGACAACTACATCCGGCCATATGCAATCTGCTATACTCCAGCCTCGTTTCGTGAATGGGCTGAGGAGGATTCTCTTCCCGTTTCACGCTATCACCGGAAAACCGGTTCTGAATGCTTCCACCGCAGAGGCAGAGACTTGGACTTCAATCTACTTGAGTTTTGGCAGTGGTCTTCTTCCGATGTATTGAACAATACTTTACGAGGCAGAATCGCCGAATATATAGTTGCGCAGGCTCTAGGCCTGGGAAATCATATACGCTCAGGATGGGCGGCTTACGATCTTCTAATGCCCAACGGTGTCAAAATTGAGGTGAAGTCCGCCGCCTACATTCAAAGTTGGTTCCAAAAGGAATTTTCTTCGATCTCTTTCGGGATCCAAAAAACCCGTGAATGGGATGAACACACGGGAATGCAATCACATGAGGCAAAACGCCAGGCTGATATTTACGTATTTTGCCTGCTTCATCACAAAATCCATGAAACGGTGGATCCTCTCGATGTGTCTCAGTGGACGTTCTACATAGTCCCCACGAAGACGATTAATGAAGAACTGGGAGATCAAAAACGGATTGGTCTCAAAACTCTGGAACGACTGGATCCTTTAAAAGCGAGTTTCGATACCCTTGCTTCATCTGTAGATCGGATTGGCAAGATCCTCGATAGGTCCTGAGCTGCGGATACTGTTGTGAGAGTGCAGGATTTTTGGTACGGAACTTAATGCAAGATAATCATTCTGCAGATTGTATGGCCCGACAATTGGGGATCCTTATTAAATTGAATGACGGCTTAGATATACAAGGAATATTCTTACAATGACGATACAGCAACTTGTAAAGTTTTACCTCGCATGTATTGAAAGAGAAGATCGGCAGGCACTCAGCAAGAAACTGTCTGCCCTCCATAATTCTGTTCTATCCCCTTGGGACTCGAAGGAGATCCTGTTTTGTCACGCTGCTTCCAACATTGAGTTCATTACTACTAACGAGAGAGAAAAACGATTGCTGAATACCGGTGTTAAGATTGCCGGAGAGCCTGAGCGGTTTTATTATGGTTACCCCCTATACCTCTCTTTAGAACGGGGCGAGTGGTACGTGAGCCCGTTGTTTATGCAGGAGGTGGATGTTCGTCCTCTGCAAGAAAACCGATATCAGGTTGCTCCCGTTGATTCGGATAACCTTGAAGTCAATCTGTTGCTGTTCCAGAAGCAGCATGTGCCGCCCGAAGAGCTTCGATTAGTATCCAGCGAACTTGAAGGGACCTACGAGACATTCCATGACCGGGTCGCAGCAGCTTTTGAAGCGTTGGGACTGCCAACGCGAGTTTTTCAAGCCGATAAACTGGATCCATGGCCATCGGGAACATTGATTAATGGGACCTGGGTCAATCGGCCAATCCTTTTTAAAAGTGAGCGCAGCACCTTTACTATACATTTCAGGAGGGAGCTCAAACAGCTCGGGAAGGATCCTGATCTTGATTCGAGAATTGCGAGCACGGCACTCGCGATTTTTTTCAACAGCGCAATACCGGATTCCTACGAACAGAAGAATACAATTCCATTGCTTTCAGTACTACCAATGAATAAAGGACAGGAAGAGGCTGCCAGATCAGCTTTGGGAGCACCTCTCACGGTTGTTACCGGTCCCCCGGGTACGGGAAAATCACAGGTGGTAGTGAACCTGTTGGCATCCTGTGCACTCGCTGGAAAATCGGTACTGTTTGCCAGCAAGAACAACAAGGCTGTCGATGTTGTACGCCAAAGAATGCGGGCTTTGCTCGGTGATCGGGAGGATTGGGTGCTTCGGCTTGGCAATCGAATGATGATGGAGGAGTGTCGACAGGAAATGGACGGTCGTCTTGCCGCGGTATCAACCATTCCTCCGGAAGAAATGCCCTCCGCAGAAGTGGTTCATGAATTGGATGAGGGAATCCACGATCTGCGATTGAAAATTGAAACACTCACAGCTTTGCAAAAAGAGTTGTCCAGGTTGGACCGGGAATCCAGGTCCCTGGAGACTCTGGTAGACGGGGATTGGGTGAATGTGTGCGGTGCGAAGAAAGTTGATTTTTCTGATCTTGTGTATGCCAAGAAAGTTAGGAAAAAGAGTGAAGAACTTGCTTCCGAGACTCATCGTGGCCTCCGGCTTTGGTTTCAAAGGATTGTATTGCGAAGAAGAACGATTCGCCGCTTAAAGACCGATCTCATTTCTGTAACT
>Ga0180432_10011225_pt1 | contig 10593 bp, 12 predicted proteins | sample SS_ome_10_FD_132414 | JGI IMG/M metagenome (GOLD analysis project Ga0180432, IMG submission 132414) | Hypersaline lake sediment archaeal communities from the Salton Sea, California, USA - SS_1_MS_2 metaG | ecosystem: Environmental > Aquatic > Non-marine Saline and Alkaline > Hypersaline >...
CGCCCGACGCGACACGGGCGAGGACGCGGTAATCGACATCTACGCCAGCGATCCGGACCAGGCGGTTTCGATGGCCAACGCCAGGGGCATCCTTCCGTCCGAGGTGACACCGATGCCGACGGCGACGGAACTGCCCACGCCCTCGCCAGCGTCCGCAGACGCATCTGAGGACGGGCTGCTCGATGCGGTGCGGTCCATCCGTCGGGCTGCCGTCGGGGTCGCTGCTGTGGGCATCCTGGGCGTTCTGGTGGGCATCGTGGGCGTGGCTGGCCTATTCCGGGGCAGCCCTACCCCATCCCAGAAATGGGAATACGTCTGCCTTGCCATTCCAGATTCGTCCTTTGACCAGAATATGACCGATTTGGGCGCCGTCGGCTGGGAACTGGTTTCAGCACGCCGGGCCAGCAGCGTTGGCGGCACGTATTGGGAGTATGAGGTAATCCTGAAGCGGCCGGCGCGGTGATTCGGTAGGCTCCCCCGATCGGGTTAGGGAGTCCAGACGGGATTAGTATTGACGCGAAGGCTGCCCTCAGATTACCATGCGGGCGTCAAACCAAAACATAGGATCCTGAAAATGTGTCGAACCAGCATAGAAAACAGGGCCTCGGCCCTGGTAGGTGTGCGGTATCCGCAAGGACCGCGGGCGGTTCTATGTCCGCCTGACAACGCCTATCGGGGCCGGGGCCTTTTTTGCGCCCATCTTGGGTGCAAGGAGGACTTGGAATGTCCACTACCTTCTTCTTCTGGCTGGCCTTGGCGGGCATCTTCAGCCCGTCGGCAATTGCTGCGGTCCTTCTCTGGCGACTGGAACGTCGGTTCCCTTCGGCACGAGGAGGTGCAGCCGATTGACTTCCGCCGCATCTTCCGACGTTGCTTCTGCCGATGGTGCCGATGCTGGCGCCGATCCGCAGACCGCCGAGCTGCTCGACGCTATCGTGACCCAGGCCGTTACCGACGGCGCTATTGCTGATGGTCGTGATCGCTTGGATTGGCTCGAGTGGCTGAAAATCTCCGGTCAATGACCGCTCCCCCGAGGAACACCCTGAAGGTTGCCGCGCCCCCCGAGGAACAATCGTTCGTTTGTCCGTCCACAACACGTAACGAAAGGGAATTTCAATGGCAACCGCCAACCCACACCAGACGATTGACCGAAACCGAGCTTACACCAAAACCGCCCTGCTCGAAGTCTTCAACCTGAAGGACTGGCGGACCCTCGACGAATGGCTCGACTCGCACGGAATTGAGCCAACCCCCGGACCTGGCCGAGGCAGCCAGAACGATCTGGTCAGCGGATCCGCCATCCTCGCAGCGGTGGAAGGGGGTGCCGCGTGAAGCTCGATGATCTACCCTCGGCCGGCGACCGTGTGGTCCTGACAGAAATTGGTGTCCCCGAAGATGCAGTTGGGTTCCCCGTTGACATCGGCGAGTCCGGGACCGTTCTTTCCGTGTCCTGGAACAGCACTGGAACGGACGATTGGGATTACGCCGACATCCTGGTCAAATGGGACCGCGGCCGGACGGTGAGCTTGATCTGCCCGCCGGATCGGTACGAGATTGTCGGGGAGTCACTTTCCGGCGATCTGGAAGAGCAGCTGGAAACCTTGGAGCGGCTCACCGAAGCGAACGCCCAGGCCATCACTCGCATCGGCCGGACGTTGGAATCACTCGATGAGCGAGTCGGGGCCATGATTGCCACGGCCGCGGCGAGGAACTGAAAACCGAGCACTGCCAAACGTGCCTCAGCCCCAGCCCCGCCGGTGGTCGAAATGCTGCCGGCGGGGTTTTTCGTTTCTTGGGGGTGTCCGATCAGAATTCTTGCGGGTGTCGGATCGGGTGTCGTGAAACCCAAATGGCCCGATTTCATCCCTTTTCGGCCTGTTTCTCGAATGGCCAAAAATCAAGAAAACCCCGTAAAACACAGTGTTTCGCGATTTTCAGAACTGCCGGTAGCCGCTACGGCGGAACATTCGACATTTTCGGCCAATCCTTTCTTTTTCCCGGGAAAAACGGCAATCTGTTGACGGCTGAGGGGTGGCTTGGTAGGATTACGACACCCGGACGACACCCGGGCAACAACAAAAATGCCTCCGCGGTGGGGTAACACCCGGAGGCGTGGCCGTACCTGAACAGGAGGTAACGACAGATGAATTCTAGCACTCCCCGGAAGTCTTCCAAGTCTCGCCAGAAACCGGCCCAGAAACCGGCAAAGCCCTCGGCGGACTTCCCTCTCTTCCCGCATCGCAACGGCCAGTGGGCAAAAAAGGTCCGCGGCAAGCTGGTCTACTTCGGCCCCTGGTCGGATCCGCAAGCTGCTCTCGAAAAATGGCATCGGCAGCGCGACGATCTGCTTGCCGGCCGGGTCCCCCGAGAAGACAGCGGCGACGGGCTGACCATGGCAGACCTGGCCAATTGCTTCCTCACTGCAAAAGACCGCGCCGTTGCCGCCGGTGAGTTATCGAATCGGGGTTTCAACGACTACTACCAGAGTTGCCAGTACCTCGTGAAAAGGTTTGGCGGCAACCGGCTGGTCGATGACATCCGGCCCGATGACTTCGGACGGCTCCGGGCAGACCTGTTCGAGCAGCTGGGGTCCCCCGTGACTGTCAGGACACGGATCGCCCGGATCCGCACGATCTTTCGGTTCGCCTCGGACAACGAGCTGATTGACCGGCCCGTGAAGTTCGGCTCCGAGTTTCGCCGACCGCTCCAGCAGACCATCGACCGGCATAAGCTCGAATCCCCTGCGAAAATGTTCACGCGGAAGGAAGTCCAGCAGATTCTCAACGCCGCAAGCCCCTGGCAGAAAGCAGCGGTCCTGCTCGGCCTGAACTGCGGACTTGGCAATACTGACCTGGCGACCCTTCGGCAGTCTGCAATCGACTGGGAAGGTGGATGGCTCAACCATCCTCGCCCCAAGACTGCCGTGTCCCGCCGGATCCCGCTCTGGAAGGAAACCCTCGATGCCTTGCGGGTCGCCCTGGACTCCCGCCCGGAACCGCAAGACAAGCAGGACGCCGACCTGGTATTCCTGACACGATTCGGGCAGCCTGTGGTGCGAGAAGAGCCGATCAGGCTGGAAGACGGGACCCGCAAGCTGAGAGTCCGTGACACAGTTTGCGATATGTTTCTTCGGTTGTTCCGCCGGCTCGGCATCAACAGAGGACGGTCCTTTTATAGCTTTCGGCACATGTGCGAGACGCTTGGCGGTGGAGCGCGGGACCAGGTTGCCGTTGATGCCGTCATGGGGCATCGCACGCCCGGCATGGGGACCCAGTACCGAGAGGCCATCGAGGACGAGCGACTCCGAGCGGTGACCGACCAGATCCATGACTGGCTGTTCCCGCCGGCGGACCCCACACCCGGCGAGGATTCCCGTTCTGACGAGGGGGAAACGGGTGCCGATCGCCCCCGGCTGAGAATTTTTTCCGAAAAATCTGGAAATTCCAAAACCGCGTAGGCTCTGCACGGACTGGACACGGCTCCAGCATTTGCGGCCGGGTGTGTAGTCGAAATGACGACACCCGGCCGTTTCTTTTGTGCCTTCGTATTGAATCACCCGAATCTCAGCGTTCTAATGAACACCTGGTGGAAATCGCATCCAACGCGGTAATGGCGATTATCGCAGCGATTACCCCAAGTGCCCCTCACGAGCCACAGGGACCCGGCATCTGGACCGCACGGCTCCATATATGAGGTTGCCTTGATGCCCCTCCGGCAATGACGTGTTGCCGGCGGGGACAGTCTGCAACCCCAGAATATGGAGCACTCTCAATGACTCTCTCTGAAGTCCTCGCAGCCCTCCGCGAAGAAGGGCTCTCTGTGACCGGCAGCAGAATCACGTATGCCCGTTTGACCGGCAAAATCGGGACAGTCCCGACCGATGGCGCCAACAACGCCGCCTACTCCGAGGAGCACTTGCAACGGCTCCGGGAGTATTTTGCTGCCCCTCGCCGTTGCGGCCGGCCCCCGAAGAAAGCGGTCGCCAGCAATGTGTGAGGTCGTAACCGCCCCCGAAGGCGTTTCTACCTACACGCCCCCGGAAATCGCCAAGCTGTTGCGCGTCGATCCGTCCACCGTTCTAGGATGGATTCGCAGCGGCGAATTGCCGGCTTTCAAGGTCAATTCTCGCGCAAAAAAACGCCCTCGCTATCGGGTGCGGCGTTGCAAGCTGGAAGAATTCCTTGAACGTCGAGAGCAAGCCAACCGCCCCGACCCGCCGCGAAAGAAACGCCAGCGGCCCCGAAACGTGACCCGGTATTTTTAGACCCCATTCAACAAAAAAAGAGGTTCCGGGTTGAGTTGGCAGTCGCCCGAAACCTCTGACAGAACAGGAGGAAAATCATGCTACCTCAGGCAACTGCCGCGGTCAAACTCAATCCCAGGACCGCGATTCTTCTATCGAGCAAGGCCCGGTGCGTCGAACATCGCCGAGCATCCCGCGAAGCTGAAGCCCGCGGCGACCACCAGGCAGCAGATCGGTACTGGATCGCAGCGGATGCCCATTGCCACCTGGCCGGCGAGCTGGCCGAGCTGCGGGAGCGGCTGATTCGCACAGTGCGGATGTTTCCCACGTTCGAAGGCTGGATTGTCGGCGAGGCTCAGAACACCACACCCGAGCGATGGCCCGACGTGTGGAAACGCTTCTGCCGGCGACACCCCGCCCCAGAGAATCCCATGTCTGGCGATCTGGAACATTACCTTCGCCATGTGTGGGAAGCAGTCAGTGCCAGTTATCAGGAAGCCCTACGGGAAAAGGAATCGGCGGCATAGCAGTCACAATCAACGAGAAACAAAAAGGCAAAACGACCCAGGGAGAATGACAAATGAGATTTGAAAAACCGGACCATTCCAAAAAATTGACCCCCGAAAGAGCACGCCATTTCATGAAAATGAACGGTTACATCGGCCAACGCAACATGAGCGAATCTCATGTGCTTGAGTTGATGGAAAAGATGAAGCAGAAAGACTTCCACGAAGCCCAGATCGCTAGACTGCGGCGCCTCGACGGCAAAGAGCGACTCATAAACGGCCAGCACACATTAGAAGCGGTAGTCAGGACAGGACTTTCGCAATATATGAGCCTTCATACCTGGGTGATGGAGGAAGGCGACACGGAAGTCGATGTTGCGAGGGTGTTTTCGCAGTATGATGTAAACAAGGTGCGGACGAGAGCGGCAATCAATTGGATTTACGGTTGCCAGATCAATCCTGACTGGACCCGTGATTTTGTCAGTGCAATGGGGGCCGCCCTCGCCTGGATAGCCAGCGACTACGCAGACGGCAATGTGAAAATCAGCAAGGATGCAAACGGCGCGTTGTTCAAGGAGTATTTGGCCGAGTGCAATTTCGTCCACGAAATATGCTTCCAGAAGGCAAGTACAAGCGGCCCTCCTCACATGCTCCGCGCCCCAGTATTTACCGCGATGGTGAATACTTGGAGAACAAACAGAAAAGACGCCGCGAAGTTTTGGCAGGCGGTCTGCGAGGGTGAAATGCTGAAGAAGACCGACCCAGCGATGAAATGCCGAGAATGGCTGATGTCTCACACCCTGAGCAAAGGGCCACAACTGGGACCCAAACGCTATGCCAGCCGGCACGAATTCTATTCTCGTTGCGTAGGCTGGTGGAATGAATTTCGGGGAGGAAAACGCACTCCGTATTCGGCGAGCGCGGCCCTGCCGAAACCAGTGTGAGAGGCAGACAGGAAACGACCAGAGAATCCAAGATAGACGACACTGCGGTGATGAATCGTCTATAGCGAAGATGGACGACCAGTAGACCAGAGAACCCAAGATAAGGGGTGACGGAGTGGCTGACTCAGGCATAACGCGAATCAAGTTCTTGCAGTCGGTTAACCGCATCCTCGAAGCCGCCGAAGATGCCCGCCGGTATCGTGACGAGCTGCTCCGGGGGACTGATGCGAAAACTGAAAACCAGAGAATCCAATCTGACCAAAAAGGACGAATGACGATGAGTAGACCAAAAGCATCCAAGGCGGAAACTATTGAAAACAGGGGACAACTGTGCGGCGACCTCTCGGTCATTTCCGACGCCTGTTCTCTGTTTTCGCAAAGGCTGACGGAATCAATGGAGAAGTGCATCGGAGAGTTGGACGCCAAGGAGGAAATGCTTGTCTATCAAGCTGTCACTGGATTCCACGAAGCGGCCGAACACCTCACCGACGTTTCGGAGGTAATCCATAACAGCACCCGTGACGAGGGCTGATCCAATGGCAGCAATATCAGACCGCCCCGAGCACTGCGAAGGATTTTGGAACGAAACAATCACCCAGGAATGTTCGTTCTGCGGGAGGCCGTCGACAGCGTTTTGGACGGGGAAATCAGGAACAATCGAGGTTTGCCCCAAATGTGCCGAAACCGTTCTGGTTTCGCTGATTGTCGATTCGATCAGATCGCCAGAGTACCGGACGACAGTCGAGCGACTGCTTGAAAAGGTCCGTACTCGGTTTTGGTATGCTCTGGCAGACCGTCTTGCGAAGATCGTGCAAATTGCCCCGAAGGAATCTGAACTGACCCAGGACTGACCCCAGGAGATTCTTGCCAGGATGGTTATCGAGCAAAAGCACCGAGAGCACCTGAAGCTCTCGGGATTGACGGACGAGCGGATAGATTCCCTCGACTGGTACACGGAGGTGAGCCCGGTCGCAATCGCAAGACTGCTCAACTGGAGCCGTCCGAACAAACGGGTAGGTGCGTGTCTGGTCATCCGGTTTCGCGACTACCCCAGCGGCGAGCCGAATTGTTACGCCCGCATCCGCCCGGACAAGCCCAGGAGCACCACGAAGGCGAAATATGAGAGCCCGGTCGGATCTGTCTCACGAGCCTATTTCACGCCGGAGGCAATCGAGGCCGCAAAACGGAAGGGTGCGGTCTTGGCAATCGTGGAAGGCGAAAAAAAAGCCGAAAGCAGCGCAATGGCAGGGGTCCCGACAATTGCCCTGGTCGGAATTTGGAATGGATTCAAGCCGCGGGAGAAAGGCGAGGACGGCCGCGGGAAAGGCCCCCGTGTCCTGCTCGATGAGCTTGCCGCAATCGACTGGCAGGGCCGAACCGTGATTATCATCTTCGATACCGACCCCATCCGAAACCGCGACGTGTTCCACGCACGAGCCGAGCTTGCCCGGGTCCTGACCGAGCACGGCGCGGAAGTCCGTTTTGTCGATTTGCCCCTCGGCCCGACCGGGGAAGATGGATTGCCGATGAAGACTGGAGCCGACGACTATATCTATCGCGAAGGCCCGGAGGCGTTCCGGCAGCTGGTCCACCAGGTAATCGTTGCCCAGCCCGTCATCCGGGACCTGGAGGACTTCCGGCGGGAAATGTCAGAGCAGCGGGTCGCTATTCTCAACGCGGACGGGTTCTATCTGGATCGCAGCCCGACCGGCTCCGGGAAAAGCCATGCAGACGTGGAGGCAATGAGGGTAGCCGGCACTTCTCTTATCGTCGTGCCCAATCACTCGCATTGCGGGGAAACAGCTGCATGCTTCAGCCAGCTTGATGTGGTCGCCGTCCCGTACCCGGCCCTTTCGGGCGAAACGTGTGAGAACTTCCGGGAAGCCAGCTACGCCCTCGATTGCGGCCTGTCCGTTGCCTCCGCGGTGTGCCCTGGCTGCCGCTTCCAAAACGATTGTGAATATCATTTGGAGCTTGCCGAGGCGGAAAACTCGCCCCACAGAATCGCCACGCACAAACGAGCCGAGCTTGCCTTTGAAAACCTGGCCGCCAACGCTCGCTACTGCTCCATCCACGAAGATTCGACAAACATTCTCCGCCCCCTCCGCGAAATTTCGTCCATCGGCCCCCTGCAAGACGTGGCAGCGGTCGCCCGGGACGCCAGACACGCTCTGAACTTCAAAAACAACGGCACACTCGCCCACACCTTCCAGCTGGTCGAGGATGCCGCGGAAATGCTCATCAGCTATCTGCGGGACGGCGAGGCCCAAATCATCCAGCTGCCCCAGGGGGTCAAGCGGCCGATGGGGATCGACCCCGAAATCCTCAAGGCGATCCGCTACGCCAACATTCGCCCGGGACCCGATTTTCGGGATGCCCTCCAAGTCTGCCTGGGAATCGCCTACGAGGAGGTGGGTGAAGCCGTCCTGTCCGTTCACAATTCCATCGGCCGGGGACGGCAGCCGCGGACCACCAGGACCGTCGTGGCAAACTGGAAGCCCCGGATCCCGAAATCGTCAGTGATGCTCAACGATGCGACCGCGACGGCTGAATCCATCGCCGCGGCGACCGGCCGGCCCGTCATCGACGTAACCCCCGCCGGCGACCTCGAAGAATTCCACCCCGTCTTGCAGTTTCCGCTCGACGTGACCAAATCGACCAGCGAGAAGGTCTTCCTCGGGATCCTCCGCGGCTTGATGGCCCACCTCCCGCACTACCGCAAGATTGGGCTTATCTGCGACTCCAAATTTGTCCCGGCAGTCCGGGGGACCTCGAAAAAAGTCAATCTGGAAGATTTTTTGCGGGACCGAATCGCCAAATCCGAATACTTCCGCTCCGGAAATGCCCGCGGCTCCAACGAATTTCTCGAAACCTGCGACGCCATTTTTTGCATCGGCACCCCCCGAATCCGAACCTCGGTCATCAAAAAACGGCTCATCCAAATCGGAAAATCCGCCGCATCAATCCGCGACGGACAATGGGGACCCGCCTACTGGTCCGGCCTGACCCCGACCGGCCGACGACAAACAATCCGCGGACTCGGATACGCAGATTGGGACTGGAATTCCGCTCACAAAGAAATTGTTGCAGCCGAAATTTTGCAGTCCGCCGGCCGAGGACGTGCCATTTTAGAAAACGGACTTCCCGTTTTTTTGGTCACGAACGAAGAAATCGGAATCCAAATTTCAGATCTTCAGCTGCAACCACTCACCGAAACCGACGTCCGAGCACTCAAAGCAATCGCCTCGCTAAGGACACCATTTCCTAAGCGGCCGGGTGACGTCTCACAAGGACACCATTTCCTTAAGAATATTATAGGAGATGCTGTCCTTAGCACGCCAAAACCGAAAGCTTCAGAAATCGCCACACAAATCGGAATTTCAGAAAGCGGTGTCAAAAAAATCTTCAAAAAACTGCATGACGCCAAACTCCTTGAACACGTTGGCAAACGCGGCGGATGGAAACCCACTCCCAACGTTTTCAAATTTTTCGCCGACGACGAAACCGCCAAGAAAATCTACGACGCCGAAATCGAAAAACTCGTGGAGGAAATTTGAAAATGTGCCTCCGCGAAATCCAAAACCGGATTGCAGACCAAAACCAAAACCAGAGAATCCAAACGGACGCAATTCCTAAGCGGCTCATTCCGGATCCGTTTCCTAAGCGGGTCGGGTTGCAAACTGTCACGAAATGCTGCGCCGCATGGATCCCCTGTTCGGGTGGGAGATTGGCGAGTCGGTCAATTCGGGAGGCCAGGGGTGCCGTTCTCATGGCGTTGGGCGGCCGGGGGCGGCTGCAGGGCCGGGGCGAGGGCTGCGGAGCGATCCTGGGCGATCCTGGGCGATCTGAGAGGGAGATAAGCGAACCATCTCCTAAGCGGGTGCCAAGCGAACCATTCCCTAAGCGGCTGGCGGATTCCCAGCCGACGAATTCCGTCGGTTGGGCTGTCTCACACGCGTGCGACCCCCGGGGCTTCCCGGACAACTCCCTCAGTTGCGGGGGGTTCTGTTTCAGAAACCCCTCTTCAGCGACCCGGTTTCTTCCGTCCGTCCCGTCCGGCTGCACGTCAATTTTTCACTCAAAATCCACCCGACAGCGGGGAAAAACGTTTTCCTCCTACGTTCGCCTTGGAGCGGGAAACACTGGAAATTACGGCATTTTGGGAATCTGAACGCGTTCTGCGGGTGTCGGCGCCGACACCCGGGACGGAAAAATCCACCTAGTAGAGGGATGGTATATGAGCAGCGGTCAATCAGGTGAGTCAGCGATGGAGAGCTATGGCATGGAGAGCTATGGCATTGAGAGTCATGGCGACCAGAAACATGGCGGCCAGAAACATGAGAGGCAGAGTCAGGGCGGCCAGAAGGGCAAGGCCGGCGGCCAGAAAGGCAACGTGAACTCATTCAAGCATGGGGCACACAGCAAACGAGCGTTCCCCATGTCCACCCTGGGAAGACGCAACGCGGGCATCTACGTGGCATTGCAGGGGCTACGGAAGCGGTTAGAGCGTGAAGTTCGCAGGATTCACGGGGATTATCCGTTCGGATTACAGGCTACAGCGGATCGCGTCGTCAAATTCCAACAGACGGTCATGCTCTGCCAGAAATTGATCCGGGACGCAGACGGGGAGAAGGGCGAAAAACTGCCACCAAAGTCCCTGGGCGAGATTTTGCGGACGATTGGCTGGGCGCTCCAACAGAGAGACATTGCGTTGAAGCGGCTCGGCATCGAGCTTGAGCGGAAACCTCGGGCCAATGCTGACGCGGCCGATCTGTATTTCGAGGATGACGACGATCTGGACGCCAGCGACGACGAGCCAGAGAGCCACCAGGACGAGCAGGACGGCCCGGGCGACGATTCACCCTCGGGCACCTCGAGCAACGCGTCAGGGGACGGCTCC
>Ga0180432_10011227_pt1 | contig 10591 bp, 6 predicted proteins | sample SS_ome_10_FD_132414 | JGI IMG/M metagenome (GOLD analysis project Ga0180432, IMG submission 132414) | Hypersaline lake sediment archaeal communities from the Salton Sea, California, USA - SS_1_MS_2 metaG | ecosystem: Environmental > Aquatic > Non-marine Saline and Alkaline > Hypersaline >...
ATCAGAAACGGGTAATCGTTCAACGAAGTATACTGACTCTTCGTTACTTTCGAAAGGATAATCTGTAGAGAACATAATCCTGTCAGCACCCAGTTCCAGATACGTATTTAAGAAGGCTGGCAAAGAAGACATTCCACTTGTTGTTATGAAGAAATTATTTTTAATATATTGGCTTGGGGCCTTTTTAGCATGATAATGGAGTTCTTCATCTATTGAAGGTTTCTTAAAAATATAATCAATTCGGTAGAGCCAGTGAACCAAACCTTCTCCCATATGCCCCAGTATCATCTTCAGCCTAGGGTATTCTTCGAACAGGCCACTATAGATTAGACGCATTGCGTGTACTGCGGTTTCAATGGCAAAGCCAAGCGCAGGACCACACAGTGCAAACCCATAGTCGGCTAATGGTGTTGCGAGCGCTGGGGTGGGCACACTAGGATGAAGATATATAGGGACATCTAGCTTCTCAGCAACTTCAAAAATTGGCCAAAATTTTCTATTATCAAGGTACTCTCCTCCGGCGTTAGAATTCAATTTGACCCCTTTGAATCCAAGTTGTTTAATAGTCCTTTCTAATTCTAACGCTGCATTTTCAGGGCTTTGCGGGGCCAAGGCTGCCATGCCAATGAATCTATCAGGATATTTATTGATAATCTTAGACAAGGTATCGTTAGTCTTCCTAGCCCATACAACACCATCAACTAGCCCGAACTGTTCGCAGCCTGGAGCAGATAAGCTTAGTACCTGCATATCTATACCAGCTTCGTCCATATCATTTAATCTACCTTTGGCAAGATCCATCAGCTTATCTTCAATCATGGCCCCGTGTGGTTCCCACGCATTTGGGTGGTACCATATCCTTACATATCCTTTATATACTTCTTCACGTGGTATTTCAGTCCTGGTAAGAAGATAGTCATGGTATGCTCTTGTATAGAAATGGGCTTCAGTATCTATTATTTTCACAATATCTAACTCTATTAAGGAGTACTATTTTTATGGGATGGCCTATTTATCCTCTGGCAACCTCTCAAGTGGTCAAAGGAACTTGTTGGTGATCAATATTTATTTTAGGTAAAAAAGGCAATTATAGTTGTCTATTCCTGTGAAACAACACCAATGACATCTAACTCAACCAGAAATCTTGGTTTTGCCAAGTTGACCTGCATAAAGGTACTGGCTGGCGGATTTTCAACCAGAAATGGTGCATATTTCTGATAATATTCTAACTCTGTCTCGCGCATAATAGGATAATCATCTAAATTTTTAAGGAGGATTAGTGTCTTAATAATATTGTTCATAGAACTTCCTGCTTCCTCCATAGCATGCTTCACCTTATTAAGAGCTATTACCATTTGCTCTTTAAAAATATCCGTTTCTAGCTTAATAGTTTCGTCATTCTGTCCCTGACATCCAGAAATGAAGATAAGATTACCCACCACAATAGACCTAGCGAATTTTGGTGATTCGGCAGATACATATGGATATGCTAATTTACTTCCGCCCCAATACTCTGGATAATATTTTACTTTTTGGTCCATTTATTACCCTCCTCAGTAAGTATTAGTGAATCAGTAAAGTCAACCTAAATCGTTCTGACCATCAACTCCTTTATGATAAGCAGAGAATAATGTTAATACTTATTATTTCGGATATTTAACAAAAGGATTTTACATCTCACCACTTCAAACTCCTCTTCTTATTACTGGTAACCTTTTCCCTAATGCGATTAAAACGATATAAACTACAAATCCGGAAACTACCCCAACAATTGCTCCGTAGTCAATAAAAGAAGCTGCTAAAATTACAGCGATTACAAATGCTGCGATAGCTAAGTAGTTAATACCTCCTCGAAAATAACTATAAATACCACCATTTACATAAGCTTCAGCAAGATTTAACTTACGTTTATGAACAAGATAGTAATCAGCTATCATTACACCGGCTATACCACCAAGCACAGTACCAAAGTTGTTGACGAATTGTAGGAGTGTACTGGCATGGGCCAATAATACCCATGGCACAGTGAAAAGGCTAATAAACAGAATTATAGCACTTGATTTTTTAAAGCTTAACTTACGAAACAAATTGCACAGTGTAACAGTTGGAGAGAGAACATTGGCTTGTAAGTTGGTAGTCAGTTGGACTGCAAATATGAAAAAAAGAATTGTAATAGCCAATCCCACTACCGGAAATTTTATAACCCAAATTACTGGATTCCATTCTTCTCCAAGACCTTGAACGACAGACATCGAGAGTACTATTATTCCTAGGAAGTATGACATTAGCATCCCACCTAACCACCCAATCCCAATCGACACCCCTAAACGCTTAGTGCTAAGATGAGTGGCTCTTGTTAAGTCTGATATATTAATAAATAGCGTTGTCCATGCACCTAGAATGATAACAATTGCTGTTATGAAAACAGAGGTAGGTGCCCAAGCTGCGTATTTGGAACCGGCTTCGAATACAGGCCCCCAAGTTCCAGTGATGTTATACATCCAGATTATAGCTATAATAAAAGCAACAACAAAGATAGGAACACCCCAAACAGCAAGGTAACGTAATCCCTTATACTCGTAATGCATAAATATGTATTGTACCCCAGTTAAAACAACGAATAATCCTAGCGTCCGGGGAAAAGAAGGTAAGGCCGCCCACCCACTGGACAAGGCCCCAATAATCCCATCCGCACATTGAGCCATGATCCAAGTCATTATTCCAGCCCAGAAAAGGCCGGCTATGGCTCTTAAGATCGTAGGGATGTAGGTGCCAATGCGAGTGCCGAACGTAAATCTCAGCTGAACCGTGTGTGGTATGCCAAAATTCTTCCCGACCACACCATTCAATAGAAAGACGACTACACAAATTAAAGACGCAATGAAGCAAGCTATCATTACCTGGATCCAGTTGAGCCCCATCAATAACAACCCCGCACTTAGCATCATGCTGGCTACAGTCACCCCGATTCCCCAAAATGTGGTCACTATTGCGCCCGATCCCCACCTTTGTTCGCCTTTGTCCATGGGCACCTGATCCAGGCCTAATAGCTTTCCTTTGGGAATTTGAAATTCCCCCCTTCGAGTGCTGACCGATATTTTTTCTACCACTTATTCCCTCCTTTTTCAATTTTGTCGGTAAATTGCTTGCCGTGGGCTTATCAGTATCACATGGCTGCTAACTCTCTAACTATCTCATCCGTTGATAAGACGTCACCGAATCTCTGTATGATGACGTTTAGAGCTGCTCGATGATCTTCTTCTAAGACCGTAGCAGTGGCGTCTTTGATAAAAACAACTTTAAAATCCAGTTGCATGGCATCCCTAGCGGTTGATTCACAACATATTTCTGTTTTGGTGCCGGTTATTATGATTGTGTCCCTATCAAGGGTTTTGAGTAGTCGCTCTAGTTTTGAGGAGCCCTGAACAAGAGCACTGAAACGGCATTTATCAACGATATAGTCACATTCTTTTACATCTAATCCCTCGGCAATTTCACTCCAACTATTTCCTCTTGAAAGGGGGCTAGGACCTTTCAGGTTCCTTAAAAAATACTTAGGCAATAAACCAGCATCACTCCAATCGGAGTTGTAAATGCTTTTTATCCAGATTACGGGTATGTTTTTCTCCCTGCATTTCCCCACAATTCGATTGATGTTTGGTATTATCTCTCGCGATTTCGGAACTTCAATAGGACCTCCAGCGGACACGAATGCGTTTTGCATATCTATAATCACCAGCGCAAGCTTGGATTGCTCTAAGTTTTCGTATATCCGCACATCCCCACGGAATTGCTTCAATGCCATAACTACCTTCTCATCTACGTTAATCTCTCGCATAATTTTGCCCTCCAAGATCTATTTTTACTTCATTTCCGGCCAGGACCGTATTTGATCATATAGCAGTGGGTCACCCTCATGAGCCACCTCGGTATCAAGCAGAATTGCGCAATGAGGGCAATAAAACTCACGCAAAACAAATCTCGGAGCGGTTTCCCGGTATGGGCCAGCCTTGGATAGGGGATATTCCTTCATCGGGACTTTATCCTTCCAGTTCCCTTTTGCAGCACCGATATTATTGCCGCACCACGTACATTGAACGTGTTTCTCCGACCCTGATGAAACAACCTGAAGGTACTCGCCTATTCGCATACCGGACGGGGTAATGGCGGTAGGTGACTTATCCGCTTTTGGCTCTTCATTAAGTCTCTCTTTTCTGATGAGATTTCTTTGTCGTTTAGTAGCTGCCGGTTTTAGCTTTAGGGTCATTGGGTCGATGGCAACCCCGTAAATCTTCTTGGCGTATTCAATTGATACGAGGTTTATCAATACATCTTGAAGCACCAGACTAGGATCCCTATCTATCGGGTCACCGTAACCCCCACTTCCCTGCCAACCCTGATAAACTATGCAACCATCATTTACGTGGAAGAAACCCCATTGAGAGTCTGTAGGTACACCGGTAGTTGCTTCAAGGTTAGCGGGCAGGCCGGTTTTCTGAACCTGTTTCCAATCTATACTATCTTGAAATATTGTATGATTCGCTAAAGCACCGGGGTATCCTCCGCTTATACCATACGCCATAGGTGACGCTACACCGCATCCGCATTGCACTACACCGAGCTCATGTGCCGGACTATCATATGGCGTGAATGCCACCGATGTCCCTACACTACCTCTATATTTCCCCGCACCACCACTATCTCTTAACCATCCTTTGTACGTATAAAGCAAAGGCGCAATTTCCTCAGCAAATTCTGCATTTCCCCACCTTGCAAATACGTTAGCCATTTCTCCGCCGAATTCAACGCCGTCAGCAAAAGAGCGTGCGCCCCCTGCTCCACAAAAGCAATCTGATAGTTGCTGCACGAAATGGTGACCGTAGCAATCTATCCCATTAGTTCCGGTATAGCCATTAGTTCCAGACCATATAGACGTAGCGTTTTGCTTGTATTGCTCGCTGGCAGAGAACATCTTACCAAGTAATAGATTTGACAGGTTATTAACCAGCTTGATAAGACCCACAGTAGCAATGCTGGTAGGAGTTGGACGTGTTGGGTTTACTATACTTCCTTCTGGTGCAATCACTTTTAGTGGTCTTATACATCCTTCATTCCAGGAAATATCATAAGCCAGCATAGGAAATAGTGGTGCACACACTCCGCCAAATGCCCCCTGATATGTAGCGTTTATTGGTACCGGAGCTTGTTTATCAGTACCTGTAAAGTCATAAGTTAATGTATCTTGTTTCTTCGTTAGTGCACAATTTAATAGGTACATTTTATCGGGGTGATCATAATAGACTTTGGCTCTCCATGTGCCATCTGGTAACTCCGACAGTCTCTTCCTCATAAGAGTCTCTGACTCTTCAATCATTCGTACGCTCACTGTATTCAAAGTATTGGCGCCATAATCATCGCAAATTGCTCTTACTCGCCTTTTAGCTTCATCATTTGCTGCCCATTGTGACTTGAAGTCTAATAACACCATTTCCGGGTCTCTAACCATATTCAGAATGGTATCCAGAATTAGCTTATCAACTTTCCCTTTTTGGATTATCTTTAGACCCTTGGAAATAAATCCCTCGTGAAAAACTTCTGTTGCTCCTGGAGAGAATCCGCCAGGTTGCATAGCGCCTATGTCAGCTACGTGTACAAAATTTGCTACATAGGCAACCAATCTATGTTGATAGTGTATAGGGCTAATCATATAAATGTCTGGAGCATGAAGTGCCGCCGTATAACTATCATTAATAAAGTACACATCATCTTCATAAATCCCGGGCTCTTGTGAATAACTTCGAACGACATGTTTAACGGCGGCTGAAGCACAAGTCAGGTGGTGAAGGAAACCAACCCCTCCTATCATTAGCTCACCCTCAGGGGTAAACAACGATACCATTAAATCATGGCCCTCAATAGTCGAAGGTGCCCCCGAAACTTGACCTAAAGCAATAATAGCTTCATCAATCACTCGAAAAAGCCTGTTTCTTATTACTTCATAGGTGATGGCATCTACTTTACTTCCGTTCACTTGCATAATTAAATCTCCTATAGGGGAATCTAGCAACTAATTGTCCATAATTCCTGGGAAACTTATTCGTATATTCTTATAATTATCAACTGTTCCTTTCTGCCCCGTATCAATAAGAACAGTTGTTATCGGAGTGTAGACAATTGCCGGGCCAGCCATTTCGTTTCCCGGTAATAGCTTCTGAAAGTCATAGGTTTTCGTCGGTAAGATATCGTCATTTTTGGCGGCATAAGCATAGACATTTCCCATGAAGGCTTCACGCGGATTCTTATCCGACAACTTACCTCTTGCCAGTTCAACTTTTCGAAGCGGTCCCACCACCCTTACCCTCAAGGACCTTACATGGACTCCTGCCTCCCTATATGCCGAGCCCTTCCCGTATCTTTGCTCATATATTTTGTCGAAGAGTGAAGAGATATTCTCGATGTCGCTATCAGACAGCAATCCGGGAGCTTCAACAGGCACATTACAAACGTGCGCCTGGCGTCCGTACCGCATGTCCATCGATCTATCTAGCCTGATATGGTTAATCTCAAACCCCTCCGACAAAGCCTGCTTAATGGCTTTATCCTCTAAATCTTGGAAAATTTCGTTGACCTTTTGACAGTCAAGTGGCATCACCATTAATACGTTTTCTATGAATTCATGAACAATGTCGGAAGAAGCTACGCCGAAGGCACCCTGAACGGATGCTGTGTATGGAACGACAACTTCTTTAACTCGAAGCTTTTCACCACACCATGCAAGATGGGTACCTCCTGAGCCTCCGTATGAGAAAAGAGCATATTTTCGAGGGTCTAATCCTCTTTCAATGGTCACTTTGTGAATAAGGTCATAAATCATACTGTTTACCAATTTATAGATGCCGCTTGCGGCGGTAACCGTGTCTAAACCAAGGGGTTCGGCTATTTTCCTGTTGAACATATTGATCGCCTTCTCTTTATCCAGGCTTACGCGACCGCCGAGAAAATAGTCGGAGCTCAGGAATCCAAGAATGAGGTCTACGTCAGTGATAGTGGGCTCTTCACCGCCACGGTCAAAACAGACCGGTCCCGGAAACGAGCCAGCGCTTCGGGGGCCAACCTTCGGCAGGTTGGTGCGAGGCTCGATACTTATTATGCTGCCCCCCGCGCAACCGATAGAGGCGATATCAATCTTTGGCATGGAGTACGGGTAACGAAAGGCAATAGGTTCTACCTGATACTCAGTTCTACCATTGCTAATCGTTCCCACTTTGAAGGTTGTTCCACCCATATCAGCCGCTATGATATTCTTTAGACCAATCAAATCACCGGTTATCCGACTGCTTACCAGTGAACTCACCGGACCGGATTCAAACATACCGACAGCCTGCTGGGGAGCTACGTCGATGGGGACGGTGCCGCCGTATGATTGCATCACGAACGCTGAGCCTTGAAAACTTCTCTCTTTGAGTTTCCTGTTCAAATGGTCCAGATGTTCGGTAGCACCCAATCCAAGACATGAATTCAAGGCAATGGTTGACATCCTTTCATACTCACCCAGACTGGGGCAAAGCTCACTCGATATCGTAACAAATAGGTCTGGGAAACTCTCCTTAATGATGTTTTTGACATCGCTTTCATTCTGTGGATTCCGGAAAGACCATAAGAAACAAACACCAATGGCGGTGGCACCAGCTTCGACAAGCTCGCGTGCCGCTCTCTTAACTTCACTTTTCTCAATTTTGATTAGCGTAAGTCCTTTATGATCGGTTCTTTCTTTGATGCCCTTAATCATATCAATGGGTATAAGGGTTGGTGGTCTATCAGTCCTTATGGGGTCTCTCATTTCATCATCAGTCAGACCACACCACCGACCATAGCCACCGCGCATAATAAAAAGAGTGCCCTCAAATCCTCTTGTAGTCAGTAATCCGGCTTTCTTATAATCTCCGGTAATTATCATATTTTCCGCAATCGTGCTACTGTACATGAAATACAGGGTCTTATTAATGAGGGTACTCATCTCAACCCCTATTTCCTGGGCGGCTACTTCGATTGCATCAAAAATGCCGTCACTGAAATCCTGCGTAGTGGTCAAAGCCTTCCCCAAGACTAACCTGCCGTTCGTATCAATAACTGCGCAATCAGTGCAGGTCCCTCCCACATCAACACCTACTATATATGGCATACCTTTACCTCCGTAGAAATTCCATCTGGACCTAATGGGAGTTTAGAAATTAGGTGTTATCTGTGTCAATAGGGCAATACTAGTTTATTTGTTTATTCTTGGTTGTTAATAATCTTCTTTCCCTAAAATACCAGAAGTACATTGGGCAGCAAATTTTTTACCACGGTAAACAGGAGGTTATTTGACTACTGCTAATAATAAGTGATATAAGTGGTAAAAATATTTAACAGGACGGGTTGATGTCTGTGTGAGAAATCATTGGTGTTAATTTAAGCGATAAATAAGATAGTATGGTATTAATAAATCAATCAAACTGTAAATATTGCCATGATGCTCACGTAATCAAATATGGGACATATAAGGGAGTACAACGCTATTTCTGTAAGAACTGTAACCGTAAATACGTGTATACAGAAACGCTCCCCAAGATGCAAATTCCAATAGAAATAGTATCTGATTCTATCAATATGTTCTATGAAGGTATGAGCCTTAATGAAATACGCTTAAACCTGATACGGCAGGCTAATAAATACGTATCAAAATCATCAATTTATAATTGGATAAAGCACTTTACTGAACTAGCCTTGAAGGAAGAGTTTGATTATAAGCCCAAAGTTGGCAATATCTGGACGGCAAATGAGACGGTCATCAAGATTTCGGGTAGCAATGTTTTCTTGTGGGATATTATGGATTGTCTCACCTACTTTCTACTGGCTTCTCATATAGCACTTACGCGCACAACATGGAATGCCAGTACACTCATGGAAACAGCTATAAAATGCGCCGGTAAGAGCCCCAGCATAATTTATGCAAATTCGCTAGCCAGTTATATAAAGGGCAGCGAATGTCTCTCCAGTGATTGTAAAGAGCAGACTGACTCATACAATGTTCAAAGTGGAATCCACTCTTCGGAACCATTCAGCTCTTCACTAGAAAACCGTGACAGTATATTGAGACGCTCGAAGGGTATCGGTATGGCTAAACAATATCTTAATGGATTTTTTATCTACTATAATTTCTTTAGACCTCATATCTGCTTAAACTGTAGGACACCCGCACAAAAAGCTAAGACTAACATCTGCTTCTATAGCTGGAAAGATGTGGTTGAGAAATCAAACTTGATGACTCCTATAGGAAAAGACTACGTATCAAAATTGGCCACGATATTATAGTCGAATGGAAATAATTGAGATTAATTTATCTGTGCTAGCTAGGACTTCATCTGGCAATCGGGATCTCCCTGAAGGCGTTATCTGCTGGCTATAACTTGTCCAGCATCTTGTCATCCGCCAGGTTCCTACTATCCAGAGAAGTCTACCGTCGTGCATTGCTAAAGAAATATCTCCCTGTGTGTTTACGCTCCGTATTATACTCTTTATCTTTTCGTGCAGGGTATTTAACTTTTCATCGTTTTGTGCAACCCAAACCTGGTTTTGCCTATAATGTTCGTGTTTTGCTAACAATTTTGCTAACGGACTATTCAGCACGGATCGTCACCATTTGATACCGTCAGGCATGAAACAGAACCAAGGGTACAAACAAGACGATACTCGATGTCACTTGCGGGTACTGGGTGGCATAAGTGGTCTGTATCTTTTAATCAGGGTGTCAGGTCAGTAGACCAAACCTCGCTACCCTAAAAATACCTATGGGCCCCGCTTGAAGAAGTCCTTCCTCATCCGCAGTACATAGCCGAGGACAAAGAGGAGCACGGCGCACACAAAGATGATGACTCCTATCGCCCACATGGGAAAGGGGGAAGTCACGTAGAACAGCCGGGCATTGGTCCAGTTCCCCTCATTGGAGGCGGCATCAACCGCCTTTACCCGCCAGTAGTACGGGGTATTGCTGCTTGCCAGCCGTGCCTGTTCATCAACACTCACCGTATACGCCGATTTGGCAAGCCCGGTCTTCTCCAGCACGATAGAGGTTGGCGTGAGTTCCTCGGCGGTGGCTACCTGGAGCGTGTAGGTTACCGGCTGACTGTCATCAGCGACATCCTTCCAGTCGAAAGACACCGGTGATTGCACCCGGTCGTTCATTTCGGGCATTACCAGCGACGGTAACGGCGGGGGTATGGACTCCACCGTGAAGAAAAGTTCCGCGGAACTGGCGCCGTCACTGGCGGTAATGGTGTGGTTGCCGTGCCGGCTGACCGGTACCGTGAAAGCGACGGCAAAGACGCCCAGGCTGTCGGCGTTGGTGGTAGCCAGTAGTTTATCATCGTAAGTTACAATTATGGTGCTTTTGCCGTTAAAACCGGCGCCGCCCATTACCAGCCCCTCGCCGATGTTGCCGGTGGCGGTGCTGATGCTGAGGGAAGGCGGTGGTTTGGTGGGTGTCGGTGGGGGAGCGGGCGGCGGCGTGGGTAGCTGGGGTTCAAGCAGCGTGAACATGGCTTTATCCAGG
>Ga0180432_10011228_pt1 | contig 10590 bp, 5 predicted proteins | sample SS_ome_10_FD_132414 | JGI IMG/M metagenome (GOLD analysis project Ga0180432, IMG submission 132414) | Hypersaline lake sediment archaeal communities from the Salton Sea, California, USA - SS_1_MS_2 metaG | ecosystem: Environmental > Aquatic > Non-marine Saline and Alkaline > Hypersaline >...
ATAGGCTAGATTTGCCTGGTTGCGGGACATCGCAGCTGTTCTGAAGTTATCGGTGAAGTTCAGAAAATCGGGCATGCAAAGCCATTTGTGGAATTCGTATCCTAAAAACAAGCTGATCTCTCCACATGCGGTCTTGCATACGTCGAATCCCATGCCCATCGAAAGATCGAGGTTCACCACCCACAAACACTCTTTTTTGCTCGCATAAAGTTCCGGGTCGGTATTGAATATCAATCCATCCGTGATGGTGAACAACTCTTGTTTGGTATCAAAATCGGCCAAATGCAGGGCACCGCCAACATTGATAAACAGTTCGAAACAGTCGCAATATTTAGCGACACCTTTGGTTCCGCAGGTCATCGCAAAGGCATCCATTCGTTGAAAGTTGTCCGTACGATAGCCCGACTGGGTGACGAGGGCAGTGGAATCGAACTGTTGATCGAGCCGGGTGTAGCGCAGGCCAACATAGGGAAGGATCTTCTGACATTGATTGAACCTGTAACAAACGCCGAATTCAACATCGAACTGGTTCTGGCAATAGTTAAAATCCCCTCGGGCATCGTCGGCGGTATCGAATCCGGAAACAGAGGGATGGAGGCGCGTGGGGAGGATGACAGGTGAACCGCCTTCAGAGGTGATATGATGGCTGGCATCGATATCGAGGTTGGTCCACATGAACGCGATGTACACATCCCTGCACTCTTTGGAAAGATGGACGCGGGCCCCAATGTCGTAACAAGGTTCTACGCAATGAATATCGCCATCCGGACGCCTCTCACCGGGATCGCTTTCTATATCGTAGCTGTCGATCGCGTAGTCAAGTCCTGATCGTCTGATTTTCCAGTATAGAAGCTCGCCTTGGAGGTACCAGCCGTTGCAGGGATCGCAAAATTGAGAATAGCAGTCATTGTCGCTGTAGTATTGAGCTGAAAGGGGGGCAGTTGAAAGAAAAACGGCAAGGATAGGTAAATATTTTTTTAGTTGCATTTGAGTCTCCATCATTTGAAGGAAATTATGCTAGGGGAAGAAGGGATATAATTTCAACTTACTACATAGACTTTTGGAATTGAATAGTTCCCATTTTCAAACACAACTTTATTGGCTAGCTGTGGCCCCTCAAAGGCGTTAACATGCTCAAAAGGTGACGGAGATATTCTGGAGACAATGGGGCCGATGGATTGTTTGCTTTCACTATCCGCTTTCTCTGAGGAGACAAGCGGCAGTCCAAGCTCATTGGCTCGTTGAAGACTGTACTCCATGATCCGACCTTCAAAAAAATCGACTTCGCTCTGCTGGTGGGAATTTGTATAGACGGTATCTTTCATCAGGCATGAAGAGTTGTCCTCTTCGTTGATCAGTAGCTTCAGAAGCATGCGCGCAACAATTTTTCCGCTGGGATCTTTGATCACCACAGGGTGGATCTTTCCATCCAGGAGGACTCCAAGGAATCCTTTCACTTTGTGGGGCCTTCCAGCAGGATGGAGGCAGCTTTTGAGGACTTCCTGAGAACTCATCAGCAGGTCACATGGAGTGGAAGCTTCTCCGATGGTGTAGCCGGAGTATTTTGGGTCATTTTCTGTCAGCTTGGTAAATGACTGGTTTTCCCATAGCGGACGGATCGTAGATGCTTTTTCGTAACACTCTTTTAAATGCGCAGACAGTTCGGGATCATGTCTTTTCGCTTGGAGTTCATGAGCTGAATCGAGGGTATACCTGACATACCTTGTCAATCCTTCGATCGCCGCCTCGCTTTCTTTTGGTTTAAGTAGAGTAAGCGTTGAGTAAAGGATCATGATCGTTGTCGGGTCTCTGAACCGGGCGAAGGAGGCATCGTAATCCTGGACGAAAAGGGAGTTCCCATCGTCGCCCTGGTACCGCTCTACTGTTGTCAAATCGAAACGTTCTTTAAATATTTGCGGGATGATAGATTCAGCATGAAGAGGAGTTGATTTATCGTTTAGGTGCGTCTCAATCCTGTCCCATTCCTTGAGTTGCATGAGAACAGTGGCATTCTTGAGAAATTGTATGGTGCGGCTGTATTGCTTGTCTTCGTTATCAACATCTTGTTTGTGGGCTTCTTCAAGTCCTTTAATCATGATTGCCGGGTTGATCGAATTTGCGTGCTCGTTTTGCAATAGGAGGAAGTTCAAGAGGAAATGGTTTTGGTGGCAATCTTTAAAAATCGGCGTGCGCAGCAAATCGAAAAGCGTATCGGAATACTGGACGTTGACTAGAGAGAAATAAAGGGGAAGGTAGGCGTGATTATTCGAAGTAAAGGGGAGGAACAAGTCTTCCGACTTTGCATTCACTTCTTGTAAAAATGCGTCATCGATAACACCTGCAGTGGTGAGTTTTTCTTTTAACTTATCGATTCCTCCCTGCATACCCGCTCTTTTGCGTTCGTTTTTATCGGTATTGGGCACATCTGCAAGCTGCTCTTCTCTACGTTTGATTTGATCTTCCAATCTCGTTTTTTCTCGCAGCTTATTCGCTTTTCTCTCTTCTATGTAGCCTGCGATCTCTTCCTCTCTTTTTGATTCAAATGCGGTCAACTGGGATTTGAATTTCGTGACAACTGTTTTCCCTTTGGCAAAGTCCCTGACAATGCGACTGGTCATCTCGCCCCGCAACTGAGGATTTTTGAGCCGGATCGTTTCAGTGATAAGGTCGTAAAAGATATCGTCTATCGCATCAAGCGGGAGTTTTTCTCTATGGCAGGCGACGACAAAAAGGCTGACCCACTGAGTAAAATGCTCCATTAAGATGACGGATTCATCCGGGAGTTTTTCAAGTTGGCTGGAGATTGCTCTGACAATTGGCTCAATTGTATCTTCTGGATTGTCCGTTTTGAAAACTTTGGGGAGAGTTTGCGTGATCGCTTGCGAAAGCAATTGGGCATCAGATGTATCGGTTCCGCTGTCTTCCCGACATTGTTGTAACGCTTCCTGGAGTTTATCCCTGAAATGCTTTTGCTTGATCTCATCCCATGCAGAATCAGAATGGTATACTTGGGTCGGTGCGTACAAAGAAAATGGAAGGCTGATTAAACTGAAGAGAGATAATATCAGGAAATTGACCCCTTTCGCGATTTCCTCTAAGGCCTTGCCCGGGTGCTTGGTAGCGGTGAAGTACAGGGCTTTGCAAGGGGATGCCAATACGTCAAGCAGGGCGATAACAGGAAGAGCGAACGCCAGGACTCTAGAAACGACGATGCCGATGGCGCCATCCATGTAGCGACTGCTTTCCAGATCAAAATATTCGATTTTCTTGATCGACCAGCCGGATAGAGATCCCTTTTGAGGATAGGTGGTATGTTCGTGAAAGGCTTGAAATCCGTCTAAGCATGAATAGGAATAAATTTCATCAAACACTGCACTCTCCAAAGGAAAATTAACAACAAGCCTAGCGTTATTTTGTTAAGCTTAAGTAAATAAAGTGATAAATTTTATGATGAAAATAGATATTTTTCAATTGGAAAAAAAATACAAATATTTCCTGTGTCGGTGAACTGTACCCATGTCACCGATTGTACCAAAAGTTTCGAGTATCATTTATACTCTATGAAGTGAGGATATTTTTTATAAATTGCATTTGCCAACTCTGTCTTAACATTTATGTAGAGATCAGTGTGTGGACTTCCAATCGAAGAAGGGGAGTTTGGCCATGACGAATCCCGCAAGCGCTCCCGATAAGTGGGCGGTATTGGCAATAGGCGCCCCTAAACCCGGCTGGCCAAGGACTTCCAGCGTGAATGAAATAAGTTGGATTCCAGCCATCGCCAGGACAAAGATCGAGATAAATGCCATTGTCGATGGTTGCAGTTGATAACCCTCCCAGGGGGCGTTTTTCTGCCTGATCCAAACGAAAGCGATCATCCCGCACAAAACTCCTGAAAACCCGACAAAGTTGGGACCGCTCATGAGGTATTGCGCAGTATTGGAAAAGGCGGCAGAAATGAGGATAAACAAGACCATCCGCCCGATTCCCAAACGCTTTTCTATTTGAACCCCCAACACGAGGAGCCAGATCATATTAAAGAAAAGATGGAACATGTCCGCATGTAAAAAGATTGGAGTGAACAAGCGCCAAACTTCCCCTTCCCTGATTTTTTCAAAAAGAGGGGCATTAACCGCGATGGGAGAACCATTTGATTTTAATGAAGCGACAACTAACGGATAAAATCCTTGCCATGTAGGGGTTTTGTACATTTTCGTGAGAAGGTACCTGCCTTCAGCAGGCAATTTCTGTGGTTCGAATAACTTTTCGAACCCATAAGCGTTCACCAGCTTATCTACCGTTTCATACGAAGCCGGATAGTCAAAGAGAAGCTTCTTTTTTATCGGAGAGGAAAAAAGAGGGGTCAAGGGAATATTGGCAGGAGGTGTTTCAAACGGGCGCTGCGTTGCCAATGTTGCGAAAAAAACGATGGTGCAAAAAAGGATCAGGTAAAAGGTCAATACGCCGAAACGGTTTGACTGATCGTTAGACGGTCGAGGGATTTTATTGGATTTGAAAATGATCCGGGGTTTTGCAGCAGGAGGTTTCTCGGTACTGAAAGAGGGAGCTGGCGGTGGAGCAATCTTGGGGTCTTTAAATTTTGGATCGCCTGGATTGTTCAGGAACTCTTCAAGCCATTGGGAAGCCGCGCTTACATCGTCTTCGTCGACTACCCAGACCTGGCATTGCAGCGTGCCATAATCTTCGCTCCCCCAGTCAGTCACAGAAGCGATTTCTAATTTATTGTCCACTCCCTCCTGTTTCAGAAAGAGCGAAAACTTGCGGGCATTGCGGTCATTGTTAAACGTGTGAAGAAGGCGCATGCGATTCTATACTGGTGATTTTGTTAATAATGTTTGAAGTTGAAAGTCCGTCTACCAGTTCAACGACTTCAATTTTACCACCATACGCCTTTACGGTTTCTGCTTCAATGCAGTTTTCACCATACTCCGCCCCATTGACATGCACATCGGGTTGGATGATCTTTAACAGATTGATCGGGTCGGTCTCTTCAAAATAGGTGACAAAGTCAACGAATTCCAGTGCGGCCATCATCTGAAGCCTGTATTCAAGCGGGATGATCGGCCTGTCGGGACTTTTGTATTTTCGAATAGACGCATCGCTGTTTAGAGCGACGATCAAAAAGTCCGCTGCTTGCGACGCGGAGTAGATCATGTGCAAATGTCCGGCGTGCAGAAGATCAAAGGAACCATTCAGGGTCGCAATTGATTTTCCTCTGCTTTTCATTCCGCTGACAGCGTCTGACAGTTTTTCAGGCAGGATCAGTTTTTTTCGATAGTCATCGGTCCAAAGACGCATGTTAATCTTCACCCATCTGGTTGTCCTTGTCGGGAAAGGCGATGTCGTAGACTTGTTGATAGTCTTCGACAAAATGCACAGTAATCCCTTCTTTCAAGTAGGCTGGAAGTTTCTCATAGTCGCCGACATTCTCTTTCGGGAAAATGATCACTTCCAGTCCCGATCTGCGTGCGGCGACCAGTTTCTCCTTCACACCTCCGATCGGGAGAACGCGGCCGGTCAGCGTCAACTCTCCAGTCATCCCCAACTTGTCGATGACCGGTGTGTTGGTCAACAGAGACAGAAGTGATGTGACCATTGTGATTCCCGCGGAGGGGCCGTCTTTTGGTGTTGCTCCCTCGGGGATGTGCATGTGTACTTCCGATTTCTCGAAAAAAGTGAACCCTGGCGCGTAGCGGTGGACGGTGCTGTGAAGGAAGCTCCAGGCAATTTCCGATGATTCTTTCATGACAGAGCCGGCCTGGCCTGTCAGCTTCATTTTGGTCTTTTCCGCAGGGACTTTAATCGATTCGATGTACAGGGTGGCACCTCCAAGAGCTGTCCATGCGAGCCCGGTACATACGCCGACCGGATTTTTTTTGTAAAACATCTCGGAGATAAAAACAGGCTTCCCGAGGTATTTTTCCACAGTCTTCGGGGTGATCTGTCTTTTTATTTCGGGGGGTTCGGCGTTTTTCTTGCGCTTTTTCTTTTCCCATTCCGTATTTTCCTGGACGATCTCAAGGGCGACTTTCCGCATGATCTTCTTGATCTCATTCTCAAAGCTTCTGACGCCGGCTTCTCGAGCGTAGCCTTCAATAATTTGCCGGATCGCAGGTTTTGTAAAGGAGATCTCTTTCGCTTTTAATCCGATCAACTTTCGATTGCGGGGGATGAGGTATTTTTTGGCGATCTCGATCTTCTCTTCCATGATGTAGCCGGATAATCGCAGAATGTCCATCCTGTCTTTCAATGGCTCGGGTATGGTGTCGAGCACGTTGGCCGTCACAATGAACAGAACGTCGGACAGGTCGCAGCGAACGTCCAGATAATGGTCAAGGAAGTCCTTGTTCTGCTCGGGGTCGAGAACTTCAAGCAGGGCTGAGGCGGGGTCGCCCTGATAGCTGCTGCCGATCTTGTCCACTTCGTCGAGCATGATCACCGGGTTCATCGTCTTGCAGTACTTGAGCGCCTGGATCATTTTTCCCGGCATCGCACCGATATAGGTGCGGCGGTGCCCCTTGATCTCCGCTTCATCTCTCATGCCGCCAACAGAAAAGCGGTAGAATTTACGGTTGAGGGCGCGCGCGATGCTTTTTCCAACGCTCGTCTTTCCAACCCCCGGAGGACCGACAATGCAGATGATACTGCCACGTACGCTGCCGGCAAGCTTGCCAACGCTGATAAATTCGAGGATCCGATGCTTGATGTCCTCAAGTCCGTAGTGGTCTTGCTGAAGAACTTTTTGCGCCCGCTCGAGGTCGTGGCACTCTTCGCTTTGGATTCCCCAAGGGATCACCGTGAGCCAGTCGAGATAGCTTCTGGCAACGGCGTATTCCGATGAAAGAGGTTCGAGGACGGATAATTTCTCCAGCTCGTCATTGATGACCGACATCACATCTTTGGGAACGATTTTGTCTTTGAGCCTGGTTTCAAATTTTTCTCTGTCGAGGGTCTTATCGTCTTTCTCGATTCCCAGCTCTTTTTTGATCGTCTTTAACTGCTCGCGCAGAAAGAAATCTTTCTGCCCTTTGGAAATTGTTGTTTCAATTTTTTGATTGATATTTTGTTGAAGCCTGCTGAGGTCCAGTTCTTTTTTTAGAAGGAGGAGGGCTTTTTCGATCCTTTTCGGTACATTGAAGGTCTCCAGGACCTCCTGAAGTTCTTCGCGGCTTGCAGTGGTGAGGGCAACTGCAAAATCGGCAATTTTCCCGGGTTCGGTAAAGTCGGAATGGCTCAGAAAGACTTGAAGCTCTTCTTTGAATAGAGGATTCAGCTTCAACAGGTCTTTGATCGTTGAAATGATGCTGATCGTGTAGGCTTTAAGTTTGGCGCTCTGGTTGATCTTATCGTCGTGGTAGGAGACCTTGGCCTTTAAATGCTTTTTTGCAGGAACGTTCTTAACGACTTTGATCCGCTTTTCCATATTCAGGATCACTTGCGCTCCGCCATTATCCATGGGGATGATGCGCAGGATCCTTGCGAGGACTCCGATTTTGTTCAGGTCCTTTATCTTGACTTTGTAAATGTCCGCTTCTTCTGACTTGGTTAAAAGCAGGCCGACACATTTGTGATCGGATTTAGCGACTCTTTTCAACGTCTCGTAAAATGGGCCGGGTTCAATCACCAGAGGAGCGGCCATCCCGGGGAAAAAGGGGCGCCGCAGCAGTGGGAAAACATCGATTGTTTCGGGATAGATCACATCTTTGGCGGGATCTTTGTTCCCGTTATTAATGGAATCGAAAAGCGCATTTTCGATTTCGATTTCAATTGTGGAGTCTTCCATTTCTTTGTCCAACATGTTTACCCAGTTTTTATTGATGCATTAATCGTATTAATAAGTATGACGATATTATGCGAAAAGTTTACAGGTAAAGAGGATAAGTTTCAACTCACCAATGAACCTATCTCATTAAAATTTTTAACCGTATTTGGCGTCTTTTTCCCTGGGGAAGAGAAATCGAGCCTTGCCTATAATATTAAATATTGACATCGCCTCGATTTTCTTTCCCAAGAAATAATCCATCCAAATCCAGATAAATCTTCTTAATGAGATAGGTTCATGATGACAACTTCTGCACCAGTCCATTTATAAAATAATATTTTAATGTATTTATTTGCAATGAGTTCTAAACGATACGAAATCAGTTATATAGGACGTTTTTTTACGGCGGTAGATTCCTGATTTTCTCTGAATTCCACAAAGTTTTTAAAAAGAATGACTTCTAAATTCATTTGTCTTTGTTCGGGACTGGTGGGCAATGCAGCTGTTAGTGCCAGTTTTGTCTGCATTGACGGGCAGCATTTCTTTGGAAAGGCCCAAGAATTCAGCTCCTCGGCAAAGCCGTTCCAGAAAATTCCTCCGAAAAATTCTCCGACAGTGGAATATTTCATGAGGCTGACATCTTTAAGGTCGTCATCTTTGTTCAATTGTACATTTATAGAATGGACAACCTTTTCAATATGTGAGTAGAGCGAAAGCTCAGGCATTTCCTTGAAACGACGTAAAATTTCTTTAATGCTTGATAAACGAATCTCTTTGCGCAATTCAAGGTCCCGTTCAACAACTTGTGAGAAGTCAGTTCCGATTAACAGTGGATGGGGTTTTCCCTTATCTGGGATGTTGAGAAGAAGTTCTTTGCATTTTCGGTACAGATTTCGGAGTTCATTCACGAGAGGCTCCCTGTTCTCGTTAATGGCCAGGTGCAAACTGCAATACAGCAGGAACTCGTTGGGGCTTCTGAACCGATTCCAGGAAAACGGTTTTAAAAAAGGCAACGGGGTCAATTGCAAACAGACAGTAGCGATCTCATGATTCAGGGGATCGTCCACTCTCAGGAAGTGATTGGAAAATCCTTCTTTTAAGATATCAATTGCCGTTGATGGGGATCGGGCTTGTTCAACAGCTTCCTTAATTCTCGGAATGGACTGTTCAAGCTGAGGATAGGAAAGGGAGATATAATTGCAGACCGTTTCCATCCGTTCTTCAAAAGGTCCATCTAAAAATTCGATCTTCTTTCTTGGTAAAGCGCAATAAACGTTCTCACCTTCCATTTCAAACGCCGACGTGAGCTTATGGTCCCAACTTGATTCAGAATCTCCCAATATGTAGATGCCCATCGTTTTCTCCAGGATGAGAAATTGCGCGATCTGGTCTGCTACCAGATCTGCAGAGCCGGTACGGTCTAGAAATTCGTTTAAGCCTTCCGTTGAGCTCTGTCGATCAATGACCCATTCACATTGGAATGAATAATCCTTGGGGCAAGGGATTTTAACGCCGGCAGCCTGAAGGACCCTATTGAGATAGAGTTGTTTTGCAATAAATAATTGATGAGTTAATTGAGGGACAATTTGGGCAGCTATATGCCGTCGATGGCTGAATTCCTCGATCTTTGAAACCAGATCGTCTGTGTGGAAAAATTTCCCGATCCCATAGGGAAGATGGGAAATGAACGGGTGCACAAGGCTTCCAATATTAGGCTTTAGGGAGGAGGCAACTTTCAACCAGGTATTTTCTTCTCCTTCAATCGCGAAGTGAAGGGTCGATCTTTCTGCTTTGATAAATCTTACCTGAAATTGGTGCTCGTCACCGCAGCGGACTATTCCAACATCTCCCGCTTGAAAACGGGAGGCGCTGGACGTTCGAAGAACAATGTCGGCTTCAGCGATTGGCGGGAGAAAATGGGGGTGCAGGGATCGAACGAACTGTTGAACGCGCTCTTCAAGATTTTTCCATAGGATGCGGTTTACAGGGTTGCTGACTAGAATTAATTTTGAAATCTCATGGATTTTGCAAAGTGTTTTTTTAGATAAAGGATTGCTCGGGGTTGATTCCGTGGCCTGAATGACAATGGTATTCCATCTCTTTGCCAAATTTTCGATTTCAGGTTCATGTGCGGCGGCTTCCATTTGCTGCTTTGTCAGTTCTTTTTCAAATGTTCTGATCATCTCGCAAAGGGGAGGTGGGCTCGCACTTTCTTCCGAGGGAGATCTCCAGAAGCAGGAAGCGATCATGTCGAAAAAATTTGTAACAGTTTTGCTTGTCATAACTTTTGAATTATAGACAAATTATGAATTTAAAAGTGAAAGACTTAATGTAATCTTAAAAAACGCCATTTATCATTACCTATTAATTATAACTCACGTCTTATGGAAAGTTGATGAATATCGCAAGTTATTTTTGCCCTTTTTCCCATCGCCATCATGCAACTGCTGATTTCAGCAGATTGACTGTTTGGGAAAAATTAAAAACCATTACCGTTGCCGCGTTAGCTGCGATTGCAACCCTGCCGCTCATCGGATTAGGCGGAGTGGCCGCTTTCCGGGCGATGGTGCGTCACTATGCGCCTATCAATCCGAAAACCCCTTCCAACAGTCATCATGAGCAAGTCGCCGCAAAGACCGATGATGTTGCACAAACGGCTATTCGTGAAGAGCGCAAACATCAGATGGAACAGCAATATCTAGGGTCTGGAGCAAGGGAACCGGATAGTCAAACCTCAACAGTGCAGCATCCAGCGCCAGCACCGGAGCCAGAACGGGAAAAGCCAAAGCGCTTGAACGCCTTTTCTGCCG
>Ga0180432_10011229_pt1 | contig 10590 bp, 10 predicted proteins | sample SS_ome_10_FD_132414 | JGI IMG/M metagenome (GOLD analysis project Ga0180432, IMG submission 132414) | Hypersaline lake sediment archaeal communities from the Salton Sea, California, USA - SS_1_MS_2 metaG | ecosystem: Environmental > Aquatic > Non-marine Saline and Alkaline > Hypersaline >...
ATCCTCTCTATAATTGGCATACATCATATGGTATACCAATCTCATTTTACCATGAATATTGAATAATGTATACATTCATACATTCGACAGGCAGAAAATGTGGACGATTGCATTCCAAATCAGGGGTGGAGATATGGTTTTCTATTTGGCTTTTCGGATATATACGGTACAGGGATTAAACACTGCATGGTGGTATATTCAAGAGTCAATCCAGTACGCAAGTAAATACCCTTAAATAAAAAAATACTTGCGGAAAGGCACAAATATTTTGAGGTTTTGGAATACCAGAAAGGCTTGTGTTTCTTTCCAGCGACAGCAGGTCTTTTTGGGAAGGGATTCGAAACAGGTTATGGTACAGGGATTTTTCCCAAGAAATTTTTTCTGAATTGCCGGAATAAGGCATTGGTTAAAAAATCAACGAGGCGCTCCTTTATGAAACGCCTCGTTTTGTCATTCCTTTATTTATTTCAAGAATTTCCCGGCAAAGGGAGATGTTTCTCCGCGGCGGAGGAAGTGCCCGGAGGGGCCTTCTCCAAGAAATTCGGAGAACCAGGATTCATGCTCAATTTCTTCATTCAATATAGCCAGGACAAGATCGTATGTGCGGTGATCTTTTCCAAAGGTCATATCGCATAGATGCGTATATCCGCGCACCGCGCAGCGTTCCGCTTCAACCAGGACTTTCAGAATTGCCTTGACGTCCGTTGGATCTTCTGGCAGGTTGGCCGGCGGGCAGGCGGAGATGTCGTGAAACTCTTTCATGTCATCCGGAAGCTTTCCACCCAGCTCATATATTCTGGGGACGAGCGCTTCAAAGTGATTGCGGTCTTCAATGCGGGCGGTTTCAGCGATCTCTTTGAGCCCTTCGCCTTCCAGGCCAATCAGATTTGCGCGCAATATTGTATAGTAGTAAAACGTTGTCAATTCGGCGGATGCGTTCTTGATCAGCAATTTCAAGAGCTTATCGAGATCAACTCCCGCCTTCTTTACCATTTCTTGTGCTACTTTTGCCATTTCTATCTCCTTTTCTAATTTTCTATTCTGCAAAACAAATTAATCACAATGGGATTTCTTTTTTTTAACTCCTTTCGAATGATTCCATCATTCGTTGAATACGCTTGCCTGTGTTTCTTCCCTGCCCGTTTTATCACGCATATTTTTTTGGCAGGCAGGACAATAGCCATAATAGGTAACCTGCTGCTTCACAATTTTATATCCCATGCTTTTTTCTTTTGGAATTTCGAGCGAGCCGCTGGGTGTTTCGATATCGATAATCTGATTGCAGTGCAAACAATACAAATGGTCATGATGATCCGTCCGTTTATCATAGCGCAGGGAGCCATCACCCACCGCATTGACGGCATCGATCATGCCTAATTCTTTCAACTCCCGCATGGTGTTATATATCGTTGTCAGAGAAATATCGGGCATATTCGCGCTTACCTGCTGGTAAACGTCTTCCGCGGATGGATGCGTATTGCTCTCGCAGATAATCTGGAAAATCGCCCTGCGCTGCGGTGTGATCTTGTGCCCCCGCTGCTGAAAATTTGTGATGATTTCTTCCACTGTTCGCATTGATTGAGTCCAAGTTTTAATTTGTAATCCTTACTTATTTGTAATTATTATAATTTAAATGGATTTCTGTGTCAACAGTCAGTTTTGAGGGAGCCCCGTCTTTTCTGCGCCAGGCGGTTCCTGGTCTATAATGAAATTATGAAAACAAAACAGGATATTGTCAGCAATTGGCTACCGCGCTATACAGGCACGCCCCTAAAGGATTTCGGGAAATACATCCTTCTGGTGAATTTCGAGGATTACCTGAATATGTTCGCGGAGTGGTACCATGTGCCGATTCGCGGACAGGATAAGCCCATGCCGAATGCCACCGCGGAAGGCATCACCCTGATCAATTTCGGAATGGGCAGTGCCAACGCCGCCACGGTGATGGACCTGCTGCGGGCGATCCACCCCAAAGCCGCCCTCTTCCTGGGAAAATGCGGCGGATTGAAGAAAAAAAATGACATCGGCGATTTGATCCTGCCGATCGCAGCCATCCGCGGCGAAGGGACATCCAACGATTATTATCCGCCCGAAGTGCCCGCGCTGCCGGCTTTCAATTTACAGAAAGCCATCTCGACCACCATCCGCAACCATGACCGCGACTACTGGACCGGCACGGTGTACACCACCAACCGGCGCGTGTGGGAGCACGACGAGAAATTCAAGAAATACCTGCGCACGATTCGGGCGATGGCGGTGGATATGGAGACAGCGACCCTGTTCAGCACCGGTTTTTATAACGAGATCCCTACCGGCGCGCTGCTGCTAATCTCTGACCAACCGATGACGCCGGAAGGGATAAAGACGGCTGAGAGCGATAAAAAGGTCACCCAGGAGTATCTTGATATGCACCTGCAGATTGGCGTGGACGCGTTGAAAGAGCTGATCAACAACGGCCTGACCGTGAAGCATTTGTATTTCTAACGGCAAACTGCCGCAGATACAAAAAGCCGCCTGGTCGAAGGCAGATGCTATAAAAAAGGGGGGGCGCATTCTTTTTATCAAAAATCGGACAATAGGAGAAAAGCAAACGCGTTACCCGCTGGCAGCCTCGCCTATCCCCCTGCCCGATGACTGCTGATTCATAATTAACATTTTCGGCGTAGTTAATGGATTTCATATATGCACACCAACGTTCCATATCTTATTATTAAAATAAAGATGATATGGATTCAAGACCTGTATGGTGTTTGCATCCCGATCATTTATTAACAATCATTCGAAAGGAGTTTCAACATGGCTATTCGTACATCATCTGCAATCTGGAAAGGGGATTTAAAGAAAGGCGCTGGCAGCATCCGGCTTAGTTCGGGGGCATTCGAAGGCGCCTATACCTGGCGTTCCCGTTTTGCTGAGGGGGAAGGGACCAACCCGGAAGAACTGATTGGCGCGGCGCATGCCGGTTGTTTTTCGATGTCGCTTGCCAACATCCTGGCGGAAGCAGGCTATCCGCCCGCCAGCATTTCCACCAGCGCCAAGGTCCACCTGGGAGAAGGACCGGCGATCACGCTGATCGCGCTTTCCACTGAGGGAAAAGTAGACGGAATTGATGAGAAGGCATTTTTAGAATTTGCCGAGCAGGCGAAAACAGGCTGCCCGGTTTCCCAGGCACTGGCAGCAGTCGATATAGAACTGACCGCAAAACTGCTGGCATAAACACAGCTGCGCTTTTCCTCCAGGCGGCTGTACCGCCGCACAGGAGATCCGCCTTTTTCTTGATAGCCGCATATCACCGCTGACGCACCGATTTTCGCGAGAGACAGCCCGGGCGCTTTCTTTCCCCTCAATGATATTTTGTGTATAGTATATATAGAAGCATAGAGGTTATTGAGGAGGGATGATGCGGAAAATGATAGGGTTTGGGATCATTTTATTATTTGCCGTGGCAACCAGCGCGTGCGCCAACCAGAACGGAGCGCCTGATTCCGGGGAGCAAGCCGCGCCGGCTGCCGCCAGCGAGGACATTGACCACAGCAGGGCAGCCCTGCCCGCTTCCGGCAACGTGATCGCGCCATCCCAATTGACATACGCAGGCGCCTTCCGCCTACCGGGCAGCTGGGAGCCGCCGCAGACCTTTGCGTACGGCGGCAACGCGATGACCTTCCGTCCAGACGGTGATGCGGGCAACACAGACAATTTTCCCGGCTCGCTGTTCGTGATGGGGCACGATACCATCGCCTACGGCGATCTTCCGGACGGCAACCAGGTGGCCGAGATCAGCATTCCCAACCCGACGATGACCAAAAACCTGGAAGAAATGAACACCGCGGAATTCCTGCAGCCGTTCGAGGACGTAACGGCTGGTTTTTTCGGCCAGCTGGAGGAAATCCCCAAAGCGGGTATGGCGTACCTGGACCATCCCGCCACCGGGCCAAAAATCCATATCACCTGGGGGCAGCACCTGCAGCCGCCGGATACCGCCTCGCACGGCTGGTTTGACCCGGACCTGAAAAATCCCAACATGGCCGGCAGCTGGTTCCTGGGAGACCAGAACCTGTACAGCGTGAACGGGTATATGTTCACGATTCCGATGGCATGGGCAGACGCGTATACGGGCGGCAAACCGCTGGCGAGCGGGCGCATGCGTGACGGCGGCCAGGGGGGCATGGGACCGACCTTATTCGCCTACCGCCCGTGGAATGCGGACGGGTCTCCCCCGCCTGACGGTACACGATTGGAGGAGACAACGCTGCTGTTGTATGAGAATGCTTATGCCAGCATGGAGATTGAACGCGCCATGGACGGCTACCAGCATCCGGACGAATGGGAGGGCAGCGCCTGGCTGGAAGATAGCGCGGGAAAGGCCGCATTGGTTTTTGCCGGCACCAAAGCAAATGGCAGCCGCTTCTGGTACGGGTATATGCATCCGGACGGGCCGGACAAGGTGTGCGTGGACCAGCACGTGGCTGATTTTAAGACCTGCCGCATGGCGGATGGCAGCGTGTGCGCTGCCGCTGAAACCCAGGGCTGCTGCGAGGAAGATCAGGAAAGCTGCGTATCGATGCGCGGCTGGTGGTCCAACCGGTTTGACGCTGAGCTGATTTTCTACGATCCAGCCGACCTGGCGGCTGTGGCAGGCGGGGCAATGGAAAGCTGGGAACCGCAGCCATACGCGGTGCTGGACATCGACGAACATCTGCTGTTAAGCGCGCCGGAATGGGACAAGGCCATGCTGGGCTGGGGCGACCAGCGCCGCTACCGCATAGGGGCGGCCGCCTTTGACCGCGGGAGCGGATTGCTGTACCTGCTGGAGCTGTTCGCGGATGAGGGCAAGCCGGTCGTGCATGTGTGGCGGCTGGAATAGGGGGAAAAAAAGAACAGAATGACACGTATGATCGAAACCCAATGCCGGCGGCCATCGTCTACCACTACAGATGAATTTTAGTTAGAGTATGGCTGCTGAGCGCATATCGATAGGGTTTACCTATAGGCTAGCCAACCATTGAAAGGTGAGCTGGTCTTGCGCTCCCGCGCGGAGCGTTAATCGATCGCCATCAACTGAGAAAGCGTTTGCCGCTCAAAGGAAGGCAAGCATTTCCCGCTCCTGCCGCATGATGCCGTCCGCGTCCGGGCAGGCCATGAGCGTGGCGGCCAATTCGCTAAACGTTATCGTCCCGTCTTGGGCTTGATAAGAACCGAAAAACGTGTTGCATCCCGTTGATCCGCGCACTTCCCCATCAGCAAACGCGATGGTGATCGTGCTGCCGGCGATAGGCGTGGATTTGCGAATGAAAAGCAGCTCCCATTCCGTCCCGGACAACTGGTTGGATGCCTCAGCAACCAGCGTGGAACAGGCAGCCATCAGGATAGCAATCAACAACAACCAACTTATTCGAACAAACTTCATCGCATGCTCCTTTTATAAAGAAGACGAATTTTATAAATAAAACGTTCCCTATGATGAAGGGCTGATAAACCAGGGGAACTCGCATTTTTCAAAACAAATGCTTATCTCAACCCTCAATAATTTCAACCTGGGGACAGGGCAGCGGTGGAGGACCCCAACGACAGATTTTTCCGTTTGGATGCGGCAATCGATATGTGCGCAGAAATGAAGGGGGTTGACTATCAGAATTTTTTCAATATCCTTTTTCTATAAAAAATCTCCACAAAATATTCACACCATTTTCACAATTCTGCATGAGAATGATGCTACAAAAAAAATAATGGAGCAAAGCAAAATGACCCATCCAATTTCATCCAAAACCCGCAACCGTTTCCTGATCAACGGTTTCATGTTTTTCCTATTTCTCGGCGTTGCCGCTTCGAGCCTGTATTTCCTATATGTTCCCGGCGGCTACCAGGGAGGGCGCAATGCGCGCTTCAATATGCGCATTATTTTCGAACGGGAAACCTGGGATGAAATTCATTTTTGGAGCAGCGTGATATTATCCGCGATCGTGTTTCTGCACATCCTGCTCCATCTCAAATGGATCAAGAATGTGTTTTTCAAGCGTATCGGGAGATGGAAAAAAAGCATGCGTGTGCGAAGTTGGCTGCGAACATTGAATCTGGTGGACGATGGCCTGTCCGCTATTTTCTTCCTGATATGCTTGTTTTCGGGGCTGGTGCTGTTTTTCATCCCCGGCGGACGCGGAAGCGCATGGATTGAATTCCTATCCATCACACGCCAAACCTGGAAGGGGATTCATACCTGGTCGGGGGTGGGTATGCTGATCGGCGTGCTGGTGCATTTGATCATCCACTGGAAATGGATTACAAAAGTCAGCCGGAAATTCTTTTCTTTGCCCATCAGACCATTGGTAAAACAGAAGCTGAAGGATGCGTTTGAGGAATAAACCTTAAGAAGTAGTAGGTTTGAGAAATACTTCCTAACTCTTGCGTACTGTATAATCGAACCATGGCGACCGTTCTCATTATTGAAGATGAAAAAGAACTGATCAAGGTATTAAGAGCATATCTGGAAAAAGCCGGGCATACTGTTTTCTCCGCACAGCGCGGGGATACAGGTTTATCCAGCTGGCAGCAAAACAAACCGGACATTGTGCTTTTGGACCTTAACCTGCCCGGTATGGACGGGCTTGAGGTAGCGCGGGAAATCCGCCGCCGGGATGACACACCTTTGATCATGGTTACCGCAAGGGTGGAAGAGATTGACCGTTTAATTGGTCTAGAACTCGGCGCGGACGATTACATCACGAAACCATTTTCTCCACGGGAGGTTGTTGCGCGCGTGAAAACTGTCCTGCGGAGGGCTGGTACACAGCAGGCGAACAGACAAGTCCTTCGTTTCGCGGACCTACTGATCGACCTGAGCGCACACATCGTCAAACAAGGAAATGTGGAAATCAACCTGACGCCGATGGAATTCAATATTCTGGCAGAATTTGCACGGCAGCCCAGCCGGGTTTTCAGCAGAATGCAGTTGTTAGAAGCCGCCACCGGCGACGCCTACGAAGGCGCAGCGCGCACCATCGACGCACACATTAAAAATCTGCGCCAAAAATTGGCGAAAAACGGAGGCAGCCATCAATATATCGAAACCGTTTTCGGAATCGGATACCGCTCTGCTTCAGAATAAGGAGATCGTATTTTGCGCATCCGCCTTTTTCTCAGTTATCTTCTGATCATCACGCTTTCGCTGACCGGGGTTGCTCTATTGGTGCGGGAGGGCGCACAAAATGAAATACAAACCTTTCTGGGCCGCGGCGGCTTAATTGGCGCTGAATCGCTGATCGAAGATCTGGAAAGCTGGTACGCATCTTCAGACAGCTGGGAAGGCGTGGAACGCATTATGCCGTCCGAGTCCGGGCACGGGAGCGGGCAGGAGGCCGGTGCTCCACAAACAGGATATCGGAAATTGGCTACCCTGCGACTGGTTGATAAAGATCAAATATTAATTTATGACCCCATCAGTCCAGGATCAGTCGGCCAGGTTATACAGGACGTTGAACAACATGGCATGCCGCTGATCGTAGATGAAGAAACTGCAGGTTATCTGCTGCCGCAGGAAAATGAACAACAAGAAAGCGCCCAGTTTGAGGAACGGTTTATAGCGCGCATCAACCGCGCATCCGTATACGCCGCGGCCATATCCGGAGCCGCTTCAATTATCCTGGCACTGCTGCTTGCATATTTTGTGCTCCGCCCAATTAACGTAATCATCGGAGCCACGGAAAGGCTGGCAAAAGGTGATCTCTCCTACCGGGTGGATATCAAAAAACCGAAGGAATTTGCACAACTCGGGGAGAATTTCAACCAAATGGCCAAAGCGTTAGAGCAAGCGGATAGACGAAGAAAAGACCTATCGGCGGATATCGCCCATGAACTGCGGACCCCGCTTGCAATTCAGAGAGCCCATCTTGAAGCATTGATCGATGGCATATTGCCAACCAATGAAGAAAATATCACCACGGTCCTTGAACAAAACCAGCTGCTGCATGAATTGGTTGAGGATTTGCGCGTGATCACATTAACTGACGCTGGGGAGCTAATTTTAGACCTGCGCACCGTTGACCTACGGGATATCGCCAAAAACACAATTGAGCGCTTCCGCGCTCAAGCACAAGAAAAAAATATCAAAATAGCGGTTGATTTTGGCGAGTGTCCTCCCATCCAGGCGGATTTCAAGCGCATCCAACAAATCCTGCACAACCTTCTGCAAAACGGCATTCGCTACACGCCACAGGATGGAACATTGACCCTGCGACTCACCTGCCGGGATGGGTTCAACATACTCACTATTCATGATTCCGGACCAGGAATTTCAGAAAATGCGTTGCCCTATATCTTCGACCGTTTTTATCGGGCAGAAACCTCCAGATGCAAACAGGAGGGAGGCACTGGCCTGGGATTGGCAATCGCGCGCAATCTTGCTGAAGCCCACGGGGGCAGCCTCAGCGCGGATAACCATCCGCAGGGTGGTGCGATTTTCACTTTGAAACTGCCAAACCATGCTTCGTGATTCATGCGAATAGTGGGGTAGGAAAAGACTATCCAATTTTCTCCATACGATCATCACCTGCTCTTCATAATTCCTTCATAATCGAGAAGTATATTTACTACATATTCGCAATAACGGAAAGGTGAAGAAAAATGAAGAAATCGACAAATAAAATAATCAGCATGATAGCGATTGCTATCGTATGCACGGGAATTATGGCAGCCTGCAGCCCAGCAAACGCGTCTGCTGAAACACAGCAACCGCAACAGCCCGTTGAGAGAAGAACTTCCTCGGGAAAAAATTCCAGTGAAAAAGGGGAAATAACGCAAGAATTAAATGCTGATCTGACAGAAACTGAGATTGAAGGATTGCATTTTATGCGCGAAGAGGAAAAATTAGCAGGCGATGTTTACGCATATTTTTATGATCTTTGGGGCAACACGGTTTTTCAAAATATTGCAGCAAGCGAAGACATGCACACGCAATCGGTGCTATCTCTGATGAATCAATTTGGCATCTCGGATACAACTTCTGCCGAAGATGGCGTGTTTCAGATCCCAGAACTGCAAACCCTGTATGATCAATTAACCACACAGGGAAGCCAATCTCTGCAAGAAGCGCTGATGGTTGGCGCAGCCATCGAAGAAATTGATATCCTGGATCTAGAAAAATATATCCAACAAACAGAAAATGCGGAAATCCGGCAAGTGTATCAAAATTTGGCCGCTGGTTCAGAAAGCCACTTACAGGCTTTCGTGCGGGTGCTTCAAAATCAGGGTAGTGAAGAATATCAACCCCAATATCTGAGCCAGGAAGCATACGATCAAATCATCCAGGGCAGCAGCATGGGCAATGGAAATGGCCGCGGATTGAACGGACAGGGGCAAGACCAAAGCCAGGGGCAAGGACAAAATCGCGATTCTTAATCGACTAAAAAAGAACAACACATATCCATCAGAAAAATCCGCAATAAGCGGATTTTTCTCTTTGGGAGGTATCTGTTGGTATGTTTCCTTCCCACAAAATTCTTTCAATAAAGCGGATTGGTCTGTGCAAAAAAGATACTACCATTCCAAATTGAGTCGGACGATCTCACGTAATCGCTGCGCGGAAAACAATGCTTCACTTTGCGTGATTAAAACGATGCGCTGATACAACCCATTGATTTGATAGTTTTCAATACGCGCCGTCTCTCCTGCGATGTTCTCAAGATATCCCGGGGGAATTTCCCTCTGGAAGTGGCCAATTCGCCAGTATCCGGTGACAGGGATACGCGCCAGCAACGGGTCTGTTAAAGCATTCTGATCGATAATGATCGCATCCAGGTCCGCACAGTAGCCAACCAATCCAACATTTCTGAAAACGCTGATCCCTTCAGCAGCTTTTCCCTCCTGGCACCAGATGTGGGAAGGATATTCCTGCTGATGAATTTTCGATTTCCAGTACTGCCGCAGGGAAAGCGCGCGAAAATAGATTCCCCGTTCATCCGCGATACCTGCTTCCACGCGGTCATTGCCATAATCAAAGGGGGAATTGAAGGGTGTGTGCGGGAAAAGAAAAAGGTACAAAACGACAACCACAAATATTATTCGTGTTTTTGGATAGCTGCGAAAATTTAATCCCTGCGCGAACAGAAGCACCGCAATCAAATAGGCATAAGAAAAAAATCTGCCGCGCATAAAATCCCCGCCAATATACCCAACATAGAGAAAGTGAATGAAAATTCCTACGAGAAGCGGCCACAGGGAGTGGTGCTTTCTGGATAAAAGGATGGTGTAAAGGCCCACCGCGCCAATCAGGATTAATGTGATCGGATCATATTTTAAAGAGGATATAAAATACTGGAATCCCTGCATTGCCAGAACCCTGTTGGAAATACCAGTATTTAATTTCGCGTACGCCGTATTCGGGAAAGGGAATCCATAATAGATCAGAGAAAAAACGGACCAGATGATTAATGGAAGCAAGACCACCAGACTGATGAGAATCCCTTTTTTCAGAGAGATCAAGTTTCTTTTTTTTGCCAGCAGATAGACAACTCCTGGAAAAAGCAGGAGGGATAGGTCGTGGCGCACCAGGACAAGCAGTCCAAATAACATGAGGATCGAAAAAAATTTTTTCCTGTA